>X301_European_Hare__coassemble_852_pt1 | contig 74789 bp, 60 predicted proteins | sample X301_European_Hare__metabat2_high_PE_015 | metagenome-assembled genome bin X301_European_Hare
ACCTACCTGAAACCAGTGGAGAAAAAGTGTTACCAAAACTTGCACCAGATCAAGGCCAGTTCGAAATTTTGTTTTTATGGTAGCACTGATTTATCTCAAGAGTAGCCACCCAGTAAATCTACTGGGAACTGGAGCAAGCGTTCGATAAACTTTTCAGTTGTATGAGCAAAAAGTAAGGATGCTACTGGACTAGAGAAGACTTAGGGCGTGACGAATCTCGGAGATGGTGAAAGGACGGAAGTGCATTGACTTGTCTGAATGGGAGAGGATGGACTGGAGGTTTACCCAACGAAGTTCAAAGAACTCATGTGGCGTCAGGGGTAGGTCAAAGGCGGGGATTCGATAGAAATAGGTAGTCCAACTAAAAAAAGGAAGGCGAAGGTCCCAACGGCCTAAGTAGGTTGTTGGCAAAGAGGTGAAGTCGACACCGGTCTCTTCCTGAAATTCGCGGATTGCAGTGGCAAGTGGGTTTGCATCAAGGGCTTTTTCGCGGCCACCGCCAGGGGTAGCCCACAACCCGTGGAACGGGTGGTCGGAACGCTTGCCAATGAGGATGGAATAGTCAAGGATAAGGCCAATGCCGGCGCCGTGGTATGGAAATCGCATACTACCTCACACAACGCCCGCCGTTGGCATAGAAACGGCCTAAATACTGGTCCTTGAAAGATTTAAAACGGTCTTCCTCGATAGCCTTACGGGCCTTTAGCACAAGATTGTAAAGGTAGGTTAAGTTGTGCTCGGTCGCCAACATACCACCAAGCATCTCGTTACACTTAAACAGATGCCTCATGTAGGATGTCGAGTACTCTGTGCACGCCCTGCAGGTGCAACCCTCTTGAAGCGGGCCATGGTCGAACTCATTGAACGAACGAGTTAGAGTTAGCATGCCGTCGTCAGTGAAGACAGATCCGTTGCGGGCTGTGCGAGTAGCAAGGACGCAATCAAAAAGGTCAATTCCGTTTTCGATGGCTTCTAGAATGTAGTCAGGTGTGCCTATACCCATTACGTACCTAGGTTTTTCCTCAGTGACGTTTTCTGCGGTTAGCGCAAGGAAACGGCAAAAATCTTCCTTGGACTCCCCTACTGACAATCCCCCGATAGCGACGCCAGAAAAATCCATAGAACTTATCGTTTGAGCACTTTTGATGCGCAAGTCCTCATAGAAGCCTCCCTGACAGATGCCGAAAAGATTTCCACGGAAGGCGCGGCCAGTTCTAGCAAGAAGGCTATCGCGCTGAACTATGGCGCGCTCTGCCCACTGGTGGGTTATGTCCATGGCACTAAGCGTCTGTTTCCAGGTGATGCCTGGGGCAGAACATACATCTAGCATCATGGCAATGTCTGAGCCGATGACCTGTTGGATGTCAACAACTTTTTCTGGAGTAAAGATGTGCTTAGAGCCGTCGATGTGGCTTTGAAAGTGCACCCCCTCTTGGTGAATCTTTCTTAACTGGCTTAGGGAAAAGACCTGAAAACCACCGCTATCGGTTAGGATGTTGCCGCTCCAGTGGCTGAAGTTATGCAGACCGTCAAAGCTTTTTAAAACTTCAACTCCTGGGCGAAGGTACAGATGGTATGTGTTTCCAAGAATCAGGTTGTAGCCAATTCTAGCAACATCGTCATGGTAAATTCCCTTTACTGTTCCGTTTGTTCCGACGGGCATGAAGGCAGGAGTTTGGACAACACCATGTGGAAGTCTTATTTCGCCTGTTCTAGCCTTACAGTGGCTATCCTTATGATGCAAAGTGAATATTTTATTTACCATGTTTTCCTCAATGTTTAGCAAAAAAAACTCGTAGAACCGATGATAACACTAAAATGGCCATAAATGGAATAATCATGCCCATCGCTGGAGCTATTATACCCTGGTCTGCCAGCATGTTAGTCATAATGTGAACCACATAGTAGACAACTGCAATGCAAATGGATGTGATTAAAGAAAAAAATAGGACGTTCTTCTTAAAGCGGTAATTGATGCTACAGGCTATTATTATCATTACTAGAGGGGTTAGACAACTGAGAATGCGCTCGTAATACTTAGTGGCAAGGCTTGGGTACTGGTCGGGGCTTAGACTTTTCATTCTGCTTAGATAGATTCTAGCAAGACGAAGGGACATGTTGGAAATTTCATTTGTGTAGTTGCGAAAAAGTTGAGGCTCAAGTTTTAAGATGGGGCTTTCATAGTCTTGCACGTAGGTAACATCTACTCTATCTCCATTTGGGATATAGAGATAGGCATCTCTAAATGTCCAAAGGCCACTTTCAGAGTTATACGTTGCTTTGTATGCGTCCACTCTTGAGATCAGGTGACCTTGGTTATCTTTTTGAACAAGGGAAACATCGTATAGGCTTTGGTTTATATCTGAATATGTTGTTGCATAGACCATGTAGCCTTCTTGCATGTCGCTAAGAGCTATGTCTGTATTATCGGATGTGTTTAAATTGTTACTGATGTTCCCTGTTATGACTTCTTTTTGGTTTAACATTGGAATTGCTAAAAACTCGTTAAGAAGGAATGAGATAACTACGAATATTAGCCCCATGATAATGATAGGTCTTACCAGTTTTGCCATACTTATACCAGAATCCATGATGATAATGGTCTCGTTATTAGATTGCATCATAGAGAGATGGTAGGATACGGCGAAGAGGAATGACGGGCCCAGTGCAAGCAGGATGGCTTGGGGGAAGTACAGAGTGGTGATGGCCATTGCGCGACCAAAGCCGATGCCGTGGTTCATGTAGGTGTCCAAGTGGGAGAATAGGTCGACGCCCATCAGAATCAAGCTGGCCAGAAGTGCGGTGACCAGAGCGATTTTGAGGATGGATAGGATGGTGTAGCGACGCAGAACCCATAGTCTCATTTTCTTACCCAGAAAAGCATTATTAGACCGATGGCGAAGACGAGTAGATTTGGGGCCCAGAGGTAGATTGCTGGGTGTAGGGCTGAGGAGACAGCGCGGACGTTCATGTAGTAGATGAAGAACCAGTAGGCTACAGCGATGAACATGGAGATTCCGAAGCCTATTAGGCGGCCACTGCGTATTCTGAGAAACGAGATTGGAAAGGCCATGAAGACCAAAAATGTACAGGCTAAAGAAAGGGCGATTTTTTTCTGAAGTTCACTTCTGTAGTATTGGTAATAAAAGCTAAATGCTTTTGATGCCTTATCTTGCTTTAGGCTTTCTGCATAGAAAAATGTATCATCAACGTCACCCCAACCTTCTGTTTCTAGGCTTCTTAAGTTGTTTCCCATTACCATAGCGTCTGTGCGAACTGTACTTGCCCAATTTTCTTGAATTGACCGGTTTTCTTCTACCCTAGCCTCCGCAGCTTCCTGTAGTTGCTTAATTGACATCTGTGATGGTGTTATATTTACTGCCCCTGAGCTACTTGACTTTAGGTCCATATAAATTGTCATCTTCTTGGCAGTGGCAAGTGTGTAACTTTGTAAGCTTGAAGAGTCCGTTATCATCACTTGTGGATTATCTAATTCCAATTTGTATAACAATCTATCTATGTCCAAAAGGGTTATTGTGCCACTTGTTGCAGATATTACTCTGCTATCTCTGGGATTAGTATCATCGAATACTAGGACGTTTTTTAAAACATTTCCTTCCACAGGCCCATTCGATATGATTCTTTTTCCAAACCTAGTTGAACTGTAGCTTTCTATTTCCATTGTTGGTAAGCTTTGCAATATTTTTGAGTAAAGGTCCTTGTACAACTCTGTTGTGTAAGGAATCATTTTATCGGCTATGACCAGTGTTGCCATCGAAAGTACAAGCGATATTGCAATAATTGGGTAAAATACGTGCCTAATGTGGATACCGCTTGCGCGGATTGCAAGAATTTCGTTTTGGGAACTGAAGTTACCTATAACCATGCTTGCTGATGCTAGAGAACTAAATGGCATGGTGTACATTAAAAACTGTGGTATTGAGAATATGACCAAAAGTAGCACATCTGTCAGATGTACGTTCTTAAGCAGTATTTTCTGGGCTAAAACTAGTATCTGGTTTACAAAGAATATGAAGAAGAAAAAGACAAAGGCCACAAGGAAGGACAACACATACTCCCGTCCTACGTAATAATAGAGTAATCGCCTACTGCCCGGTTCACTCAGTATGGATTTTCGCTTTTGACCTACGTTTTTCTTAGGTCCCTTCATTTTGGCACCCTGTTTTGGCCCACTTGTTGGCTCCACCACTGCTAAACTCCCGTTGAGCCGAACCCTCCTTGGCCCCTTTCAGTTTCGTCCAAGTTCTGCACTATTTCAAAGTCCGCTGTTTCATGTTTTGCAATTACCATTTGCGCGATTCGGTCTTCATCCCTTATTATAAACTCTTTTTCCGAATGGTTAACCAAAATAACCTTAATTTCTCCACGATAATCCGAATCCACTGTCCCTGGTGCATTCAGAACTGTTATTCCGTACTTTGCTGCAAGCCCAGAACGCGGCCTAATTTGTGCTTCATACCCTTCTGGCAACGAAATTCTGACTCCAGTTGGAACCATAGCCCATTTGTGCGGTTCAATTGCAAGCATATTTCCTTCCCCAAGATGGGCGCACAAATCTGCACCAGCTGCCTGACTTGAGCTATACACTGGCAGTTTAGCCTTGTTATCTAATTGAACTTTGATTTCAACCCTTCCCATAAACCCTCCTATGTCAAAATTTGATGCATTATGCCTATAACTTGAATCTGACGGCCTGATAAACCAACTGAAAACAATACCCCGTCCGAATTAATATGAAATCATAGACTAGATACAAACTGACTAGTTCACTGTTTTTTAAAATTTAGCCGGCGGCAAATAAATGCGCCGGCTAAACAAGACTTCCCTAATTAAAGCAAGGGCCTCTTTGTTACAAAATTACCTATTTCCCTTTTTCCCAGGGCCTGGCTTTGGGCCAAAGGGCTTTCGCTCCTCACGGCGGTCATGGTCGCCGGAAGGTTTGCGAGCCTTGGCCTCTCCATCGGGGTCAATAGCGTCAATGTATGACAGGCTCAGTTTACCACCAGTGCGGTCAATTTCAATAAGCTTAACTGGAATAACCTGACCAACCTTAAGAACATCGGAAACATTCTCTACGCGGGTTCTGGCAAGCTTAGAAATGTGGCAAAGACCCTCCTTCCCTGGAAGAATCTCAACAAAGGCGCCAAATTCCATAAGTCGCTTAACAGTGCCCTGATAGATGCGGCCAACTTCTGGCTCCTCGACAATGGACTTAACCATGTCTAAGGCGGCCTGAGCACTAGCAGTGTTCTTACCATAAATTGTTACAGTACCATCATCTGCAATGTTGACCTCGGCACCTGTAGCCTGAGCAATGCCCTTGATAGTCTTACCGCCAGTACCAATAACAGCGCCAATCTTCTCCTCTTCTACCTTAGTGGTAAGAATCTTAGGAGCGTATGGACTGACCTCTGCTCTAGGAGCAGAAAGAGTTTTCTCCATGATGTCAAGAATGTGGTACCTACCCTCTTTGGCCTGCTGAAGTGCCTTGCTCATAATCTCTGGGGTGACACCGGCAATCTTAATATCCATCTGAAAAGCCGTAATACCTTCACGAGTTCCAGCAACCTTAAAGTCCATGTCACCAAGATGGTCCTCTTCACCAAGAATGTCAGACAGAATCTGGTAACGACTGTAGTCGGCGCCCTCTGTAATAAGGCCCATGGCAATACCAGCAACCGGTCTTGAAATAGGAACACCGGCATCCATCAGGGAAAGACAACCGCCGCAAACAGAGGCCATTGAGGAGGAACCATTTGACTCCATAATCTCACTGACAACTCTAACCGTGTACGGGAACTCGTCCTTGGCAGGGACAACAGCCTGAAGAGCCCGCTGTGCAAGATGGCCATGGCCAATCTCTCTACGACCAGTGACAAGGCGGCCAGTTTCTCCAACCGAATATGGCGGGAAATTGTAATGCAACATGAAGTTACTGTAATTCTTATCCCCGTCAATATCATCAAAAAGCTGCTCATCCTGAACCGTACCCAGCGTTGTGGTTGCAAGACTCTGAGTCTCCCCTCTGGTAAACAACGCGCTTCCATGGGGCCTATCCAACACACCAACCTCACAAGTAATAGGTCGAATATCCGTAACTCCTCGGCCGTCGACACGCTTTCCATCATTTAAGATTGATTCCCTCAGTATCTCATAGGCTAGGTCGTCAAACAGCTTTGAAATCTGAGCGGGTCCATCTTCATACTGAGAAATAACGTCGGCAAACTTTTCCATGCTATCAACTTGAGCTTGCTTAAGAGCGTTGTGCCTAGCAACCTTGCTAGGACCAAAAGATGCAGTTTTAACTAGTGGATATGCGTACTCTTTAATTGGCTCAAGCCAACTAAGATCTTCAGCAACTTCAAGAACAGGAAGCTTTTCCTTTCCAGCAAGGGCCCTTAGCTCAAGCTGAGCATCACAGAGTTTTGTAATTACTGGCTGTGCGGCGGCAATGGCATCAAGCATGTTCTGCTCAGAGACCTCGTGTGCACCACCTTCCACCATAGTGATGCCCTCTCGGGTACCCGCAACAACGATGTCCAAATCGGATTCCTCGATTTGGCTGAATGTCGGATTAATGACATATTGACCATTGACAAGAGCAACCCTGACACCAGCAATCGGCCCGTTAAATGGGATGTCGGAAATAGTAACAGCAGCGCTTGCTGCGTTGATTGCGATGATATCAGGTGTGTTAACCTGGTCAGTTGAAACAACTGTAGGGACAATCTGAATTTCCCTGCTAAATGCCTTTTCAAATAAAGGCCTCATTGGTCTGTCAATTAGGCGGCTGACAAGGATTTCCTTGTCCTTTGGCTTTGCTTCCCTCTTTAGAAATCCTCCAGGAATCTTGCCGGCGGCATAGTACTTTTCGTTGTACTCGACTGAAACTGGGACATAATCAAGAGGCTGTGAGGGAGCCTCTCCGCAACAGACTGTGGCAATGACAGCAGAGCCTGCATAGTGGGCATACACGGCTCCGTTTGCCTGCTTGGCAATTTTACCTGTCTCAAAAACAAGACAATCGTCCCCAAGCTGGACTGAAACTTTTTTTACTTCTGACATTAATTCTTTCCTTTTCTTCTTTTCTTCTTTTCTTCTATCTTACTTTTTCACAAAAAATTCCATGCCACCGGAACTATCGTAACGCATTAAAGGCTCCGGTTTTCCGGAGCCCCCAGCGTATAAGATTATTTTCTAAGTCCAAGCTCAGCTATGAGGTTTCGATATTTCTCAATATCGCTATTTCTCAAGTACTTGAGAAGCCTTCTTCTTTGACCGACCATCTTAAGAAGCCCTCTGTTAGAAGCATGGTCCTTTGGATTCTCCTTAAAATGTCTCTGAAGGTCATTAATCCTTGCGGTAAGAAGCGCAATCTGAACCTCTGTTGAACCTGTGTTCTTAGCATCACCACCGAACTTTGTGATGATCTCTTGCTTTGTTTCCTTGGTAACCACTTGTTACTCTCCTAGGAATGTAATCCTGTCTGGGTTCATCCGCACAGGCAGATTCAGAGCCAGACAGGCCTCTGAAATCACGGCACTGGCCTTAATGCTTAAGTCCAAACCGCTATCTGTCGCTTCCACCATGTAGCTTCCCCTCTTTGGAAGTAAAAGCCCAAGAGTGCGGACATCAAACAGGCGTATCTGACTCGAATCCACAAGACACCCAGAGCCATAGCACTTACTATCAAAGCAATCACTATAGCTAGCGCCTTTAAGGTCAAGACTATACGCTCTGCCAAGCAACTTGGCAACTTTTGCCAAATCACCTGTTAGGAGACATCTGCGAATCAAAGAGCTACTTACCACCTGATTATCGATAATGACAGATGGCACCACCCTAAGAAATGCAGATGAAGTATATCTGGAAAGCAGCTTCTCAATCTCTGCGGGCCCCACGCTATTCGAAGAATTTCCCGCTCGGAAACTGTCCCCAACAACCATTGCCCTGACATCGTACGACGTACAAAGCCTTGCAATGAACTCCTCACCAGTCAGTTTACTCATATCATCAGAAAAGTCAATCACACAACGCTGTGCAATTCCTCTGCTTATCAACATTTCCGCAAAATCCCGGTCACTAATCAAAGCGGGCAAACTCTCTATTCTGCCACAGGCCATCTTAGGGTTCTGCGAAAACGTCATCACCATGCTCTGAGACTCCAAACTACGCGCCAGAGATATCGTCTGCTCAACAATCCTCATGTGCCCTAAATGCAGCCCATCAAACACCCCAATGGCCACGACCACCGGCGCCTGACACCCGTCCCCAAACGCACTAACTCTCATCTCGAACCTGGCACAAAATGCGCCCCTCCACCACCGAATAAACGCACACAACCCTGGAATCGCACCTCATAATAATCAAGACCGAGTCCCCTGGCATCTTTTTCAGCACGCTAGACATTATATAGCCGTTAGAAACCTTAAAGGCTTCCTCTTTAGTAAGTTCTATTTCCTTAACTCCAGGAATTTTATATAAGAGATTCTCACCACTACCTAATTTTTGTAGTGCTTCTACATCATTAAAAACCACAGCATCCTTAACATCAAACGGACCAATGTTGGTGCGATAAAGTTCTTTCACATATGCAGAGGAAGCGCACATATGCCCTATGTCCCTAGCATACGAACGGACATATGTTCCCTTAGACACATCTAAACGAAGCTTTAAAAATGGAGGCTCCCACTCTAGAATCTCTGCATTGTTAATTCTTATCTGTCTTGGTTTTAAATCAAGCTCCAAGGTGCCAGAACGAGCCATTTGATAACTTCTTTTCCCATTAACATGGATGGCACTGTAAATCGGAGGAACCTGATTCTGTGGGCCAACGTAGCTTAAAACGACCTTTTTTATGGTTTCAAAATCAGGAATTTCGGATTTCTCTATAACCTGCCCCTCTGGGTCTAGGGTGTCTGTCATTTTGCCAAACTCTAAAGTTGCTACATAAACCTTGTCCATGCCCATAAAGGCAGGAACAAGGCGAGTGTAACTTCCACATAGAGCAATAATTAGGCCATGGGCAAACTTATCCAAGGTCCCGCAGTGGCCAGTTTTTTTGTTGACGCTACGCTTTATCCGTCCAAGACAGTCAAAAGATGTAACGCCTGGCGCCTTATCTACAAGGATTATGGCGTTTTTCCCCATCTTCAGCTCTTGATGCTTTCCAGCAGGGCATCAATCTTTGCGGCTTCACGCTCTGTATTATCCGCAACAAAGCTAAGCTTGGGCGTATTCTTTGTCTTTAGAACCTTTGCAAGCCTTGCTTGGATAAAGCCAGCGGCGCTTTGAAGCGCCCGAACAGAGCTTTCCAGTTGGTTATCCACAAGACAGGACACGTAAAGTGTTGCATAGGCATTGTCCTTTGAAAGGGAAATATCGGAAATACTTGCAAACTTGCTAAGAGAAGGATTTTTTATTTCACCATTTACAATTAAGGTGTTAATAGTTTCAACTATTTTCGCCTCATTTCTGTTTTGAACATAGTCAGCCATATTAGATGAACTCCTTAATGTCATCCAGCTTTCTAGCCTTCTCTTGGATTTCGACAAACTCGAACAAATCTCCAACCTGAAGGTCCTGGAAGTCGGCTATTCCAATTCCACATTCAAATCCCATTGCAACCTCACGCACATCATCCTTAAACCTCTTAAGTGAGGTAATCTTAACAAGGTCATGGTTAATCTGAATGTTGTCCCTGATAACCCTACAGTAGTTGTTGCGCTTTACGCTGCCGCCTGTGACGTAGCAACCAGCAACAAGACCAACCTTAGGTACCTTAAAGACCTGTCTAACCTCTGCAGTACCAACATCAACCTCTGTCTTTTCAGGACTAAGCATGCCTTCCATGGCATCCCTAACGTCATCAACAACGTTATAGATGACGTTGTACTTACGAATCTCAATCTTCTCTGCGTCGGCTCTGGCCTGTGCCTTAGGTGTTGGCCTAACATTAAAACCAATAACCAAGGCAGGATTTTCTGAAGCGGAGGCTAGATTGATATCGTCTTCAATGATAGCTCCTGCTGCAGCCCTGATTACACGCACCCTAATTTCTGATGTAGAAAGCTTTTCCAGTGCCTGCTGCAAGGCCTCAACAGAACCTTGAACATCACCTTTGATGATGATGTTAAGCTCTTTAACCTCTCCTTCCTGAATGGCAGCATTAAGAGTTTCAAGAGTAACCTTTTTGAACTTACTTGCCTGATTAAGGCGCTCCAGTTCCTGCCTCTTAGTTCCAATCTGCCTAGCTTGCTTCTCACTCTCACAAACCTGGAATGGGTCCCCAGCTGAAGGAACGTCTGAAAGGCCAATGACCTCGACCGGTGTGGATGGTCCGGCCTTGGTGATTTTCTTGCCCTTGTCATCGAACATAGCCCTGACACGGCCCGGATAGATGCCGGAAACGTAGTGGTCGCCCTGTTTTAGCGTGCCGCGTTCGATGATTACAGAGGCGACAATTCCGCGGCCTTGGTCGATACGGGCCTCTAGGACCTTTCCCTCTGCGCGGCAGTTGGGGTTTGCTCTTAGGTCCATCATTTCGGCCTGAAGAAGAATCGTGTCCAAAAGGTCCTCAATACCAATTTTTTTCAGGGCCGATATTTGACAGTACAGCGTCTGCCCGCCCCACTCCTCTGGAACCAGGCCCTTCTCAGATAGTTGTTGCATGACTCTTTCTGGTTTTGCATCTGGTAGGTCAATTTTGTTAATCGCAACAATAATTGGAACGTTTGCAGCCTTAGCATGGTCGATTGCCTCTATTGTTTGAGGCATCACACCATCGTTGGCAGCCACCACCAAGACAACAATGTCTGTTAGTTGGGCTCCGCGAGCGCGCATCATGGTAAATGCAGCGTGACCTGGAGTATCCAAGAAGACTATGTCTCCCCTATTTGGCAAGCTAACCTTGTAGGCTCCGATGTGCTGAGTAATGCCACCAAATTCGCCTGCAGCCACATTTGTAGACCTAATGGCATCCAAGAGTTTTGTCTTACCATGGTCAACGTGACCCATTACAGTAACAATTGGAGCTCTAGGTTGCAAATCCTCTTCAGTATCTTCTTCTCTATCAATAACTGTTTCATCATAAAGATTTACAAGATGGACCGTGCATCCGTATTCTTCTGCAATCAGTGTGGCGGTATCGCTATCAATGCTTTCATTGATACTTACCATCATTCCCATGCTAAAGAGCTTAGAGATAATCTCAGATGCCTTGATATTCATCTTTCTGGCTAAATCACTAACCGTAATTGATGACAAGATATCAATGGATTTTGGAATTGCGACTGCTGCCTCAGCAGGTTTCTGCTTCTTTCCGTATGTCTTAAGCTCAAACTCTTCGTCATTTCTTTCATCTCGGCGGTCTTTGTCCCTACCTTTATTAAAGACTCTGCGGTTCTTGCTATCAACTGGCATTGGCTCTGCAGGGGGTGCAATAAAACCACCTTTTTTTCCCAAGCTCTTTGTCCCAAATCCAGACTTCTGTCCTCCAAGTCCAGACTTTGCCGAATCTTTGCCAAGACCACTTGAGGAACCAGAGCCAAAGACGCCCTGCCTGTATCCACCACTTTGGCGACCTGCCTGCTGGGCTGACCTTGGTGTATAACCCTGAAGTTTTCCACCTTGTTTTGATGCGGAACCACCAATTTGGCCATTTTTATAGCTTCCACTAGGATTGTTTGGAATTCTCTGACCATCTCGACCATAGGTGACCCCGTCAACATACCCTACAGGTTTTGACTGTCCGCTTAGCTTTGGCTTAATCACAGGATTTAGTGGTGGCAAATTGTCCCCAGAGATGATAACTGGTCCTGTATTAATAGTGGTCTGCGAAATGTTGCTCTTCTTAACAACCTTCTTTGGAACTACTGTCAAGCCACCAATCACTGTCTGCCCAGCAAGAGTTGCCTTTGGCCTAATAATTGTCTTATTTGCTGTCTTTGCAACTGTACTTGCGCCTTGCACCTGATTTGAAGACTTTCCCTGCCCTTGAGTGCCTTGGTTCTGACTTTGGTTGGGTGCTTGACCTTGTGCTCTAGACACTTGAGCATTTTGGCCATTTTGGCCCTGTGACTGGGCCTGATTTTTTCCCTGCCCCTGAGTTCTACTCTGGTTTTGACTTTGCCCTTGACCTGAAACAGTGTCATTGCTTTGGACATTTTCCGGAGCCTGACTTGGTTGAGTCTTCACCACAACAACTGGTTTTTTCTTGACAACAAAAATTTTCTTTTTCTCGGTCGGAGCCTCCGGCTTAACCTGAACTTGGGCTGAGTAATCAACGTTCTTGCTTTGTTTAATCAGTGTAGCCTTTGGCTTGTTATCTTCTGGCATCAATAAATACTACTCCTCGTTCTCTTCTTCCACTTCCTCGAAACTAATTCCGACATGGCAGTTCGGGCATTCCGTCATTCCAACCTTAAGAGGATAACCGCACTTCGGGCAGACAAACGATTCTTCCTCGCCCTCTTCTACAGTTTCATCCTCTATAATGTCTACATTCTCTTCAATGATTTGATTGATCTTGGCAATCTCTTCACTAGAAAGGTTCGGCATATTTGCAAAATCTTCTTCTGTGAGATTAATGAACTCTTCAACCGAATAAATATCATAGAAGTTAAGCTTCTTAATCAAGCTTGGATCAATCGGCAGGTCTGTCAGCGCCATTTCTTCATCACCAATTTCCACATTAGCTTCTGGAGAGTCGACAACCTTTTCATTATCGATAAAGACAGAATCCGCAACTGCCCTAGCCTGCTTCGAAACTTCCATTTCTGCAAACTGTTCTTGAGTTTTTACATTTACAACCCAGTCACAAAGTCTATTGACCAGTCTAACATTAAGACCTTGCTTTCCAATTGCTAAAGAAAGCTGAGAATGGTCAACAATTGCAACTGCTTCCTTTTTTGCTTGGTCAATAACATAGACCTTCATAACCTTAGCTGGGGATAGCGCATTTGCAATATACTCTAGTGGATTTGGATCCCACTTGACGACGTCAACTCTTTCATCATCAAGCTCTTTCATAATTGCCTGAATTCTATTACCCTTAAGCCCAACACAGGTTCCAACTGGGTCAGCTTCAACTTTTTTAGCAGCTACGGCCACCTTTGTCCTGTAGCCTGCCTCTCTGACAATCTTAACAATTTCAATAGGTGGGTCCTTGTCCACAAGCTCTGGAACATATATTTCAAAGAGTTTTCTTACAAAATCCTCATGCACTCTGCTTAGAATAATTCTAACATTGCCATCTGACCTATCATCGGGTTTGACAGATTCTACATAGCACAAAATCTTATCATCTCTAGAATAAACTTCTCTTGGACTTTGATTTTTCTTTGGCAAATAGCCCTGAGCCTTGCCCAGATAAACTATCAAATCGCCATCTTTTTCACCCTGAACATAGCCATAGATAATCTGACCAACCTTGCTCTTAAATTCCTGAAGTAACTCATCCTTCTGAATTTCTCTAATTGTAGACTGAGCCCTTTGCTTTCCAGTCTGAACGCTGATTCTATCAAAACTCTTAGGATCAATTGGAATTAAAAGCACATCTCCAATTTCAGCTTCCTCACTTAACTCCTGTGCCTCATCCAAAGGAATTTCAGTAACCTCATCGTAGTAATTGTCTTCATCAACAACTGTCTTTCTAGACGCAAGTTCCACACTTGACAAGTCGCTAGCAAACGTTACAACTGCGTTCTCATCCGTTCCATATTTTCTTTTGTATGCTGCAAGAAGTGTCTGTCTAATGGTGTCCAGCACCAGGTCTTGAGAAATTCCACTCTCTTCTACCATCGCTTTGATGGCATCACTTAATTCGGACATTCTTCATATCCTCCCATTTGTATTCAAGCTTTGCCTTTTGGATGTCTCCAAATTCAATTCGAATGTCGCCGCCCTCTTCACAATCAGTTAGGCATACGCCATTTCCGTCAGTTTCTCCGATTATGCCCTCTATCCAAGAACTTTTAGACATGCTATAGATTTTGCATCTTTTTCCTTTAAATAGAGTTAACTCATACACATCCCTAAGGTTTCTTTGTATTCCAGGTGTTGAAACCTCAACGTACAGGTTATCTCTTCCATACTTCATGCCCAACCTAGGGAGTATTGTGTTGTGTACCTTTGCACAATCATCAATGCTTGTTTCCCCTTCTGGATTCATGATATCAACAAAAATCTGTACCGTAGTCCCCTGCATGCTTTTTTTTACATAACAAAGAACCAAGCCTAAATCGGATACAATATCTTTCAGATCCAAATACAACGGATCTTTTGAAATTTCATTTTTTAACATAAAAGCCCATAAAAAAGGGACCGAAGATTTTCGATCCCTAAAATAAAAAACCTACTACAAAAAACCTATCTTGAATATACACGCACAAGAGTAATGTGTCAATACCCTATTTGCATTAATCGATCTCAACACCAAAAAAATTTTTTCACCATTGCCATTTCAGTACCCTCTGACCCTTGAGTATAGGTATATGCTATAGTTCGCAAAGCCAAGAGGCACCAAAGATTCGAGAAAAACCCTTAGAGCGCAGGAAGGCAATGGCACTATTCATAGTACTCATTGTGGTAACAAGGTCATCAACAACTATGATAGTTTGGGTAGTGAGGTTGGGTAAGTTTTTTTCATACTGGGGGTTAAGTCTATAGCGGTCGATGGCGGCTTGGAGACGCTGCTCACGATTTAGTCGCTTTTGTTGAGTACGAGAAGCGTTTGTATTAACAAGAAGTTGGGCAAATGGTCGCTTAAGTGCCTTGCAAACTTCAACCATGGGGTCCCAGCCTAAAAGATTTAATCTGGCTTTACTGCATGGGATGGGAACAAGAAGAGCAGTACCATCTGGGTCTAGAACGGAAAGGGCCCTAGAAAGGTACAGGGCTACGACGGGAGCCATTTCTTTATGTCCATGGAATTTAAGACTATAAAGAATTGAATAGCTGAGACTGCCATCGTATCGGGCAACGGGGAAAACTTTTTCGGCGTTGCCTGAACTGCAACGTGTACATATATATAGGTTGTCGACCTTCGGGTAGAAACAGGTTGGGCAACGAGACATTAAATTATCGAAACATTCAGAGTCAAGTTTGGCCCTGCAGGCGGGACACACGATATCGGAGGCATCCATAGGTGCGTTACAAACAGGACACAAGGCAAACATCTACATCTCCTCTAAAAGCTCCTTGAGCTTAGAAAGATGAATAAGCGCCTGCATTGGGGTACACTCATCTAAGTTCAGAGACTGTAAATAGTTACAGACTGCACTTTGTTGGGCAGTGGCAGAAGAAGGCTGGTCGGAAGGTTCCGAGGCTTCAACTGTAGCAAAGAGATTGCCTTGTTGCATTGTGTAATCAGCAAAGTGACGGTTTTGGAAAGACTTGGCGTCACGGACAACTGACGCGGGAATACCGGCCATTTTGGCAACGTGAATACCATAGCTAGAGTTAGCAACCCCGTCTATAATACGTCTAAGAAAGGTGACGGTACCATTGTCCTCGTTGACATCTAGTGTGAGAAGACGAATTCCAGAGGTATCCAGCATAGTTAGTTCATGGTAGTGGGTGGCAAAAAGAGTTTTGGCATCCTTTTCAATAAGGTTTTTCATTACAGCATATGCAATTGACATGCCGTCTTGGGTACTTGTGCCTCTACCAATTTCGTCAACAATGACAAAGGAACGCTGGGTACAGTTTCTAAGAATAAACGCTGTCTCCTGCATTTCAACAAGAAAGGTGGACTGACCACGGGCAAGATTATCCGTGGCCCCTACCCTACAGAAAATTTTATCAACAATGCCGATTCGGGCTGACTTTGCTGGAACATAGCTACCAATGTGGGCAAGAAGGATAATCAGGGCATTTTGCCTAAGAAAGGTGGACTTACCTGCCATGTTGGGACCGGTTATAAGGCAGAATCGGGTTTTCATATCAAGGCTATTGGCAACAAACTTCCCAGGCCCTAGTTGGCGCTCGACAACGGGGTGGCGACCATCAACTATTTCCAAAACATCATCGTCTGTCAGTTCAGGGCAACAGTAGTTGGAGTCTAATGCAAGGGTTGCTAGGCTTTGAAAGACATCTATATTATTTAAGAAGTGGCCGATTGAATTAAGGGCGTTTTCAAGTTCAAGAACCCTAGAAAGAAGAGCCTCGTAAAGAACCCGTTCGCGTTCTTCTGCTCTGGCATTAGCCTGTAGAATTTGCTTCTCGTATTCTAGAAGTTGGTCTGTTGTATACCTTGTGCAGTTTGAAAGTGTCTGTCTTGCAATAAAATATTGAGGAACCTTAGAGACTTGACCCTTTGGAACTTCTATGTAGTAGCCAAAGACACGATTATAACCTATTTTGACTATGGTCATACCAGTATCTGCTTTTACTTTATCAAGATAGTTCTGTAGGATGGAATCACTATGGTTCTGAATAGCCCGTTTTTCGTCCAAATCTGAATCGTAGCCGTTTAGAATAACCTTACCCTCCTGGAATTGACCAAGACATTCTTCGTTAACTGCACTATTTATATCATTCATTAGTTTAGCACAGGCAGAAAGGACTTCTTTACTGATAGCAGCCTGACTGGAGGAAGAATCTAGGAGTGAGAAGTATTTGTTGGGGTTGGAAGAAATTAAATCAAAAAAGCTACCGATGGTGTTTTTAATTCCAACAAGGTCATGCGGAACGGCACGCTTAAGAAGGACACGGGTGACCAGGCGGTTTAGGTCCATAGCTCCAGAGATTGAATCCCGAACACGGGAAAGTTCTGCACTGTCTTCACGAAAGAAGGTAACCCAGTTTTGACGAAAAAGAATTTGATCCTTGGACCTAAGAGGAAAGGCAAGCCAGTTTTTCAAAAGACGGCTACCCCCGCCAGTTTTAGTGCGATTAATTGTGTCAAAAAGGCTGAATCTAGAGTTTCCGTCATAGAGGTTGTAAAAAAGTTCAAGGTTTTTACGGGAACTTTCATCCATGCTGACATAGGATTGCTCATCGTCAAGGCGGTAGTCAGTAAGGTGGCTGACTGAGCTTTTAGAAGTTTCCTTAACATACCTAAGCAGAGCTCCTGCTGGGCAGACTAAGGGGCTATTATCAGAAATGCCATAGGCTGCAAGGCTTTTTACCTTAGCCTGTTCACATAGAAACTTGAAGCAGCTCTTTTGAGTAAAGTACCAAGGGGCTAACTTGGTTAACATTGCTGGGTATGTGTCAACAACGTTTTTAAAATCAGGGTTAAGAAAGTAGTCATCCTCACATACTAAGATTTCTTTTGGAGAAATTTGTTCAAGTGCCGTGCGGACTGCTTGGATGCGGTTTTTGGAATCCAGTGCTCGGATATGAAAGTCTCCAGTTGAAACATCACAGAAGGCCATTGCATAGCGAAAGAAACAAATGATGAAGTTGAAGCTGCGGTCATCAAGATAGTCCTCGTCAACGACCGTGGCAGGGGTGACTATACGAACAACCTGACGGCGGGCTAGGTTTTTGGCATTGTCAGAGAGCTGAATTTGTTCACAGATGGCGATTTTTTTGCCACAGTCCAGAAGGCGTTTGATGTAGTTTCTTGCTGCATGGAAAGGAATTCCACACATCGGGTCATCGCCACGGTGTGTTAGCGTCAGATTTAACAGTGCGGAGACCTCGCGAGCGTCATCATCAAACATCTCATAGAAGTCCCCTACACGGAAAAAGAGCACCATGTCAGCGTGCTCTTTTTTCATCTGGCGATATTGGTTCATTAAAGGTGTTTCAGCCATTGCAAAGCCAAATTAAATCAAACTTGTAGAGATTGCAAGGACAAGGCTCATGCCACTTCCAGGGTTTTTTCTATGGAAATAATTACCGCCTTCCCACTGGAATGTGCGCGATGTTGCACCCTCTGTCTGTGTGCGGAATGTGGCATTCTTTACTAGGTAAAGACCAAGTGGGAAGCCAGAAATCTTTAGCTTAATTCCAGCTCCTGCCGCAAAATACCAGTTAATGCCGCTCTTAATATCTTCTAGGGCCTTGTTAACACCCGTAGCACTCACGAAAACTTCAGCCTGGAGGACATTTTCAACTAATTGATAGCTCACCTCTAGCATATTATCCCAAAGAAAGGCCTGATCAACAACTGCATTAAAGCCACGGCCAATTGTCATGCCGTCTATATAAAGCATCTCATACTTTGTAGCACCTAACTTTGGGTCCCAAAATCTAACCCCACTATATTTGTTGTCTGCTCCATAGGCAGTTGTGTAATTGTAGAGTTGAGGAAGCATTAGGTTAACCGACGTGGATACACAGAGCATAATGTTCTTTGTCTTCTCTGATTTTGTTTGGAATGAGAAAAGTCTTAGATAGCCTGCAGCGTTTACGCTAAGTTTGTTATAGTTAGAAAGACCTTGCAAAAGACCGCCTGCATATGTGAAAGAAGCACTTAAGACATAGCCCTTTGTGGGGTTTGTAATGTAGTCTCTGCCATCCCACTGGATTCCTATGTTAAGCTTGTTAGAGAACTTCCAACCAAGACTGTACAATCGTATTAGTCTCTCATATGGGTCGTATTTATCTGCATAAAGAGCCCTATTCAAGCTAAAATTCAGACCGCCATACAAGGAAAGTCTTCCTACATCATAAATAAAGGTATAGCCAGTGTTGTAACCCAAGGAGAAGGTTAAAAGGTTATACTTCATCAAATAGTTATCTGATGGATAAGCGCCATTAGTTGCCTGCCACTGAGAGGCACTATCATATCCAAGTGGGTAGGCCTCATCGTCGTTTCTTCCATCATAGTATTGAGAGGCAGCACCTCTTTGAAGCTCATTAGTGTGACTTGAATGAGAGAAACCAAAACTGACAGAGTTTGACCATCTGTAATTTTTAAACCAGTCATCACCAAAGCTAACGTTAAGTGACTGTGTATCAGGTGAAGCTGTAAGAGAGATTCCAAGTTCTTGACCGCGTCCTCCAAGGTTGTGGTCATTCCACTGGACAAAGGCAGAAATTGGGAAAGAGTCAACTGTTCCACCGAAAGTAGCACCAAATTGAATATCCTTGGTGTTCCCCTCTTCCAATTTAAACTGTAAAACAACCTTGTTTTCTTCTTGATTGGACCTTAGTATATCATAATCTAAACTTGAAATAAGCCCAGTATTGTAAAGGTTTTGTCCACTCGTAATTAGTTTTGCCCTAGAAAAGACATCACCTGGATGAATTTCAAGTTCCCTACGCATTACATAGTCCTTGGTCTTTTCAAGTCCAGTAAACAGTATATCTTCAACAGTTGCCTGTGGGCCTTCTGTGATATCCAAAATGTACTTAGCTGTCATGGTGGTGTCATCACGCTCTTCTCTGGTGTTCACTCCAGTGTAGATGTAACCATTATCGAAGTACAAATTGGCAATTGCATCATACTCATTAGCAACGGCGCTAAGGTCCAATACAGAGCCAACTTTCATGCTCTTTACTGCATCTATTTGCTCATCAGTAAAGATTGTATTTCCATTTACTTCCAAGCCACCATAAAACCACTGATTTCCTTCCTCAATATTGTATGTAACAGTGGCCTCTTTGTACTTGGTATTACTAGAGTCTACATATTCAACTATCGGGGATGAGACAATAACGTCTATGTAACCATTTGTCTGATAAAATGCTGCAATAGCATCAGCATCATCTCTAAGTTTGGACATATCAAGATAGCCAGCATTAAACAGGGATTTTACCTTAGAACTGAGCTGTTTTTTCAAAGTCGAAGCGTCAAAGTGGTCATTCCCAGTAAATCGAATTTCAGTAACTCTTGACTGGTCCCCTTCTGTAATATCAAAAGTTACATCGAGTATGTTTGTCTCTTCATTCAAAGCTATTTCATACTCTATTGGAACGTCTTGAAAACCTTTTGATGAGTAGAGTGCTTGAATTTCAGTCTTTGCGGTTTCAAATGGTCCCTTTCTAGAAGGGTCTAAGAACATGCCCGTGGTAATACCAGTGACGGTGTCACGGATGTTAATAGTCTTAATCTTCTCATTACCGACATAGACAATGCGACCAATCTTTGGAAGTTCGTAAAATTCAAAGGCAATTTTAACAGAACCCTCTTCATTTTCGGCCCCGGCTTCAACCTTCTCTGCTTCTGCAGTAAAGAAGTCAATTCCGTCTACATCATATAGCCTTTCAACCATTTCATTGTAAGACTCATCGGTAAATGGCTTGTTTCTATAGTCATAAAGAACATTATTGATGTCCGATTCCGAGACATTTTTTAGACCAGAGATTGAAAATTCGGATATTTTTTGGTTGTAGTACCATGGGTCTTCTGCAAATACACAGGACAAAACAATAACTACTAGCACTATGAATATCGTTAATCTTTTAAACATTTAACTACTCCCAAAGATTTAATCAAAATTGAATCTGTTTGGTTACACTGAACCCTATAGTATCTAAAATATCAAAAACAGACAACTCGCTAGGATTTGTGAAAATACTTACAGTCCCCATTGGAGTGTCCCAATCTATACTAACCTCTGTGTCTAGCACCAAATCCCTTGCCAAGAAGTGCCCCACATTGCTAGACGACTTAATATTCTTCTCCGCCTTCAACATTAGGCGAATCTTAATAAACGTGTTCGGAGTAATGTACTTGCCAGCAAATAATGACGTACTATCAAGATACCTAGCAAGCATACTCAAATTTCCACTTCCAGCAAGTTGTCCAGGCAGGGCATCGATAATCACATTCGAAATAATGTTCGAACGGATAGAAAATATGTCCAGACCCAACGAATTTCGCACGGAATTTGAAATCGAGTAACTCTTATTCGAATCCAAAATCCCAACTTTGGTCAACGCATCTGTGGCCGTAGCAGCAAACGATGCCACGGACGAGATAGATAGGCCCTGATCTAGTGCACTTGAAGTAAGAACGCTTTGGCCAAGCATGGCAAGGATCTCGTTCTGTTCCATCATGGGCGTACTGGTGAATCGAGGCGTTATGTCATCTAGAGTGGCATTTTGGAGAATCATGGTGATTACGACTTTGTTGCCGTCGGCGTCATAGTCCGTGATGTCAGCAGTGAGGTTCAGTTCCAAATTGAATCCCAGAGAGGATGGGTTGAGGGAGTGGTCTGTCAGGTTCACGTGGCCATCGCGGATGATAAAGTCATTGTGTAAGTAATAGACCTGTCCAGTTTTCAGTGCGAACTCTCCCTGCATGGTGAACTTGTTATTTTTATTTATTAGTTCAACGGTTTTATCCTCTGCTAATGTGAAGTTAATAAAGAAGTTATCTTTTTCAGGATAGTAAAATTCAACGTCATGTCCAGTGGTCAATTTAATGTCCATGTCACTCATCAATGACCCAGATCCATTGCGTTTCCACTCTGGTACTTCTCTTTCGATTCTAAAGCTTATAGTCGCTGATGAAACGCCTATATCGGTGTTTAAAATCATCAATCCAGGGGCAAGTCCATACTCAACAAAACCTGTTACATCACCTCTAACTTCAAACTCAACTCCTGATGTGTTGGGATACCAAAAGTCAATCGGGGTGTCTTCATCTATATTAAGCCTTACCATAAACGTAGCTGAGCTAAACGATTGCATTACTAAGCTCACGGAAACATCCCCAGTAAAGTATCTTCCATCTGCCTCGCTATAGCCAGACATTGGTGTTTTTGATATTGTCATTTCGTGGCCATTTAAATAAACAGCAACGTTTTTTACTGTAAGTATTTGATCTGGTAAGAAGAACAGTGTCATTTCATAGGACTGGCAGTATGCCATACCATAGAAACGTGGGTTTGTAATATCCCCTTGTATCAAAACATCTCCGGTTATTATCCCATCTCTAAAGGAAATACTTGGCACATCGATAAATTGATTTAATACCGGTAGTGGGAACATGATATCATAGACTCTAAGGTTAAGTTCTTTCCCAAAATAACCATAGGCCTTCAAACTTATTAAACTGCCATTTTCAATGTCCACATCTAGATATTTGTTTTTAAGGTCTACGTGTCCACTTATGGTATTTCCTGAAAGGCTCATCCTTCCTGGACTTAGGGTTATATCAATATCTGTATCCTTTACGCTGTATCCATCTGCAAGTTTCACATCTGAAAGGCCTAACGTAAAGTCCATCGAATAATCCTGGCCAGACAAAATCTGTAAAAGGCCCGTCTTAATGGATTGCAACCTTGCAGACATTTTTATTGTTCCGCTTTGGCTAACCACGTCCCCTATCTTCAATTGCTTCTCATTACTAAACTTCAATGACCCATTCATCATCACTTTTGAAAAATCAACCATAAGATTGATGTCTTCCACTATAAGGGACCCTAAATTGCCTTCCGAGTCATAAATCTCTATAACTGAGTCATTATACAAAACATTCAGATTAAGATTACTAGTACCCCACTTCACGTTCACTTTTGTGTAAAACGCCATATTTCTCTGACCCACCATGTCAATTTTTACGCTCAAGTCATAATCTGGCAGGTTATACAACGCGTCCACCATGAATTGATTATCCACCGCCGATGCCTTCAAATAAGATAGGCCCTCTTCCGTGGCATTCGGAATCAGAAAATCCCTTGCACTAAAGTCAATCACCCCATCGAGCGAATGGGTATCACCATGAAGTATCTCGATAATATCACTATATTTAAAACTCAAACTTCCATCCAAATGGTCTGTCTTCTTCGCCGTCGTGATACTAACATTTCTCACATCCAACGACGTACTAGTTAGTTTTATGTCCATCCCAAACCCTAGACCATTAGACAACTTAGCAGAAAGAGCGCTTAGTGCCACGTTGTAACTCTTATCAGACGTGTTAAACGCCACGCTTAGGCCACTATCAACTACAATCGTTAAATTCTCCGACACTCGAATTCCCAGACCCGAAACTTCCCCAAATGCCACAATGCCTTGGTCAGTCATCTCTACATCAAGTGAAACATACTTACCCACAACGGAGATTTTTAATGGAGAAATACTTGCCGTTGCTTCAACTGATATGACTTTATCACTAAAAAAATCAGACTGAAGATTTGCAATAACCTTAAAGTAATTCAAGTTCTGCCAATCAATTACTCCAAAAACTGATGCATTGTCTAGTAGTGGAGAACTTAGATTGAACTGATAGGTCCTCATTCCTCTTTCATGCGAAAACTCAATTCTAGCTAGTTCACTTCCATTGCTTGCATTCTGTAGTACAAACTTTCCATCAGGAATCAGTTCTGCAATATCCAGTGTACCATTATAGGCTAACCTGAAATTTCCTGTCGATATTGCAAAACTATTTACTGCAATAAGATGCCCTAGGACATCCACCTCCGCAGTTAAGGCCCCACTATAGGATTTATCGCCCACTAAAAGGCCTTTTATTGCGGTGTTCATGGACACTCTTGCACTTTGTATCACATCATAAATTTTATCTATCTCCAGCTTGGTGTTGTAGTTACCTCTAAGTATTTCTCCAATAAACCTTTCTGTATCTTCTGAAACCTTTGCCGATACCACCAAATTCCCATTTAGCATGGTATCCTTTCCCAGCACCGACACATTCTTTAACACACTCTCATACAGATTGCTGTAGCTGTAAGGCACTAACTCAGATAAGAACAAACTTAAATCCACCTGCCCCTTGTTGTAATTTAGTACCGCATTTATGTCTTGGTCATTTTTTATTTCAAATGCAATCTCTCCCTCTTGGTCAAGAGTCAAGTGTATATCTGCACTACTTTTAAGCGCTTTAAGCCTAATGTTTTTCACATAGGCATCAACACTTTTAATCCTCATACTTGAATTTATCTGCGCACTTACATCCAAATCCATCAGAAAGTTTTCAACCAAATTATTATCATAATACCCATTAGCTTCGGCTTTTACTCTTGCACCAATTCCTGCCTCTGAATATGAGTAATCAAGAGTTATCTCTTTTAGATTCAAATCTTTAAGTCCATAACTTTCTAACCCTGCTATTCTAGCATTTGCTAGCGTAATTTGACCTATCGAACTTAAATCATTAGGAATAAACCCAACATCCGCCCCAATACTAGTCGCCTTAACCAAATATAAATTTTTCTGCAGTTCAATTTCGCTAGACTTAACACCCATAGAAAGTCCATTTTCACTATCAAATGTCCCTTCGACTTCTAGGGCATTAATTACCGCTGTAGAATCAAAAGATTTTGACTTTGCCTGTAGTTTTTGCACACTTGCATTAAAGCCAACTTTATTATCTATAAGACTATACGTCCCATTAGCTGTAATGTCAGATGCACATGCACTAGCATCAAAATTTTTTATACTAACAGCCCCATTAAGATTTTCAACATGTAGTGCTACAGATACATCGTTGTCCTTTAAGGCCAATATTGCAGAACTTTGACTAATCTCAACATCTGCTCCATAATTCGCTTTATCAACCGAAATATATGCAACAAAATCCTGATTCACAGACACTCTAACATCTGTCAACATAAGATTTTCTGCTATCTTCTCATGAGAAGCAAAGATTTCTGGTGCATTCAAATCAAAACTACTAAACACAAGGCCGTTTTCCATTCTCAGTCTTGCATTTACTCCCTCTGTCTGTGCCTTGATACCAAAATAATCGACATCGATTGATAGTCCAGTTACATTGAGATTAATGCCCACTAAATCCAGTGGATTCTTCTTATTTTCTTGAGCATCAACAACTTCTACACCACCATTTTCGCTTAAATCAGTAGAGCCTGACTGGACATCTTGCACATCGGCATCACTCTCTTTTGGCGTAAAGTCTCTAACGATATCCATTATCAAGTCTACATTTTGCTGGTTGACCAAAACATTAGCATTTAAGATGTTAATATCAACATCCCCGTCACCAAAACCTAATGCTAGTTTTGCCAAACTAAATAGATTCAAACTGACTTCCGCACTTTCAATGCTTGCCACGTTTTGACCATTGGGCCCATCAACGTGAATGCCGTTGATCTTCAGTTTCTTCATCAATGTGCTATCCATTCCATCCATGGTTATGGTTAACCCACCTTCACCTCTTGGAATAAAGGACTGCACCAAAGACCTGACCGTATCCAAACCAACTACAGACACACGCAAAAACAGAGCTACAAGCAGCACTGCAATCACAAGCAAAACTGAGATAATGGTTGAGGATCTGGTCTTTCTGAATTTCATTTTCAAGAATTATAACAGTATTATCGTTTTTAAGTAACACATTCCGATATGTATTTATGTGTTTTACTCGCAAGCCGTGCGTGGCAGTCTAGGGAATCAGGTACTGTTAAGTTTTCAGTTGCCACAAAAGCACCCTTAAAATCGTGCAAATCCAACTTATTGACGCATAATTGCTCCATTATTTGCTTCTATATATTAAATTTTTGCATCAAATTTACAAAATTTTGCTTTTATTTACAAAATTCATATGTGACCTTAGTTAGCCATTTTTAGCTTTTTATTTTAATTTTGGGAATGCAAATTACCTCAAAGGCACCCAAAAACTATTAGGTTTTGGCAACAACCACGCATTTATTTACGTTTCCTTGCTGTAAATGGCAAACTCAAAACGGCGATTTATGACAAAGTGAAAATGTATTTAAAATCGCGTATGAATTTCCAAAAGTCATGGCACTACTGTGGCAGCCAAAATAGATATAACTGGCATGTTTTGACTGCTAATATGGCGGTCTCTTTCCCTGAATTTCATTTTTCAAATTCTGGGAAAGATGTTCTAGGATAAGGTTAGTTGGTAAACTGACTTTTTACATATAGCCAAAACGTCTAAACGCCCTACTTTGCCAGGCAACAACTAAAAACCCCTGTAATAAAGTACATATTAACTTTTCTTGATTTTGACGAGGTCGTTTATTGCAGCATAAGTATTTGTAAGTGAAATGAATAATATGAATACTAGAAAGCAAAAACAATCAAATTTTGCTAAAAGTTGGATGATTAAGACACTAAAACACATTTTTTTCGAACAAAAAACATGCAATCATTTGTTGTGCTTAGTTGAAATAATGTCCTTTGACGTGTATATTCTCTGTATGGGTGGATGTGAAGCTTTTGAAGTTTGGGAGGGATTATGGCCGAAATTCTGAAAGGGTTTTGGGTGCTAGAAGGTCTTGACGGGGCGGGAACAACCACTCAGTTAAAGAACCTAGAAACCTATTTGATAAATAAGGATATTTCGGTTTTTAGGACATCTGAGCCTACAGTTTATGAAACGGGGAAATTTCTAAGGCGAGTCTTAGCTGGGGAGGTGAAGGTCCCTCAATCAACTGTGGCTTATCTGTTTGCAGCAGATAGAGATAATCATTTAAATAATCCTGAGTATGGAATAATGGAGCACTTGAAAAAGGGAGAGATTGTAATATCAGATAGATATTTTTTCTCCTCCTTAGCGTATCAGAGCATTGGGTTTGACTTTCAGGAAGTACAGAGACTAAACAGTGCGTTCCCCTACCCTGAGTTTGTGCTTTATGTTGATACTCCAGTGCAAGATTGCATAGATAGAATCAATTCCAGAGGCGATAAAAAAGAGATATTTGAGAAACTGGATTATCAAATTAAGGTACATCAAAATTATGAAAAGATTTTTCAGATTCTGCCAGATGGTTGCAAGCTAGTTCGAGTTGATGGGAGACTGACAAGAGAAGAAATTTTCAAAAAACTCATAAATATGCTGGAAATTTGAGTCTTCTCATCTTTTTCCCACTGTTTGTTGCAAAAAATGCAAATATCTGTTGCGAACACTTTTTTACCCGTGCTAAAATGTGTTTATCATTGGAGTTGGAGATGCTAGGAGGTTGAAACAGTGCAAGGCAATTGCGCAATAGAGTTAAAAAACATCAGAAAGACGTTTGGCTCGGTCGTAGCCAACGACGCAATAAACCTGCAGATTAACAGAGGCGAAATTCTCTGCCTACTTGGAGAGAATGGAAGCGGCAAAACTACGCTTATGAACATGCTATCTGGAATATATCAGCCCGACAGCGGCGAGATATATAAGGATGGACAAAAGGTAACTATCAGGTCTCCAAAGGATGCTTATGCATTGGGCATTGGGATGATTCACCAGCACTACCACCTTGTAGATGTATTTACTGCAGCTCAAAATATTATCTTGGGACAAGATAATCAAAAGATGGATATTGCAGCAGTTAATGACAAGGTTAAGCAAATCTGTGACAAGTATGGATTTAACGTAGACCCCAAAAAGAAAATCTATGACATGTCGGTGTCTCAAAAGCAGACAATAGAGATTGTTAAGGTGCTTTATCGCGGTGCTGAGGTCTTGATCCTAGATGAGCCAACGGCCGTTTTAACACCACAGGAAACAGACAAACTCTTTACAGTGCTTAGAAATATGAAAAAAGACAACAAGGCCATTGTCTTAATTACACACAAACTTGCTGAGGTACTGGACGTCTCTGACAAGGTCGCAATCCTCCGCAAGGGGCGCTACATTGGCACTGTAGAAACAAAAACCGCCACAGCCCAATCACTAACAGACATGATGGTCGGCCACTCTGTCACACTAAACATCGACCGCCCAATCTATCAAAATCCACACGACAAGCTAGTCGTTCAAGACCTAACCGTCTTGGACAACGAGGGTATTAAGAAACTTGACCACGTCAGTTTCACCGCAAAAACAGGCGAGATTCTTGGCGTCGCAGGTATTGCTGGTTCTGGTCAAAAAGAACTTTTGGAAGCTATTACTGGACTTTATCCGGTGTCAGAGGGCTCGATCTGCTTTTTGAATGATGATGGGAGTCGGACAGAGTTGGTAGGCCTGTCACCAATGAAGATTAGGCAGGCGGGCGTTGGGATGGGTTTTGTGCCCGAGGACCGTTTAGGGATGGGCCTGGTTGGGTCGATGGGGATGACGAATAACATGATGTTGCGTTCGTGGAAGAACGGCAAAGGGATGTTTTTCAATCGCAAGGCTCCAGAGGAGCTGGCTCAGAAGGTTTGGAAAGAATTGGAGGTTGTAACTCCTTCGACGGATTTTCCTGTGCGGCGTATGTCTGGCGGAAATATCCAAAAAGTCCTTGTAGGACGAGAAATTGCGTCAAGCCCGCCTGTGCTTCTGACAGCGTACGCGGTTCGCGGTCTGGATATAAATACCTCTTACGCAATTTATAATCTTTTGACTGAGCAGAAGATGAATGGGGCCGCGGTGATGTACGTTGGGGAAGAATTGGACGTTCTTTTGGAACTTTGTGACCGTATTGTCGTCCTGTGTGGCGGTAAAGTCAGCGGCATTGTTGACGCAAGAACAACTACAAAGGAGCAAATTGGACTACTGATGACGTCCGTTGGTGGTTCCGATTCGTCTGGAGGTAAGCAGTGAAGGAAACAAACAGAACCCCATTAATCAGGCTTGCCAAGCGTGGATACATGGACCCGAGAAAGGCAATGCTAATAAGGGCGGCATCCATTCTGTTTGCCCTGATTTTAGGAAGCATCCCAATTGCGCTTTCTGGTGCAAATCCGTTTAAAGCTTATGGCATAATAGTTTCTGGCTCCTTAAGTAACGCCATATACTTAAAGCAAACAATTAAAATAGCAATACCGCTTTTGGTCTGTTCCTTGGCAATTGCTCCCTGTTTTAAAATGAAATTTTGGAACATCGGAGCAGAGGGCCAACTAACCTTTGGTGCAATCTGCGCCTCTTTCTTTGCCATTCATTTCGGTGCGAAACTTCCTCCAATAGTGATTCTCCCACTTATGGCAGTTGCTGCCGCAATTGGCGGTGGATTCTGGGGTTTTTTGCCTGGTTTCTTTAAAGCAAAGTACAACACAAATGAAACGCTGTTCACTCTTATGATGAACTACATTGCCCTTGGTATTGTCCGCTGGCTTCAGGGCGGACCTTGGGAAGGGAGGAAAGGAACTCAGATTGTCCCATTCTTCCACAAGAACACCTACCTTCCGCAGGTTTTCGGTGTCCAATGCGGTTGGATAATCGCCCTAATCTTGGTTGTTCTAATGCACATCTATATGACAAAGACCAAACACGGCTATGAAGTTGCAGTTATTGGGGACTCAATTAACACTGCTCGATACGCGGGTATGAACGTTAGTTGGATTATGATACGAACCATGATTCTCTCAGGTGCTCTTTGTGGGATTGCTGGTTTTCTAATCCTAGCTGGTGAAAACCACACTATCAACGTTGCCATATCTGGCGGTGTCGGTTTCACAGCAATCACGGTTTCTTGGCTATCTCAGCTTAATGCCTTTATCATGGTTGCCATCACTGCCCTACTTTCAATTATCTCTAAGGGGTCAAAGACGCTAAACCAAAAAATGGGAGTTCCATCTGCCGTTGCAGATATAGTCTCTGGCATACTTTTGTTCTGTATGCTGGGGTGCGAGTTCTTCATTAATTATCAGGTAATCTTTAGAAAAAAGTCACCCAAAAAATCTTCCGACAAATCTACTAACAAGGGGGTGTCCGCATGAGTTCATTAATTGCTTTGATTGCAGCCGCCGGAACCTATGCAACCGTCCTAATGTTTGGCACCATGGGCGAAATTATCACCGAAAAATCTGGTAACCTGAATCTTGGTGTAGAAGGTATCATGTACATGGGTGGCATCTGTGGTCTTGTCGCCGCCAATAGATACGAGGCCATTGTTGGTGAAACTGCCTCTAATGGTTTTCTTGCTATTATAATTGCCATTCTTGGCGCCTTTATTGCTGGCGCCCTTGCTGGTTTAATTTTCAGCTTTATCACAGTTACCCTTCGTGCCAACCAAAATGTTACTGGTCTTGCACTTACCACATTTGGCACTGGTGTTGCCAAGTTCATTGGTGAAATAATGAGAACTAAGCTTGGCGGTTATGTTTCTGTTAGCAACCACCTAAAAGAGGCCTTCTCTCTTAAGTTCATGCCACAGTTCTTAAAGGACATTCCCATAGTCGGCCAGATTCTCTTTAATCAAGTTCACTTCTTCTACTTAGGTATAATCCTAGCAATTTGCATTGCCTTATTCTTGAAAAAGACCAAAACCGGCCTTTATCTCCGTGCCGTTGGTGAATCTCCAGTAACCGCTGATGCTGCAGGTATTAACATTACCAAATACAAGTACTTGGCCACAATGATTGGCGGCGGTATCTCCGCAATTGGTGGTATGGTCTATACTATGACTACAGCCGGTTGCGTCTGGATTGAGGCCTCTCTATCTGGCGTCGGCTGGCTTTCAGTTGCCCTTGTTATCTTCTGCACGTGGAACCCACTACACTCTCTATGGGGTTCCCTACTATTTGGCTCTTTGATGATTATGTATCTTTGGATTATCCTCCCAGGTATCCCAACTGAGATTTACAAGATTCTTCCATACGTAGTCACCTTGATTGTGCTAATAATATCCTCTGTCAGAAATAACAGAGAAAAGCAGCCACCTACAATGCTTGGTGTAAACTACTTCAGAGAGGACAGATAGTTGTTCTTTGTAATTTAAGGCTTTTGATTTGACCCTGTTTGGTCGAAACGAAAAGCCTTAATTTAATTGCTGGATCTACTATCCTATCTAAATAGGTAGTAAGGATTTAGGTTGCTTTTGAAGAACTTCCAACAAATTACTTCAAAAGCAAGCGATGTACAGATTTAAGTGATGAAACCACATCACTAAGGAGAGGTTAATGAAAAAAATCATTGCTCTTTTACTTGTCTCAATGCTTGCATTCGCAGCATTTGCAGGCGGTAGTTCAGAAGCTCCAGCCACAACTACTGGCACACCAACGACAAAGGTTGGTTTCGTTGTCATCAATGATGAAAACGACCTTGGTTACACATGGAACTTCATGAATGGCATGAACGCTGCTATCGACCAGCTTAAGGCCGATGGATACAACGTTGAGCTAATTGTCAGCAGAGGCCACCTAGAGGATTCGACGGTCACCGATGCAAACAGAGAACTTGCAGCAGAGGGATGTGCGGTTATCTTCAACAATAGCTATGGCTTCGAGCCCTTTATGGCACCTGTTGCAGATGAGTTCCCAAATGTCCAGTTTGTTGGTCTGACAAACTGTGCTTCTCAGCTTGACGGAAGAGACAACACATACAATGCTTTTGCAGCCATCTACGAAGGCCGCTATGTTGCTGGTGTTGCCGCTGGTATGAAGTTGAATCAGATGATTGAAGAAGGCAAAATCACCCCAGATCAGGCAGTAATTGGTTATGTTGGTGCATACTCATTTGCGGAGGTTATTTCAGGTATGTCCAGTTACTTCCTTGGTGTCAGAAGCGTCTGTCCAAGCGCAACAATGATTGTTCAGTTCGTAGGAACTTGGGGAGATCCAACTCTTGAGGCAGCAGCTGCAGAGGCTCTGATTAATCAGGGTGCAGTCATGATTTCTCAGCACTCAGATACAACGACACCCGCAACCACAGCAGCAAAGTATAATGTTTTCCACACTGGTTACAACACCGACATGACAGCACAGGCTCCAACTGCTTCCCTACTTTCATGCCGCATCAACTGGGAGCCTTACTTCTACACATTCATCAAGAATGTAATTGAAGGAGTTAAGAACCCAAGCGACTACTGTGGAACTATGGCCAATGGTGAAGTTCTTGTCACTCCTCTTAACACTGAAATTGCAGCTCCTGGAACACAGGAAGCAATTGACAAGGCTATTGCTGACATCACATCTGGCAAGCTTGATGTCTTTGACACTTCCAAGTTCACAGTTAATGGAGAGAAGCTTACATCAGTTCTTGCTGTTGACACAGATGGCGACTTCACAGCTGACACATACGAAGCTGTTTGGGATGGTGTTTTCCATGAATCCTATCCAGAGTTCCAGTCTGCTCCATACTTTACAGCAGTTATCGATGGAATCACATGGCTTAACGCTGCCTATTGATTATCTTAAATGCATAGCATCGGGGCCTCTTCTGAGGCCCCTCTTTTTATCACATCACCTTATCTTCGCAAAAATGGGCCCATAAAACTTTGTGCACCATGCTTAATCAATAGCTTTTCGAGCAATATTATTTCTCTACTCTTGACTTTAGCCGACTTAGAGCATTCCATTGATGAAAAGAAAGCATTTTAGTACCTTTTAGACCCAAAAAGTTGGGAATGGTAAAAATTTGCTTGCTTTTTGTTAATTGCAAGATGGCTTTTGGCATAAGCACATAAAAAAGGCGCTGGATGAAGTTTATTCTAATCCAAAGGGAGAAACTAAAAAAAGTAGTATAATCAGACGGATGAGATTTGTCATTTGGGAGTTCCAATTACAGCCTTAACTTCACAATCCTGAATAAGAAAATATTGGTAAGATTGATACGAATGCTAAGTTGGGGATAATTCAGGGGAAAAATATTATGACAACGTATGAGTGCGATAACAATCCACTATCAACCACTATGGTGAATCTTTAAATAAAGGAGTTTTGAGTTAGGAAAAAATAACTTGAAAAACTGTAAGGAGTTAGCTAAGGGCCTTTTTAAGTAGGTCGAAGACTTGGTCGGGCTTGACAGAGGCGTCGACAACCTTGATTAGGCCTTTGGACTTATAGTAGTCAATTAGAGGTTCAGTCTGTTCAGTGTAAACCTCAAGACGATGGACAATGGCCTCTTCCTTATCGTCGGGACGTTGGATAAGGTCTTCTCCTGTTTCGTCATCTTTGCCTGGAACCTTGGGTGGGTTGAAGAGGATATGATAGATGCGACCTGTTGAGGGGCACATGCGGCGACCGGAGAGGCGCTTGATAACTTCTTCTGTAGAGAGTTGAAAATCGATGACGGCATCAAGGTCTGCCATTTTGGACAAGGCATCGGCTTGGGGGATTGTGCGTGGAAAACCATCAAGGATAAATCCACTTTGGCAATCAGGTTGAGAGATGCGCTCTTTGACCATTTCAATGGTGACAGAGTCTGGGACTAGACCACCGGAGGCCAAAATAGATTTGACTTGAAGTCCAAGAGCGGTTTCGTTTTTAATGTTGTACCTGAAAAGGTCCCCAGTTGAGATGTGCGGAATTCCGTAGAAGTCCTTAGCCATTGCTGCGATTGTCCCCTTCCCTGCTCCCGGAGGGCCTAAAAAAACCATTTTCATCTGAATTCCTCCAAACTCAGCACATAGTATCATAAATCAACATATTGTGCAAATTCACTAGGTGCATTATCATTCTAAAGGTATGATTAATGCCCAAAAACGGCAAAATACATGGACGAATTTGTGCTTTGCCTTAGTTCGGAGGTAATTCAGTGATTAAAACTGGGAAAAAAGTAGTTATTCACGCTGCAGATCTTGATGGTTTTCTTAAGGATGAAGACAAAGAAAGGCTAGAAATGGTTGATAATTTGTACCAAACAAGCCTTGCTGCGTGTAGGGAAATTGAAACAGGGAAAGATGTCGAAGTTGGCGAGGAAAAACTTGTTGCCGCCCAAAGCGCAATTGGTAAGTATCTTGAAAGTGTTGTAAAAACCGAACCTAGAATTCATGTCTATTGTTTCGAATCACCAAACGAGCAGCATGCCGCAGCCAGCCGAATTATTGCAAAACTTAGAGACCCAGAAACTGGCCATGCAGAGTTTCTGTACTATATCCAAAGAGCGTATGAACTTATGTTTACACATATTTATACAGACAACGCAATGAGGGTAAAACGGTCGATTATCACAAAAACTCCAGTTACTAACCCTTGTAGGAACTATGCTGTACACAAGATTCCTGATGTTGATAATCTGACAAAGGACTGTGTAATGTGCGTTATGTTGCGCGGTGCCCTACTTCCAAGCATGATTATCAGTAAGGAAATTCAGGATTATAGTTCAAATTCTTTGATTACACCATTTGCTCTTTTTAGAATTAAGAGAGACGAAACAAAGAAGGAAAACAACATGGCCTATGTGCTAGATTTGGATAAGTCCTTCTTTGATTTTAATGACCTTGATGGAAAAGATTTAATCTTTGCAGACCCTATGAATGCAACAGGGGGATCTTTGATTACTATTATTAATTATCTTAAGGAAAACGGGGTTAAACCAAAAAGCATCAAGTTTATTAACGTTATTTCTGCTCTTAAGGGTTGTCTTAGAATTGTTAGGGCAATTCCTGAGTGTGAGGTCTATACTCTTTGGATGGATCCAGTTCTTAATGATGCTGCCTATATTCTTCCAGGCCTTGGGGACGCTGGCGACAGACTAAACGGAGTTGACCTTCCTGGAAACCCAAGAAACATGATTCAATTACTTGCAGACTATGGCTCGACAATCACAAATCTTTACAGAGCACAGGTTAAGAAAATTGAAGAGACTGTTTTGGGCTAAGTTTGTTGCGAATCCTTTTTTAATTACCCTAACCCTTTGTGTGTGTCTTTGTGGTTGCAGAACTACTACGGGCTCGGATCATGACCAAATTGTCCGAGCCTCGATTGATTTGGCTAATTCCTATGTAGAGCTTTCGATGTACGATAAGGCCGTGGATGTTTACAATAGGGCTATTGAGCAAGCTGACGACTATAGATTGTACTTCAACAAGGCAATTGTACTTTCGGAAATGGGGTTTAATACTGAAGCGGCCCTACTCTGCCAACAATCTTTTGAAAAGTATCCAGCGATTATTGCTTTTAAAACTGCTGAGGCATTTTACTACCAACTAGCTGGAGAGCTAGATTCGTCAAATGAGGCCTACCTTCAGGTATTGGAGTTAAACCCATATGACAGGGATAGTAGGATTAAACTAATTGACAATTTAATTGCAAATAATTCGTTGGATTCTGCCTACCAGCAGACTTTGATTATGTGGAATCAGGGCTTTAGAGATAGTAAAAGCATTGAGTATCTTTATTTGTTAGACCCAGATACGTATCAGGTTCTATACAACGAAACAATAGGCACTCAGCCACAAGATTCAGACTGATTCATCACCTTTACCATTATAAACCTATGACTCGTTTCCTACTCAGAAGACACTCATAGCCCATTCAACCTTAGCTAGCAAAAATAAAAGCGATAGTTCTAAAGAGCGATAATACCGAAGATAGCACCAAGGAGAATCCATACAATGGGGTGCACCTTTTTGAAGATTAAGCGGCAGGCTAGAAGCACAACGAAGGCGATTATCGGGACAATGAGAATGCGATTTTCTGCAGAGTTGTAAAATGTCATTGGTACAAGGGACCAAAGGGCATAGAGCAAAAGGCCGATTACTGCGGGGCGGAGATACTTAAATAGAGTTTTGACAAAGGGGCTATCCTTGAAGCGCGTAAGGATGCTGGCAACGATGACAATAATGATGATGGATGGCGCAATAAGGCCAAGTGTCGCAACAAGTCCACCAAGGATGCCGGCGGTCTCGAAACCGACGTAGGTTGCCATATTAATGCCAATAGGGCCAGGAGTTGATTCAGAGATGGCAATCATGTTGGCAAGCTCGGTTGTCGTGAACCACTGAGTCCTGTTTGCTATGTCAAAAAGAAATGGCACCGTAGCCATGCCGCCACCAACGGCAAAAAGACCTGTTCGAAAAAACTCAAAAAATAGCCTTAGGAAAATCATTTTGAACCTCCATCATTCTTGCGACGATTAATGAAGAAGGCAGCAATGCCGCAGGCAGCAGCACCAAGGACAACAATAAAGGGAGAAACACCAAGAAAAAGCTCTAAAATAAGAGATAGCACCGCAACTATACCCGTTGGAATATTGCTGACAGCCTTTTTTGCAAGGGATATTACAGCAGAAAACATCAGGGCGCAGACGGCTATGCGAATTCCAGAAAATGCTTTTACAACGTAAATGTTATCTTGAAACATCTTTAGGACAGAGGCTAAGAGAGTGATTATTACGTAGGATGGAAAGACAAGACCAAGGGTGGCAACAATGGCGCCAAGTACACCGCGCTTGGTGTAACCTACGAAGGTAGCAACATTTACTGCAATTGCGCCGGGGGTACACTGGGCAATGGCGTAATAGTTTAGCATTTCCTCAGTTGTGCTCCAACCTCGCTTGGTGGCAACTTCTCGCTCTAGGATGGGAAGCATTGCGTAGCCACCGCCAAAAGTTAGTGCACCACATTTAGAGAATGTGATGAAAAGCTGCCATAGGGGGACTTTTTCAGAAGTATTCATTTTTTAAATTTCTCCATCTCCTTGCGAACAAGGGAGTCACACATTTCGTTATATTTTATGCCGGCATGACCCTTGACCCAGTTCCAAGTTATTTTGTTTTGGGAGTTAAGATTATCCAGGATTTCCCAAAGCTCTTTGTTTTTAACTGGAGCTTTAGAAGCAGTCTTCCAACCATTTTTTTTCCAAGTATAAATCCAAGACGTAATGCCATTTTTTACGTATTGGCTATCGGTTGAAATGGTAAGTGAACTTGCGCCCATAAGGCTAATATCCTCTATGGCGCGGATGACAGCGGTAAGTTCCATCTGATTGTTAGTAGTCTGAGCTTGGCCGCCGCTAGAATACGATATCATTTTCCCATCGGAAATGGCTACATAGGCCCAACCGCCTGGCCCAGGGTTGCCAGAGCAACCGCCGTCTGTGAAGATGTTGATTTTGTCCATAGCTAGATAATAGTCTAGGAGACACCTTGACATCAAGATAAAGCAAAACTAAGATACTACTGTGCCGCAAAAAAGGGAAACCGGTGAAAGGCCGGTGCGGTCCCGCCACTGTAAAAAGGTGTGCCAGCATGTAAGGTCACTGAACCTATGGGTTTGGGAAGGCTTGCTGGAAGTCCTTTGAGCCAGGAGACCTGTTGTGAGCATAGCCTGTCGGCCTTTAGGCCAGTCCACGGTGTATGGACTTGGGGTACAGCTTAACAATACCCCTACTATATTCTTTGGAGGGGTAATATGAAAAAAACCCTTATCATTCTTCTTTCTTTACTCTGTATTGTGCCACTTTTTGCACAATCAGCTGTCGAATCAACAAAGCCAGAGAACTCGAGCTTGGATGAGATGCGAATTATTTCTTTGGCGCCAAATGTGACCGAGATGGTGTACGCACTAGGTGCGGGAGACCAGTTGGTTGGTCGGACGGATTACTGCAATTTTCCTGCCGAGGCGCTGGCGGTTACCAGTATTGGAAGCCTGTGGGACCCCAGCATGGAGACGATTTTGGCGCTGGACGCGGACGTGGCCATTGCGTCGTCGATTGTGGATCCGACTTTTATTGAGAATTTGAATAAGGCCGGAGTTCAGGCGTACCAGTTTTATGAGGAGGACTCGTTTGACAAGACGGATGACCTGATTCGGGAAGTTGCACATGTTATTGGCAGAGATGCTCAGGCGGAGGCGATTATTGCCGACATGAATGAGCGAATTCAGGCGGTTGAGGATAAAGTTTCGGCTGTTGAGGACAAGAGGAGCGTTGTTTTTATCATTGGCTACGGCGATTGGGGCGATTTTGCTGCGACAGGCGATACATTCGTTGACGGGGTTCTTCAAACTGCCGGTGGTATAAATGTGGCAAAAGACGGCCATTCGTGGTCAATTAGCAAGGAGCTTTTGGTCCAGACTGACCCAGATGTGATTATTATCTCTATCTCAGAGGGCATGGATGCCGAATCGGAGCTTAGAAACTTCACAACTTTAGCACCCTATTGCGACTTAACTGCCTCTAAAACTGGCCATGTATACACAATTGACGGTGACTCATCCCAGCGTCAGGGCGTCAGAACTGTGGAGACTGTTGAAGAAATAGCCAGAATGCTCTATCCAGAGTTGTTTTAGTTTCTCTAGCTGGTTTTGGCATGCTTTCTAGTGCGCGAAAATTTACAGTTACATTTTGTATTTTACTTATAACCATCGCAGTGCTCACAATTGTGGGCATAGCGGTGGGCTCTGTTAGTATCTCTATTACAGATATAATTTTAGCAATTTTCAATCCCCAAGCCATCAGCCGAAACATCGCCTATATAATACGGAACATTCGAATTCCACGGGTCTTAACCGCAATTGTAACTGGCGCCGCCCTAGCCCTGTGCGGTCTGGTCTTTCAAAGCGTCTTTCGTAACCCAATGGCAGACTCCTACGTGCTGGGAATCTCCTCAGGCGCATCTTTTTCCGTCGGCCTAGGCTTTGTCATAGGTATTAGCTATGCCGATATTGCACTACCTGTAGTGGCCTTTGTTGGTTCTATGCTAACTACCGCACTACTCTTTGTCATCAGTCGCCGCAGCACATCCTCCCTCCTACTCTCTGGCATCAGTCTCAACTTCTTGCTAAGCGCCCTAACAACCCTAACAATCTATCTCTCAAATCGACAGGCCGAGAACATACTCCTCTGGACACTCGGCAGTCTAGGTAACTCAAGTTGGTTTCGTCTTTTACTTATCTTTTTAGCGACAATCATTGCAGCCATAATTGTTTTCTTTAATTGTAACTCTATGGACCTTCTTTTATTGGATGATAGTACCGCAATTTCAAGTGGCTTGAACATTAGGCGCTGTAGAGTCCTTCTTTTAATTCTTGCTTCCATTGTAACAGCTACCGTTGTCAGTTTTAGCGGCATAATTGGCTTTGTTGGACTAATGAGTCCACATTTTATGCGCATCCTTATTGGCCCAAAACACAAACGCCTAATTCCTATGTCCATGCTTATGGGCGCTATTATCCTTACATTTTCGGACATAGTCTGCCGCTTCATTGTTGCCCCTTCGGAACTTCCAATCGGCATAGTCACTTCAATTCTTGGCGCGCCAGTTTTCATGGTCCTACTTCGAAGGAAAAAGTCTTAGATGGAGGTTGCATGGATAGTATAGTAAAAATCAGCAATCTAGATGGAGGCTATCAGGATAGCAAAGTCCTAAAAAATCTCAGCTTAGAAATTTTGAAAGGAGGGTTTACTGCCATTGCTGGTCCTAATGGCGCTGGGAAATCCACCCTCCTTAAGTATTTAATTAAAGAACTCCCCTGCCCTGCAGAAACTATTTTTATTTCAGATAACGATATAATAAACCTTAAACAACGAGACTTAGCAAAGCTAATAAGTTTTCAAGGCCAGTACGTCCCCAAAACCGAGGCCTTCACTGTCAGAGAAGCTGTTGCCCTAGGACGCTTTGCCTACAATGATATAGACACCAACAAAACCGATGTTGACCTTGCACTAAACCTTACTGGCATTAGTCATCTTCAAAACAAGCTTATTACTCAAATATCTGGAGGAGAGTTCCAGCTTGCAATGCTTGCACGAACTATCTGCCAAAACTCTGAAATCCTAGCACTAGATGAGCCTATCAACAATCTTGACCCGAAGCATCAAATAATGCTTTTGGAACTACTCTCCAAACTATCGGCCCAGGGACGAACAGTTCTCTGTGTCCTTCATGATCTTAATGCCATTCTAAGAAGCTGCACTAGGTGCATCCTTCTAAACCAAGGCCAAATATTTGCTTATGGTGAAACAAAATCAGTTCTGACAAAGGAAAACATCAAAGCCGTCTATGGTATAGATGTAGAAATCATAAACCACAACAGCCAATTCGTAATCCTATTCAACACTAAAGCTTAAATGCTAAAGCTTAAAGTCTTGCTACTATCCCCTATCGTGCCCATCTTTTTTAAGCATCTTGTTATAACCAAGAGGCTCAATTGCTGTCTTTGAAATACCGACTAGATTAAGAATTTTTCGTAATGCCGCTTCAGCACCTTCCTCATCAAAGCCATCAAGGGATTTTGGGCAAATTTCCATTTCAATAAACCAACCAAGGTATTTTACATCAAGAAGTTCAACGTGAACGGAAAAACCATCCATATCAACATGGTAACCAAAGCCCTTCTTAAACTTGATTCTGCAAATCTGAAGTTTAACTGCTTCACTACAAAAGGTTAAAACATCATCCCACTGACTGATTGGAATAGAAAACTCATATTCTCTATTATTCTCAAGTCCTCCAATGGTCTTTTCCTTATATGGCTTAGCAGTGACTAAAATGTTTGCACCGTCAGAAGTTATCTCCTGTCTAGTTCGAAAAATTGGATTACCATCCTCTGTCTTTGACCAGTAAATATCAAACTTACTGGTTGAACCAAGGTACTTAGCCCCTTCAAGTTCTAAGATGGCTTTCTTAACCCTATCAACATCATCTTTATCGACATGTGCTTTAATCTCAATCTCAAAAGCCATCTTTTCCTCCTTAGTCTTTCCAAGGGAAGATCATTCCCTTAAAACTCCTCGGACCAACCAGTTGCTTTTCTTCATACAGAAGGTCTTCCCAGTTGATATCCTTTTTAGTGCAATTCGGATTTGCTTCAAGAAAATCATATTTATGCATTAGAAGTTTTATAGTATTCATGCGAGAAAGTGAAATCCCAGCAAATCCCGGTATCATAAGAGCAGTTAGTATAGTAAAAATCAGACCGATAATATTTCTTATGGCAAGGAATAATGAAACCCAAAAATTGTCCGCAACAATGATGAAACATTTTTTGAAAGTTTTAAAAGCGCCATCGCCCTCCATGTGAAAACAAAGCGGGAAGAAGTATTGCAAGGCAAGAAGAATTCCAACACAAATCCAAAATAAAATCATTCCCATCATAAGACCAAGCATATTGCCAAAATTAAAATAGAAAGGAATGATAGAGAAAAATATAAAAAACAGGGCAATTAAAATACCAGCGTGCAAAAAAGCATGGCCAATATGGAATCTAAAGGCATCCTTTACAGCCTTAAACCCACCCTTGTGGTTTCGACTATAACCAAAAGTTATAGCACTAACCATAAGAGAATACATACTAAAAAGCAAAACGCCTATAATGCATCCTAGTATAGTAAAAATCGTACCAGCCTCAATTAAATAGCCAGCAAGCAAGAACATAGATAGTGGAACAATATAGCCCACACTCATAAGGACAAGCATCAGAAGATTGTCCCAAATATCGAAGAACGTCTTCTTAATCGAAAAGCCTATCATACAAATTAATCTACTCTTATCGTTAATTAATGGCAACTAGATAGCATGAAATACATGAAATAATTTACTCAAAAACTATATACACTGGTGCATGGTCAGAACCAGTAATATCAGCATAAATGCCAGCCTCTTTGACTCTATCAATAGACCTAGAGGAAACAAGCCAGTAGTCAATTCTCCAACCTATATTCTTTTCTCTAGCCTTGAATCGGTAAGACCACCAGCTGTAAGCATTTTCAAGGTCAGGATAAAAATGCCTAAAGGTATCAGTAAAACCACTATCTAGGAGTTTTGTGAAACTATCTCGCTCTTCAATTGTAAAACCAGCATTCCTAAGATTTGACTTTGGATTTTTTATATCAATTTCCTTGTGTGCAACATTCATATCACCACAAATCAAAACTGTTTTGTTTTTATCCAAATCATTAACAAATGCCCTAAATGAATCATCCCACTGAAGTCTGAAAGGAAGTCTTGCAAGACCATCTTGTGAATTGGGTGTATAAACATTTACTACATAGAAGTCCTGAAACTCCAAAACAGAAACCCTACCCTCATTATCACTTCCAAATTTAACCGAAATAGGCTCAGTCTTGGAAAAAATGGCTGTACCAGAGTAACCCTTCTTCTCTGCATAATTGTAGTAACAGTGATAGCCTGGCAAATCTAAATCAAGCTGACCTTCAGAAAGTTTTATTTCTTGAAGACAGAAAATATCTGCATCCTGTGCCTTGAAAAAATCCATAAAGCCTTTTCCAAGCACGGCTCTAAGGCCATTTACATTCCAAGAGATTAGTTTCATTGCTACCTCCAACACAATCATTTTATCAAAAATAGTTTTCTTGCTCCATGCCTCTCTTACTAGTTTTTTGTTTTTGCTAATAGGCTAATAGACAGATGTAGCTATAGATAGATGCAACTATTTAAAAAAGGTCCCCAAATCGGGGACCCTTCAAATTAAGGAAAGCATCTATACAAACTTTAGCGCTGAACACGACCAGAGCCATCGCCCTTACAGAGGGATTCGACCTCTGAGAGGCGGGTAAGGTTGAAGTCGCCAGGAATGGTATGCTTTAGGGCAGAGGCTGCTACGGCAAAGTTAAGCGCATACTCTTCGTCGCTGTAGTTAAGAAGGCCATAGATGACACCGGCAGCGAAGCTGTCTCCACCACCGACACGGTCGACAATGTCATTCATTTCGTAGTGGCGAGAGTGGTAGAATCCATGCTGACCATTGAGGGCAGCACTCCAGCCATTGCGGTCAGCACTCTTGGACTCGCGAAGCGAGACAGCAACATGGGTGACATTCGGGAACTGCGCCTTTACTTCGTCAGTCAGGACTTTGTAAACGTCGGCATCAATTTTGCCAGATGTGACATCGACTGGGGCCGAGATACCAAGGCATTTCTGGATGTCCTCTTCATTGGCAATAACAACATCGGTGTATTTGGTTAGCTCGCGCATGACCTCTGGTGCCTGCTTGCCGTACTTCCAGAGCTTTTTGCGGAAGTTAAGGTCAATCGAAACCTTTGCACCAGCCTTTTTTGCAGCTTTCATAGCAAGAAGAGCGCAATCAGCGCAGTTCTGGCTGACTGCAGGGGTAATGCCAGTGACATGGAACCAATCTGCGCCCTCCATGATGGCGTCAAAATCAAAGTCTTCAGGCTTGGCGTTTGCAATACAGCTGTCAGCGCGGTCATACACAACAAGACTTGGGCGCTGGTCGGCGCCGGTTTCAAGATAGTAGATGCCAAGACGGCCGCCTTCGACCATATTGATGCTGCTAACGTCAACACCATGCTTACGAACTTCAGAAAGTGCACATTCGCCAATGGCGTTTTTAGGAAGGGCCGTAACAAACTTAGCATGCTCCCCTAGGATGGCAAGAGATACAGCTACATTGGCCTCGCCACCGCCAAAGGTGGCCTCTAGAAGTGGGGACTGGAAGAAGCGCTCGTGCTCGGGGCTCTTCAGACGGAGCATAATTTCTCCAAAAGTAACAATCTTGTGCATGAATTTCCTCCCTTTAACTTATTATGCCTGAACAAGATGAATTGCAAATCCGCCAATTTCTTCATTAAGATAGGCGAACTTAATTTTGCCCTTTGCGTCATACTTAATAGAACTTTCATCGGCGGTAAAGCCAAAGTTCTTAAGATAGGCCAAAGCGCGCTGAACGTTGAAAGTCTTAAAACCGATATGACCATAGTGGCCCCTGAACATGGTATGCATAATCTCAATGTCAGTGTCCATGAAAGTGGAAGAGTTGCCAACCTTCTTGGTAAGTCCAAAGGTAGCAAAGCGGTCTGCAACCTGCTGAGCTGCTTCAGCAGACTCTGTATTAAGACCAACGTGGGCAATACTAAAGCCATGAATTGCACACATAGCCTGTTTGCAAAGCGCAGTGATAGTATCCCAATCTTCATTTTCAATCATGTCGGCCTTGGCCATCCAGGAACCTCCGATGGCAACAACGTTTGGGCTAGCTGCATACTCGGCAAGATTAGCCATTGAAATGCCGCCTGTGGTCATAAACTTGACACCTGGGAATGGGCCGCAAAGGTCTTTAATCATCTTAACCCCGCCTGAGGATTCTGCTGGGAAGAACTTCAAGACTTTAAGGCCAAGGCCAATGGCCTTTTGAACCTCGCTTGCTGTACAAACACCTGGGAAAACAGGAATGTCGCGTTCTTGGCACCACTTAACAACGGTCTCATCCAAACCAGGCGAAACAATGAACCTTGCTCCAGCATTGATAGCTCTTTCGGCCTGAGCTATGCTAAGGACTGTGCCGGCACCGCAGATCATCTCTGGATAGGCCTTGCAGATTCTCTTAATCGACTCCTCTGCTGCATCGGTTCGGAACGTCACCTCAATGCAAGGGACACCGCCGTCCAGCAGAGCCTTTGCTAGACGCTCTGCCTTGGTGGCGTCCTTCAGAACAATAACTGGGACAATTCCTAGGCTTTCAATTGTGCTAATCAAATTCTCTGACATAATAATCTCCTTTTGTTACCGTAGCACAGGCCACGGATACACCACAAAAACTCACTTTCCCTCAAAATACCTCTTGGCATTATTGAACGAGATATCTTGCACCATCGACCCGACCAAGTCATAGTCTTCTGGGATTTCTCCATTCTCCATCCAGGTCCCCAACATATTGCAAAGAATCCTTCTAAAGTACTCATGTCGTGGATAAGAAAGGAAAGAACGGCTATCGGTAAGCATACCAACAAATCTGGAAAGAAGGCCAAGGTTTCCAAGAACCTTCATCTGCTCTGTCATGCCATCAATATGGTCACAGAACCACCAAGCGCTACCCATCTGAATTTTTCCAGGAATATCGCTTTGGAAGCATTCCATCAGGGTTCCAATTGTGTAGTAATCCTTGGGATTTAGAGAATAGATAATTGTCTTTGGAAGGGCATGTCTGCCATCAAGCGTGTCCAAGAAACGTGAAAGATTGTAGGACAGTTCTTTGTCAGTAACTGCATCATAGCCAGTATCGGCGCCTAGAACGTTGAACATTCTAGTGTTATTGTTTCTTGCTGCCTGCATGTGCAACTGCATAACAATGTTGCGCTTAGAGTACTCTTCGGCAAGAGACATTAGGATGTAGGTTCTGTAAATCTCGGCCTCTTCTGCAGTTACGCACTGGCCCGAACGGGCCTTGCCAAAGACCTCGTTTACTTTGGCATCGGAGGCGGGAGCGTATGGGGGAACGATAATCGCGTGGTCGGTGGCCAGGCAGCCATTTGCAATGAACCAGTCTAGGCGCTTGGCAAGGGCTGTCATGACATCGGCGGCTGAGGTGATTTTGACGTCTGCGACGGTGGCCAGTTTGTCGATGTATTCGTTAAATCCAGCGGCATCGATGTTCATGGCCTTGTCGGGGCGGAATGATGGGATGACTTTTGTAGCGGTTTTTCCGGCTTTTTTGATAGCCACATGGTACTCAAGGCTGTCCGAGGGGTCGTCCGTGGTGCCTACTGCGTAGACGTTGAATTTTTTGAAGATTCCGTAGGCATCCAAGTCAGGGTCTTCCTTGAGTTTCTTGTTGGCCTGGTCGTAGATTTCTCTGGCGGTTTTTGGGCTTAGCGGGGTGTAGATGTCAAAGAACCGCTGAAGTTCCAAATGTGACCAGTGATAGAGCGGGTTTCCAATTGCATGCGCAACGGTGTCCGCATAGTGGTAAAACTTTTCATAGTCGTCCCCCTGCGTTTCATCGTAGCCATTGGTCCTCATCTGTCGCCATTTGTAATGGTCACCATAAAGCCAAGCACTAGTGATGCTACTTTCTCTTTTGTTGTCTGCTATTTCCTTGGGAATCAGGTGGCAGTGGTAGTCAAAAATTGGCATCACTTTTGCGTATTCATGATAAAGCCTAACTGCGCTGTCATTGCTCAGAAGGAAGTTTTCATCCATAAATTTCTTCATTTTTACTCCCCTATTGTAATTATGACAATTACTGGTCGAATTTTTCTTTGTTAATCCAAAGTCCAAGTGCTGGATTCGGGATGTAGAAGATTTCCTCCCCATCTACTGTATTATAACCATACTGTAGCTTAGATGGGTCATATTTTTTTACCATTTCATCATATGATGCTGGAATAAAGCCTACACTCTCAATTTCATCTTGGGAAATGTTCTTCACAGCATAGGTTATTGAGAATCTTCCATCGCTTGAGCCATGAATTAGATGCGCCGCAACACCCATGTTTGCTTGAAGGTCTGCATTTTCATTTAAAAGTTCCAGTGTGTGGATTCTTCCCTTATAGCCATACTTTCGAATAAGTGCGTCGTTTGTCTTATCTTCACCAAACTTATCAATTGCTGGTGCTAGAATAATTAACTCTCCGCCATCGGCAATGGCCATTCTGGTTCTATAAATTGCCTTGTTTCCTACCCAAGTGCTCTTAAACTCTTTGGGGTTCATGTAAACTACACACTTTTTAATGCCAGTTGGAACATAGTCAATGTTCTTTTCCTGTGCTAAGGCAACTGCATTCTCGAAGGGCTTTCTATCTGTCCCTATAAAAAGTCCATGAGTCTGGACTTTGTCATTTGGTGCTGTTGTAACGGTGAGCATCCAAAGAATGTTGGCCTTCTTTGAAAGGTAGTGCTCTAAGGCATAGTCAAAAATCTTTCTAACTGGGGTTTTGTCCCTACCCATCATCCTTTCCATTCCATAGACTGCACCGATAATGTGGCTTTGGTTAATCATATCAGAGCCACCAACACCCACGAACAGGTTCTTGGCCTGGTTTGCCATGCCAATTACTTCATGCGGAACAACTTGACCTATTGAGATAACCAAATCGAACGATGGGTCTAGTACCATCTTGTTTACTTCTACGGCTACTGCCTTGTTCCAAAGTCCTTCTGAAACTTCTGAAACAAACTCGGCTGGAACCTCTCCAATGTTAACAACATCGTGTCTCCAGTCATGGCTGTGGAACTTAGAATGCGGAATATCCCCATACATTGCAGTAAGCTCATCCTCTGTCATTTCAACATGTGTTCCAAGAGCTTCTAGTAGTTCTACCTGAACGTTATTTTCCTCGCACCAATGGTAGATGATATTAGAAATCAGCCCTGCATTGGAGAAACAACGGGTATAATCAGGCACAACCAAAAGAATTTTCTTTAAATTTCTTTCTTCTAGCGCCTTTATAACCTGATTCTTAATGTCTGCATTTGTAAGCATGCAAAAACTCCTATAAGTAATATTCGATGCGGCGTGTTAATTCCAACAGCCGTCTTTCCGATCATTAAAAGCTTAGGCTCCACCACTTCCTTGCTTTTCTCTAAAATTGAAACAATTGCCATCTGTTCCCATCTTTGGAGACAGAAACTTCTCTTAAATCAAGGCCTCTTTCAATTTTAGAGAAACCAAGTCCATTTAAACTAGCCTTTTAACTTTCTAAAAACAGACAACTCAAAACACATGTGGCATATCAAGCTAGGCACATCAAGTCAGGCATGTCGGGGTAGGCAGTACGCCACCCCAACATGCCAAATACTGAAGCAACATTATGCGTTGTAAGTAGATGCGCTTGTAGAGCCACCCTCTCCAGTCCAGTTTGTGTGGAAGAACTTGCCACGTTCTTGGTCTACTCTTTCGTATGTATGAGCGCCGAAGTAGTCTCTCTGAGCCTGAAGCAGGTTTGCAGGAAGTCTCTCTGTGGTGTAGCCATCAAAGTAGCTTAGTGCGCTTGAGAAAGCTGGAGTTGGGATACCACAAAGAGCAGCATTAGCAACAACTTTTCTCCAAGATGGAAGAAGACTTTCGATAAGAGACTTAAAGTATGGGTCCAAAAGAAGGTTGGAAAGCTCTGGGTTCTTATCATAAGCCTCTTTAATCTTACCAAGGAAGGTTGAGCGGATGATGCAACCACCTCTCCACATAAGAGCAATTCCGCCATAGTTTAGATCCCAGCCATAGTTCTTAGCCGCGGCCTTCATAAGGACATATCCCTGAGCATAGGAGATAATTTTAGAAGCCAAAAGTGCCTTTCGGATGTCCTCTATCATCTGGGTCTTGTCGCCATCATACTTTGTTCTAGCAATCTTGTATTCGGCAGCAGCCTCTACACGCTCAGCCTTCATTGCTGAAAGACAGCGAGCAAATACAGCCTCACCGATTAGTGTAAGTGGAACGCCCTCATCAAGAGCGGCAATACCGGTCCACTTACCTGTACCCTTCTGACCAGCGGTATCAAGAATCTTATCAACAAGTGGCTGACCATCCTGGTCCTTCTTTGCAAGAATTTCGCTTGTAATCTGAATAAGGTAACTATCAAGTTCTGTCTTATTCCACTGGGCAAAAACCTCATGCATTTCATCTGGAGTCATACCCAAAAGGTCCTTCATCAACTGATAGGCCTCACAGATAAGCTGCATATCACCATATTCGATTCCGTTGTGAACCATCTTAACAAAGTGACCAGCACCTCCGTCTCCTACCCAGTCGCAACATGGACTACCATCCTCGACCTTAGCAGCGACGGCTTGGAAGATGGGCTTGACAAGTGGCCAAGCAGCTTTGGAGCCGCCGGGCATCATTGAGGGGCCTTTCAGGGCGCCTTCTTCACCACCAGAGATACCAGTGCCGATATAGAGAAGGCCCTTGGATTCGACGTAGTTGCAACGACGAATTGTGTCAGGGAAGTGACTGTTACCGCTATCAATGATTACGTCGCCTGGCTCTAGGACGGGGATTAGTTTTTCAATGAAGTCATCAACTGCCTGACCGGCTTTGACCAAAAGAAGAACCTTTCTAGGTCTTTCAAGGTTGTCGACCAGTTCCTGAATGCTGTGGCAACCGATGATATTTTTGCCTTTTGCGCGGCCGTTAACAAAGTTGTCGACTTTTTCAACGGTACGGTTAAAAACTGCGACAGTGAAGCCCTTTGACTCCATGTTCATTACAAGGTTCTCACCCATGACGGCAAGACCAATAAGACCAATATCTGCTTTCTTTGCCATAAATTACCTCATTTTATCTCTTAACTCGGGCATTGCCATTGTAGATGGAAATAATCTGATCCTCATCTGCAGGTGTGCCATAGTCAGTAAGTACAGTAGTTGCCAAAACGCCAGTTGCCCAACCAAACTTAATCCAGTCGGCTTCCTCTTTGCCAGAAAGAATTGCATAAAGAAGACCGCCAACAAAACCATCTCCACCACCAATTCTATCCATAATCTGAATTGGTCTTGGAAGCTCTTCATACCAGTTGTCTCCCACACGGACCAAGGCGCCCCAGTTGTGCTGGTTTGCACTTACAACCTCTCTGAGGGTTGTGGCATAGACCTGAGCGTTTGGATAGGACTTCTTGACCTGGTCAATCATCTGCTTAAACTGCTCAATCTTCTTGCTAAGCTCCTTACCGCCAGCCTCAGGCCCCTTCATGCCAAGACAAAGCTGGAAGTCCTCTTCATTTCCAACAAGAATATCAGAAATAGAAGCAATTTCACTGAAAGCTGCGCTAAGCTCTGCCTCCCTACCCTTCCAGAAACTTGCTCTGAAGTTAAGGTCAAAGGAAATAAGGGTGCCGTTCTTCTTTGCGGCCCTTGCAACATCAAGACAGAACTGAGTTGTCTCTGGGCTGAGAGCTGCAATAAGACCAGAAAGATGTAAGATTCTTACACCATCCTCTTCAAAAATCTTCTTAAGGTCAAAGTCAGATGCCTTGAGTGAACGACCAACCTCACCAGAACGGTCATTCCAAACTCTGGGACCGCGGCTACCAAAACCGCTGTCGGCAATGTTAAACTGGTGCCTATAGCCCCAAGCGCCGCCCTGAGCAACCTCTGGTCCGACATAGTCGATGTTTCTAAATCTAAGCTCTGCCTTGATAAAAGCAGCAATTGGGCTTTCCTTGACAAACGAAGTAAGAACCATTGTCTTAAGTCCCAAAGAGGACGATACATTAAGCACGTTGCTTTCCGCACTGGTTGCCTGCATCTCAAAAAGGTGGCTTGTGTGAACAGGAAGCCTGTTCACAGGAGTAATTCTTACACCCATACTTGTTGGGCAAACAAGATCATACTTACAATTTTCTCTAAGCTTCAACATACTATAATTCCTTATGCTACAGTGTTATGTAGTGTCTTTCTGACAGCGCCAACACCGCTATTCATGCTCTTAAATGCTGAAACTACAGCATCATAAAGCGCTGACTTTGTCACATCGTAACCCCAGATGTCCTCTCTGGACAAAATCTTATCCAAGTCACCATCCTTGGGCTCCTTACCAAAGCAAAGGCCTTCAATATCCTTATGTGCAGACTCTGCAAGTGGGTCTGGACTAAGGTCAAAAGCATTGCCATTGTCATCCACAGCAAGAAGATACCTAATCCAAGATGCCAAGACAACAGGAATAACCTTCAATGTGCTGAGGTCCAAACCCTTCTCCTGATAGGCCTTAACAGTCTCTCCAAATCTAATAGCAAGTTTTTGGCTTGTATCAGTTGCAATTCTCTGCGGCGTGTCAGGCATAAACGGATTTGGAAGTCTCTTATACACAACATCATCGATAAACGACTTAGGTGACAAAATTCCTGGGTCTGTGACAACAGGCAGTCCCTCGACATAGCCAAGACGCTTGATGTAATCAACAATATCCTGGTCCTTCATCTCGTCCGAAATTTTTGTGTAACCCAAAAGGCAGCCCATCACGCTCATCGCCGTATGCAATGGGTTCAGGCATGTGCAAACCTTCATTCGCTCGACCTTTGTAACTGTATCCCTGTCCGTGAAATACACACCCGCTTTATCCAGCGCCGGTCGCCCATTCGGGAACTTATCCTCTACAACTAGATACTCGCACTCCTCCGAATTGACAAAAGCCGCCACATAGGAACGCTTGGCCGTCACAATCACGTCCATGTCCTCCACGCCATCACTCTTAAGCATATCGCAGACCACTGGGTCAGGCCTTGGCGTAATCTTGTCAATCATCGACCATGGGAAACTCACCTGCTTCTCGTCACAAAGCCACTCGACGAACTCCTCAGACACCATTCCCATCTCTGCCCACTTTTTGGCTATGGTCGAGACCCCTGTGAACAGTTTCAGCCCGTTCTGTGAACAGTTATCCATGCTGACAACTGCCACTGGGTACTTACCCGCCTTAAATCTCTCATTCAAAAGAGAAACTACCATGCAGCAGATAGTTGTGCACTTCTCAGGACCTCTGAGAATGTCTTCCTGTACATAGCCAGGTGCGGTAGCGTAGCCTTTTTCTGTAATTGTAAAGCTAACCATCTGAAGTGCTGGATTTGTAAAAATCTTTACAAACTTCTTCCACTCTTCTGGCCTTTGCGTGCTACAAATCATTGCATCAGCAACAGATGCGCAGACCTCTTTGTCTACTGTCCCATCTGCTTTCAAAGTAACATTGATGTTGATGTTGTCAAATGGGGCATAACCCTTCTCTACAACCTCACCATCAAAGCCTTCTCCAACAACAATTCCAGAGTCAGCAAGACCCTTGTTCAACAAATCCTGCATCCTTGCTGCTAGGAAGATTCGGAAGATGTTTCCACCACCGAAGTGTACCCATTTGCAAGCTTCTTCCGTATTCTTGCGCATCTTCTCAATGTCGTACTGTGGAAGCTTGTAGCCTTTTTCAATCCACTGCTTTCTACTTTCAGTGTTCTGAATGCTATTAATATTGAGTTTCACAAAACCCTCCTTTATATTTTTCAAACTAAACCCACTGGGGGCCGTTTTCAATGAAATTGACCATTTGTTCAATTGGCCATTACTTCAGAAGAATCGCCTTGGCGTGATGGCCGATGTGATTGAACAGAAGATTTGCGTAGTCATCGCGATACTTGCGCCACAGTTTATAAAGACGATCTTTAAACGTGTAGGACCCGTCAGCATTCTTCTTATTCAAAATCAGACCATACGTAATATGAATCAACTGGCGCGAGTCGTTATTATTAAACAAATCTGGGAGCTGTTCATCAGTTAGCGTATCAATATCAGGAATGTTATTTAGATTCGTAGTGACATGATAGTAAGCAGTTGCCGCCTCAAACGCAGTAAGCGCAAACTTATGAATCTCTCGATAAAGCTCTGGGTCCTTAATTGCAACAAGCTTTACTGCCTCAAGCCAGTTAGTTCCAGCTGTCTTTAGATGGAAGCGCCCCTTTGTCTCCTTCCCCGCTGCTGGGAAGATGGAGAACTTATCAGAGCCGCTATGAATCGAAATCTTATATCCAAAGTGCCTTGAGATGACTGCATGTACCCTCATTTCTTTTGCAAACTGGTCCAGATTTCCTATGTAGTCAATTCCCTTTTGGAACTCTCCGCAGAATCTAGGAGCTACTGTCGAAACATGAATGTGATGTCTAATAAGCTCATTTGCAACAAAGAAATGCTGCTCTGGAACTGTCGGTGTCATAGTCTCATCAATTGAAAGCTCAAAGTCAGCAAGCTGCTTTCCATCCTTCATAATAACATTGAAGTAAATGTCCTTGCAGTGCTCAATTGCCGCACTATAGATTAATACAGAGCGTCTGAACATGTCCTGGTCAAAGCTAATTGTAACGCCCTCTCCAATATCGAAGCTCTTGTTAAGATAAATATCCTCAAGTTCCTTATTTTGGACATACTTGGCATTAACCTGCTCTTCTGTCATACCCTCTATTGTGTTATCAATCTGCTCCGAGCAATCAAGGGTAATCATCGTGCATCCGCTTCTAAGAGCGTAAGCTACCTCATCTGCCGTCTTCACGTGGTCGCCATCTGCGCCCCAGCCTGTCTTAAAGCCATTTCTGAAAACTGCAAAGCTTGCGCTATCAATAACATCTGCAAATGTCCTATTCGTAAGGTTAAGCTCTCTTATCGACTGCTGAGCAAAAATTGGTGTAATCTCTGGGTATTTCTTAAAAACCTTGATGTGCCCATCTGCGGCAATTCCAAGTCTGTCGCCAACACCCATTGTCTTGTCCCTGTCCAGAACCCTTGTCGGGGCTGTCCATGGAAACAGCGCGCGCATCTTTTCAGCATTCGCATGGTTAAGAGGAGCCAAAGTCCACTCCTTACCATCAGAAACAACAGCCTGCCCCTCAAACCCAAGCTTCGGGTCGGCTACCAAATAATCCTGATCCTCTGCTGCAACCATGCAGAGATTCTCATTCACTGAATCCTTGTAGATGTCGAACTTTCGACCATCAGATGTTTTGAACATGAATTCCTCCAAGTGCGTGGTTTCCCCACACTCTTAAATATTAAGCCTAAACGCGTTTATAATCAACTAAAATATCAGTGAATCAGTAGAATTTTACACAAAACTACACTATAATAAAACCATGCTCACCGACGTAGTCTACTCCGACCTAAAACGAAAAATCCTGAATCTGGAACTGAAACCTGGCACACCCCTAAGTTTCACAAATCTCAAACCCCTCTACAACGTCAGCATATCGCCCATCCGAGACGCCCTCAAACGCCTCCAGACCGAGTCCCTTGTCGACATCAAACCTCAAAGTGGCACAACGGTTTCCCTTATCGATATGTCCAAAGTCCGCGACGAGCGCTTTCGCCGCCTATACCTTGAACTGGGTGCCGTAGAGAAATCTTTTGAGAAGGGTATTTCAGAGCAACTCCTTACAGAATTTGAAGATATCATTACCGACCAGCGTGCCGCTTTCAATTGCCGCGACACTGTTCGCTTCATGGACTTAGACAACGCCCTTCACCGCCTTATCTTCCAAGAGTGCCAGCACCAAGCAGTCTTTGACCAGCTTGTTGCCACTAGCGGCAACTACCACCGCATTCGCATGGTCAGCTACCTCTTCGATGACATTTTTTCCAACGCCATAGACCAGCACATGGCCATACTTTCCGCCCTCAAAACCCGCTCCCTTTCTCAGGTTCTAACCCTTGAGCGCCTACACATCTCCAAGCTTGACTCTCAAACTGCCGCCTACCGCGCAGCCTTCCCCCAGTACTTCAACTAATATATCAGTTCCACCCTACCCTACTTCCTCCGTAGTAGCTCTATCTACTAGCCCTATCGACTGCCATTTTGTGCCTTCTTTTGTCAGCCCATTCAATGGCCCTGTGTCTCATTTAGAGCCCCCTCCAGTCAATTTCTCAGCTATCTCCACTTTCCTTACCGAAGCATACAATTGTTTGGCATAGACATTCTCGAAATCAGGAAATTCACTTTTTAAAGAAAACAAAATTTCGGCTGCCAAAACAGGGTCTTTCCCTAACCAAGTTCAAGCGTAGTTAGATGACAATAAATCTAAATTGAGGGTTATGAGATAATCACAGACTTAGTTGAGATATATAAAAAAGGGGTTAGAAGGTGGGACCAAGAACTTGCTGGAGGAATGAGTCGGCCTGAAGTGGCCAGTCTTGGATGCAAGAGGTAACGGCTCGGGTGCCGTCACAGACCTCGCGAGTGCCAAGGGATAGGCCGTGGGTGCCGCTGGGGTAGATTACTAATTTGTTTGGGACCGAGAATTTTGTAAGGGCGGTACTGAAAAGCACAGAGTTTTGATATGGGACGGACTGGTCAGTTTTGGTGGTCCAAATGAAGGTTGGAGGGGTGTCTGAGCTAACCTGATTTTCAAGAGACATTTTGGATTGAAGTTCTACATTGTCCCCTACCAGGTTTCGGATACTTTTTCGGTGAGCGTACGGGCCAGAAGTAATAACGGGGTAACAGAGTACAAGCGCATTGGGCTTAGCTTGGGGGCCGTAATCTTTCCAGAAAACGCCTAGGCTAGCGGCTAGGTGGCCTCCAGCGGAAAAGCCCAAGACTATGAGCTTGTTAGGGTCCGCATTTAGGTGGGCAGCATTGGAGCGGACATACTCTATTGTTTTGGCAAGCTGAATCTGAGGTTGCGGATATATGGGAGTACTTGGGTCGGAATTGAGGTTTGTTGTGTAGTAAAGAACTATGCAGTTATAGCCAAGGGAGTTGAATTTAATGGCTATTGGTTCAGCTTCTCGGTCAGAGCACCAACTGTAGGCCCCGCCAGGGCAGATAATGATGGTAGCGCGACGACGGTTAGTGTCTAGAACACGAAAATTCGATAGGACGTAGGTTTGAATGGTGGCATTTTCAATTTTATGCTGTTCGTAAATCATGTTAATTCTCTATACTAAAACGACTTTCTTCTGGAGTATGGGTCCCGCCTTTAGAGTCGTGCATTGTAGTCCAAAGGCTACTGTTGATGTGGCGGCCAAGTGTGCAATGGCTAAAATAGACGCAAGAGCAAACACCAGATTTGCCCTGAGGGTGCCAAGGACGAGCTAGGTAGACGCTTTGGTCAGGAACGTCATCGGTGCAAATTAGGTTACAGTTTTCAAAGCAAAGTCCCTTATCAGAATTTGCCATGGTAGATGGAGCGGTTACAAAGCCAGGGCCAAGGGAAATAATCGTGCAGTTTTTGAATGTGGCAAAACTACGACCGAAGATAAAGTCGATATTGCCGCTTATGGTGCAATTGTCGTAGGTATCTTCAATGCCATCACAGAACAAGGTATCTTGCCAACTTGATAGGGTGCAAGAGTGAAACGTGGTTCCTTTTGACTGTGGAGCAGTGAAGACAGCTACGGCCTGAAGGCCATGACGAACGGCAATGTTACCACCCTGTTTTTGGCCCTCTGTGACATAGTCAAAGGCGTTTTTAACGGTTAGGTCACTAATTGTGACGTTAGTGCCACAAATAGTGAGGGTTGCACTGTCGGACGTGCCAAAGCCTGGTCGCATGCCGTTGTGGTCGGACCAAACTATGGTAGAGCCGTTGCCAACAATCTCTAGATTATCTCTTTGTATTGTAACTTTTTGGGTAAATACCGTGTTTGGGGGAAATACTGCCTTGATAGGGACACCCTGGTCCTGATTAAGGACCAGGTTTAAGTTGTCCGTAGGTAAAATTTTTACTGTGATGGGTGCCATCAAAGAACTCGGTCTATGATTATTTGATATCGGGAGTTTTGATCCAGTCCTGGTCGTCGTAGGCGCGATTTTCTCCGCACATGGCCCAGATGAAGGTGTAGTTGCTGGTGCCGCAACCTGCGTGGACGGACCACGATGGGTTGATGACGGCTTCTTCGTTGTGCATGACGATGTGCCTAGTTTGGTCGGGCTGGCCCATGAAGTGGAAGACGACGTTGTCCTGAGGGATGTCGAAATAGAAGTAGACTTCCATGCGGCGCTCGTGGGTGTGCATTGGCATGGTGTTCCAAACGGAGCCTTCCTCAAGGTGTGTCAGACCCATGGAGAGTTGGCAAGTGTCAAGAACGTCTGGGTGGAGGTACTGGTTGATGGTGCGCTCGTTAGATGTTGCTAGGGCGCCTAGGTGCTTGTGAATGGCTTTTTCGAATGGAATGTGTTTGGCTGGCTTGGGAGTGTGAGCTGGCGTTGTGCAGATGTAGAATTTGGCTGGATTGGCCTTGTCATCGGAGGCAAATTGGACTTTTTTGGTGCCCATTGGAAGGTAAAGTGCATCCCAGTGCGCGATGTTGTACTCTGTGCCATCAGCAATTACCTTGCCAGGGCCGCCGATATTGATTGTGCCTAGTTCCCTTCTTTCAAGCACATATGTGACTCCAAAGTTCTTCCATGGGTCAATGTTTTTTTCTAGGTCCACTACTTCATTTACTGGCATAGCGCCCATAGTGACGATTCTGTCTACATGAGAGTATACTGCGCTTACGTCATCTGCTTTAAAGATGTTTGTAATAAGAAATTCGTCCCTAAGTTGCTCTGTTGTCATTGTTTTAAATGGTTCTTTGCCAGTTGAGTATCTGATGTCCATACGATTCTCCTTTTGATTTGTCTTTTGGTTTTCCCGTTTAGGGGTTCCCTTTTGGGTTTACCACTATAACATAAATTATCACGTATGGCTTTTTCACTCAATGTACTATTACACAATTTATGTGCAAATATGAAAATAAGAAAAATATCATACCCTTGTTTTCCCATTTGAGCCTTAGTCCTTGGTAAATTAGATGCCACTTTTTCTCTGGCCTACTACTTGAGATGTCTAGTATACGACCCCTAACCCCGTCTTGGCATGCTTTTTCCTTTAAGGTTTGAAAAATCGAAATTCTAGAGGATCCAAACAGGTCAAATTGTAAATAACTATCCATTTTGACCAACCTTGACTAAAATCAATGGTAATATCTGGATTTGCTCGCATTTAGGATTCTGCACTTTGACTGTTAATCCATTCTTATAGATTCACTTCTTGTGATTCATCTTTTTTACAGTTGCTGTTCACAGTGGACTTACTAGGTTTTAGCAATGTTGGTTGCTTTTAAGATAGGTCGGCTGCTTCCATAAACCTTAGTAGTAGATTTCCACGTATTTTCAAAAAATGAAGCGAAATACGTGGAAATTCTAGCGAGAAGGATTTGGGATTGAGGTTAGTTTGGTTTGATTAATCCCTGTATGGTTAATTGTACTAAAAGAACTTTACATATCTGCTTTGCTAAGCAGTTTACAAGCATCTCTGCTTAAATTGCCCCATACACACTTCCCTACTAGGCTTACAATTCCCATTCTACTTCAATAATTGCGAAAAAATCCAAAATAGCATATTCTGTTTACATGTTAAATCTAGGTTTCAGAACACATGACTTCGGTCGGAAATTTCAAAATGCAGACCAACTCGGACAACTCGCCTCGTCCTATCGCAAAAATGCTTGCCTGCACTTCGCCCCTTACAAGGTCCTTGATAATGCACCAAAACCCATGACAGAGGAATGGGCCGCATCCGTAAAAAACGACCTTGCCGCGCACGGGGTCTCCGTTGCCGTCCTTGGTTGCTACATTAACCCAGTGCACCCCGACCCAGATACCCTAGAAACTGAACTTCGCAAATTCGAAAACGGCATTGAGGTCGCAAATGCCCTAGGCGCCGGCCTTGTCGCCACCGAAACAGGTTCCTTGGACCCCCGCAACATCCACTGCGAGGACACCTGGTCCGACAAAAACTGGACTCGCTTTCTTAATATTATCGAAAGGCTACTCAACTGCGCTGTCAAGCACAACGTCACCATGGCCATAGAGGCCGTCGCCGACAAAAACACCGTAGACACCCCAGAGCGAATGTTCAGCGTCATGGAAACCTTCAAATCTCCAAACCTCCGCTGCCTTTTCGATGCCGTTAACATCATGCCAATTAAAGGCGTCGATAACTGGTACACCTACTATGACCAAGCCGTCTCCATGCTGGCCCCCTACATCCGCGCCATGCACCTAAAAGACTTCATTTGGACCGACCATCTGAACGAATACCCCCTCGCCACCGGCCCCGTCAAAAAAGGTAACATACCCATCGGACAAGGTTTGATGCCCTGGGACATAATTTTCGGCCTTTACAAGAAATACCACGTCGACACCGTCCCCATGACCCTCGAAAACTTTAATCCCGAGACCCTTGCCCAAAGTCTTTCCTTCATAGAAACCACCTATTCGAAGGCCTGACCCTACCCTCTCAGATTCCAAAAAATCTCTAAAAAACAACAAAGCTGACTCATTAGGTTGATTATACAAGACCTTTCTAAAGCCGAACTAACCTCAGCCACGTACTTTAAGGCCATGGTATGCTTTTTGCGCGTTAGCGGAAAACAGAGGGCGGTGGGTGTTAAGAGCGGTTAACGATTTTCAGAGTAAGAGTTGGCGCATCGCCGTAGTAGTCAGAGGCCGAGAGGAAGCGAATGACTTCAGATGATGGCATGAAGGAAAGGATGGTGGGGTCGGTGGAAAGGAGAGATACAAGAGGATTAGCCTGGCCAGCTTGGACGGCAGCCCAGGCGCTAAGGCTATGAGTGCGGATAAGCTCATGCATTTGCTGGCGGTCGGCGCCGCGGCGGCCCAACTCCATAAGAAGACGCTCGGTTGCAGCAAAGACACCGAAAGCGTCAAGGTTTCGCTGGATTGTTGCTGTATGGATGTTTAGGCCAGAAACTACACGAATGGCGGTGACAAGGACCTCGTCCATGGAGAGGAAGGCCTGAGGGAGGAAGAGGCGACGGTTTGCGCTGTCGTCTAGTGTGCGTTCTAAGATGCTTAGAGCAGCGTTGTCCCAGGCGTTGGGGACTAGGGAGTGGATGTAGCGACAGAGGCTGTCGATTTTTTCGCAATTGATTGGGTTGCGTTTGAATGGCATGGCCGAGGAGCCGACTTGGTGCTTGCCGAAGGGCTCGGACCATTCACCGATGGCGGTGCTTTGGAGCATGCGCATGTCTAGTGCGAACTTGGCCAGGACGCAGGCGAGTCGGTCCAGAACGTGCATGACGTCTAGGTCCTGTGTGCGAGGATAGACTTGGGTGGCACCGTCAAAGGCCTGAAGACCTAGTTGGTCCATCACGGCACGGTCCATGTCGTCGGCAGAGAGAGGACTACCTGAAAGTAGGCACTTGTAGCTAGCACGGGTACCGACAGCGCCCTTCATGCCCTTGCCTTTGATTTTTAGGCTGGAAAGAGCAGCTAGACAACTGTCCAAATCTTGGACAACAAGGGCTAAACGGTAGCCAACTGTGGTAACCTCTGCGCTTTGGATGTGAGTGAAGGCCATACATGGAAGGTCCTTGTATTTTATTGCCTGTTCAGCAAATACTGAGCGAAGTTGCTCTGTTTTGCCCTTAATTAAGTCAAGAGCCTGAGTAAGGCGAATGGCATCGGCATTGTCCAAAACATCCATGCTGGTGGCGCCTAGATGAATTATGCCACCACCGATTTTACACTGCTCGGCATAGGTTTTAATTTCAGCCATCAGGTCGTGGTGTATGTCGGCCTCTATTTCGAGAGCACGAGGAATATCAATGTCCTGAGAATGGGCCTCTAGGTCTGAAAGTTGCTCGTCAGTGACCAAGCCAGCCTTGTTTTGAACTCGAGCAAGGGCTACCCAAATGCGTCGAAGAATCAGGCGCTTGTTTTTTTCTGACCAAATTTCCTTCATTTGGTCAGTTCCGTAGCGCCAAGTTAGTGGGGATATGAAAGTATCGAAGCCGAAGTCCATGATTTTCCTTTTTTTGCCAACTGTGCACAATGTGATTGAGGCGAATTATCTTGTTACAAAATAATGATTTGGTCACGCTCTGGGCCAACGGAAACATAAGAGACAGGGCAATGAGCATACTGGCCAATAGCCGTCACGTAATCTTGCGCAGCCTTTGGAAGGTCCTCCCACTTACGACATTTGGTCGTGTCACACATCCATCCCTTGAACGTCTTAAAAATAGGCTTTGCCCTCTCCTGCCCTTGCGTGTCCGGCAAATAGCGCGTCACGGCACCATCCAACTGGTACGCCTCACACACCTTAATCTCCTCGAACGTGTCCAAAACATCCAACTTGGTCACCGCAATTGACGTGAACCCATTCAAATAGGACGAGAAATCTAGCGCCACCGCATCTAGCCAGCCACACCTTCTTGGGCGTCCGGTGGTAGCACCGAATTCGGCACCAACTTCTCGGAGTTTCTGGCCGTCTTGGTCGAAAAGTTCGGCAGTAAAGGGGCCACCCCCCACACTTGTGGAATAGGCTTTTGTAACGCCGATTATTTCTGTGATTGCATTGGGCGCAATTCCAGAGACGTTTGCGGCACCTCCACTAGTGGGGTTGCTAGATGTTGTATAGGGGTAAATGCCCCAGTCTAGGTCGCGCATTATTCCAAGCTGACCCTCTAGCACTATTTTTTTGCCACTGTCCACTGCCTGTCGCACTATTGGAAGTGTGTCCGTAATTTTTGAGCCAAACTGTTGCTGCCACTGGCGACACTTTTCCATCAGTTCTTCCACTGTAAACTGTTTCAGGCCGTAGTATTCTAGCTCTCTATTTTTCTTCGGTAGCACAGTTTCAAGATGAACGCGCAAGGAGTCAAGGTCAAGGAGCTCGCCAACGCGAATGCCAATTCGCGCGGCTTTGTCGCTATAGCAAGGGCCAATTCCTCGTTTGGTGGTGCCGATTTTTTCATGCTCGGAGCGTTTTGCCTCTTCGGCGCCGTCCAGAAGACAGTGATATGGCATAATCACGTGGGCTCTCACGTCAATTTTGAGGTTTTTGTGCAAACTTTCTGGGATCCCCTGAAGTTCCTTGGCCATTGTGTCGAAGTTAACAACAGCACCGACCCCGACAATGCTAGTGGCCTTGGGATTGAAGATGCCTGAGGGTATGATGTGCAGGGCAAATTTGCCGTAGTTGTTTACAACCGTGTGTCCGGCATTGTCCCCGCCTTGGTATCTAATTACCAGGTCAGCATCAGTTGCTAGGTAGTCAACTATTCTGCCCTTGCCTTCGTCACCCCATTGGGCTCCAATTATAGATGTTACCGACATTTATCCTGCGTCACTCCTTGTGTTTCTGCTTTTTCGCCTACTTTAAAATTTACTTAGTGGGTATTTTCATTTCTGCAATATATGGCAGTGTCCTATATTTTTCAGCATAGTCCAAACCATACCCTACTACCCAAACATCAGGAATTGTAAATCCTACGTACTTTAGATCCACAGGTACTACGTGCCTATCTGGCTTTTCCAGTAGCACAGTTGTATTTACCGACCTGGTTCCTCTTGAATGGAAGTTCCTTACTAGATAGTCTAGGGTATACCCTGTATCAAGTATGTCTTCCACTATAAGTACATGATGCCCTTCAAGGTTTTCTCTTGTGTCCATCAGTAGTCTTACATTTCCTGTAGATGTTGATCCCTTGCCGTAACTTGATACCGCAATGAAATCTACTACATGTGGAACTGTCAATTTCCTACACAAATCAGACAAATAAATGAACGAACCTTTTAGAACCCCTACCAGTATCAGTGGCTCAGTAATATCTGCATAATCATTATTTATCTGATTTGCAAGTTCGTTTACACGCCTTTGAATTGTGTCCGCGTCAATCAGGACTCTCTCAAGGTCCGGCGTCAATGGCGGAATTGCTATTGAACGAATATTCATAGTTCTCTGTTCCTCCGGTGTCATTATCTTCTGTACACAAGTTATGTAATGTATCTTAAGGATAAAGGTTATCGCAATCCAAGGTCAATAGACTTTACCCCTACTCAATCAAGGCAAAAAAATTATTAATATTCGATTAGCACTTCCCAAACCCCCAAAATCATATTATTCTGCACAATATTTTATTTAATGGAGGCGCAAAATGAAAGTACAAAGCAAGGCAGCTCACCTGATTCTTCCTGACGGAAGAGACATTGCACTTGATGTCATAACAGATGATATGGGAAATAACAGCATCGACATCGAAAAACTTCGCTCCCAAACTGGGTACATCACCTATGACCCTGGCTTCGGCAACACGGGTTCCTGCCAAAGTTCCATCTGTTACATAGATGGCGAAAAAGGCATCTTGCGCTACCGTGGCTATGACATCGAGGACCTAGTGAAAAACTGCGACTTCATCGAAGTTGCCTACCTCCTTGTCAAAGGTGTCCTACCAACTCTTTCAGAGAGAAAGAATTACCAAGAACTCTTGAACAAACACTCCCTACTCCACTTCAACATGCGTAACTTTTTTCGCTCCTACCCCTACGATGCCCACCCCATGGCTATTCTTGCCAGCATGGTCGCCTCTCTCTCTGCATTCTATCCCGAAATGGAGGAAATGGACCCCGAGGAAAACCTTGACCTAACCATCACTCGCATGCTCTCCAAAATGAGAACTATCGCTGCATTTATCTATCGCCAGGCCAATGGATTAGACTTCGTCGAGCCACGCTGGGAATACACTTATTGTGAAAACTTTCTCAACATGATGTTCCACACCCCTGTCAACAACTACACGCCAAACCCAACCCATGTCGACATTCTGAACAAACTCCTAATCCTCCACGGAGACCACGAGCAAAACTGCTCCACCTCTGCTGTTCGTTTGGTTGGTTCATCAGAGGCAAACCTTTATGCCTCAGTCGCCTCCGGCGTTTGTGCACTCTGGGGACCAAAGCACGGCGGCGCAAATCAGGCGGTCATGGCCATGCTGAAATATATTGTTGACAACAACATTCCAATCGATAAAGTCATTGAAAAAGCCAAAAGCAAAGACAACTCATTTGTTTTATCTGGTTTTGGGCACAGAGTTTACAAGACATTTGACCCGAGGGCCAAAATCGCAAAAGAAATGAATATGACCATGCTTAATAGCAAGCACTATGAGGATAAGTTGCTTGATGTAGCCCTAAAGCTTGAAGAAAAAGCCCTTTCAGATGACTACTTCATAGAGCGCAACCTCTACCCTAACATCGATTTCTACACTGGCATTATGTTCCACATGATGGGCTTTCCTCAGCAAATGTTCACCGTGCTCTTCGCCCTGGGCCGCACCCCTGGCTGGATTGCACACTGGCTTGAGTGGCGTCACGACATCCACCAAAAGCTCGGTCGGCCTAGACAAGTCTACGTCGGTCCAGAGGCCCGCCGCGTAATCCCCATCGAACAACGCTCTTAAGTTTATGCAAAAACTTGGATTGGGGTTTGTCCCTACTTAATCAACCAAAACTAAGCTGACTTTATAGCGTGAATAATACCATCAAAGATTCTGAATAAGTATCTTACCAAATTCTTTGGTACCGACACATGTGGCAAGGCGTCCTTCCTTGACCATTAAGGACTGAAAGTCTCGGGTTACTCTGCCAGCAGTGATGGACCTGGTAACTGAATTTAGCACCAAGTCGGCAGCAGCACTGAATCCAGCGTGGCGTAGGAGCATTTCGCCAGAAAGAACTAGGGATAGAGGATTTACAATGTCCTGACCGACAATATCAGGAGCAATGCCGTGAGTAGCCTCGAAGATAGCACAGCCTGTTTGGTAATTTATATTGGCACCAGGAGATATTCCAATGCCTCCAACCTGAGCGGCAAGGGCATCAGAGACATAGTCGCCATTGAGGTTCAGCGTAGCTATGACATCATAGTCCTCTGGCTTAAGCAGAATGTTTTGAAGGAAGGCATCGCAGATACAATCCTTTATTTCAATGTCGCCAAGGTCGGCCAAGCATAACTGGTCAGACTGAGAAGGGCGAGGAATGTAGGTGCGCCCATCACGGACGTAGGCGCCGTACTGGCGCTTGGCAAGTTCGTATCCCCACAGGCGGAAACCTCCTTCTGTGTATTTCATTATGTTGCCTTTGTGCACAAGGGTTACGCTACGGCGGTTATTTGCTATAGCGTAATCAATTGCGGCACGAATAAGTCGCTCTGAGCCTTGGACGCTGACCGGCTTGATTCCGATGGCGCTACTTTCGGGAAAGCGGATTTTAGATACGTGCATCTCGTTTTGCAAAAAAGAGATAACGCGCTTAACCTCGTCAGATCCCTGTGGCCACTCAATACCAGCGTAGATGTCCTCTGTGTTTTCGCGGAAGACCACCATGTCAACTTTTTCGGGGTGCCTAACTGGTGAGGGTACTGACTCAAAGTATTTTACTGGTCTTAGGCAAACATACAAATCTAGACTCTGCCTTAACGCGACATTGATACTTCTAGCACCCTTCCCTACTGGTGTCATCAAGGGACCCTTGATGGCAAGCCCAACTTCCTTAATGCGCTTAAGTGTAGATTCGGGTAAGTTTGTACCAAAAAGCATCTCTGCCTTAGCACCAGCGTAGGCCTCTTCCCAGGCTATTGCCTTAGACCCACCATAGGCCTTATCCATGGCGGCATCCAAAACAGCACGCATAACTGGGGTAATTTCGGCACCGACTCCGTCGCCTTCAATGTAAATTACTTTTGTAAAATCTGTCATGCCTTAAGTTCCTCCTTGATTTGATTTAGGCGGCCACCTAATAAAAGCATCTTTCGCTGGATAGCGCTGACATTTAGGTTCATATAAAAATCATGGTTCTTTGTGACATTTGTGACACGGATTGCATTGGCACCGGCCTTGATTTGAAGGAAAATGTCCTTCATTTCTAGGGTGTCACCTTGAGAAATGTCTTCGTAGTTCGCCTCAGAGCGGAAGGTAAGTGGCAGAATGCCAAAGTTGCAAAGATTGGCCTGATGGATACGCTCTATTGAAAGGGCCAAGACAGCTTTAACACCAAGATACATGGGGCAGATGGCAGCATGCTCACGAGAAGAGCCTTGGCCGTAACTTTGTCCAGCTACAATGACGTTTCCAAGTCCTTTTTGCTTGTTGGCCATGGTCCTAGTTGGGAAGGTTGGGTCAATTGGCTCAAAGACAAAGGTCGAGTACTTTTCTATATTAGAACGATATTTAAGTCGGGCCCCAGCAGGCATAATGTGGTCTGTAGTTATTTTGTCCCCAACTTTTAGGGCAACTTCTGCCCTAATGGTTTGCTCTAAAGCCTGGCATTCTGGCGGATTTCCGATATTTGGACCACGCTTAATTTCAACAGTACTTCCGTCTTTTGGAGGGAAAACTAGCATATTGTCATCATGCTCAAAGAAGGAGGGCTCAGTGAACTCGACCTCGGGGAGAGAGAGTGTTGTGGGGTCTGTGATGCGGCCGAAGATGGCGCTGACGGCAGCGGTTTCAGGACTGACTAGGTAGACTTGGGCGTCTTTGGTGCCCGAACGGCCTTCGAAGTTGCGATTGTTGGTGCGTAGGCTGACGCCGCGGGAGTTAGGTGAGAAGTGGTTACCAATACAGAATCCACAGGCGCTTTCAAGGATACGGGCACCGGCTTGGACCAAAGTGGCCAGTGTGCCGTCGTTAGAGATCATTTGGAGGACTTCACGTGACCCAGGGGCAATTCCAAGGCAGACATTGGGGGAAATGACTTTGTTTTCCAAGATTTTTCCGACTTTATAAAGGTCTGCGTAGGAAGAATTTGTACAAGACCCAATGGCAATTTGATCAACTTTTAAGCCTGCAATGTCACTTACTTTTTTAACGTGCCCAGGCGAGTGCGGACAAGCGGCCATTGGTACAACCTTGTCCAAATCAATTTCGAAAAGCCCGTCATAATGGGCCCCTGGGTCGGCCTTAATTTCCGAGAAATCGGCCGCCCTACCCTGGGCCTCTAGAAACTGCTTGGTGCGTTCATCCGCGGGGAAGACAGACGTGGTCACACCGCATTCTGCACCCATGTTGCAGATTGTAGACCTTTCGGGAATGCTTAGGCTACCAACTCCATCACCGGTGTATTCGAAAACTGTGTTCACGTTTCCCTTAACACCGAAGTGTTCAAGTACTGTCAAAATGACATCTTTTGCTGTGCAAAATGGCCTTAGTCTGCCATGAAGCCGAATTTCGATAACTTTTGGACAAACTATCGAAAATGGAACACCTGCCATTGCTAGGGCAACATCCAGTCCGCCTGCCCCTATTGCAACCATGCCAATGCCGCCTCCAGTAGGTGTGTGGGAGTCGGAACCTATCAGTGTTTTTCCTGGAACTCCAAATCTTTCCAAATGTACTTGGTGGCAAATTCCGTTTCCAGGTCTTGAAAAAACTACGCCCTTTGCAGCTGCCACTGTTTGTAAGTACTGATGGTCATCTGCGTTTTCGAACCCTACCTGTACCGTATTATGGTCAACGTAACTTACGGCCAGTTCGTTTCTTACATGGTCCAAGCCTAGTGCTTCAAACTGCAAGTATGCCATGGTCCCTGTTGCATCCTGTGTAAGGCTCTGGTCCATTTTTATGTCTATGCTCTCCCCTGCTTCCAGTTTTCCTCCAACTAGGTGAGATTTCAGTATTTTATATACAACACCTTGTGCTTTAGTGCTTGGTGTTTCTGAGGTTACTAAATTTGAGGTTGCGTAATTTGGCATGTTTATCCTCCGCAGTCATGCATGATATGTACTTAATCGCCCATGCAAGGCTTAAACTTTTTATACTGTTTTATAGCACTTTAGAGCATAGTAGTTCAACAACATGTAAATGAAGTGGCAAAATGAAAACATGCAGGCCCAAAAGACACTAAGGCCTTACTACCAAACAAAATACAACTAAACATAACTATGGTAGTAAGGCCCAAATAAAAGGATTTACAGTTCTTTCCCTGTCAGGTTCAAAGAGCGCAGCTTGGCCATATAGGTTGGAATTTCAATGTTCTGAGGACAGTGCTCAATGCAAGAGCCACAAGAAATGCAGCAAGACGGCATCTTGTCCTCTTCTATGCCGGAGAGAAGACCTGGACTCCATTCTCCTCTGAATTTATATTTGTTGTAGGCAGCAAGAAGAACAGGAATATCCAACTGCATTGGACAGTGCGGAGTGCAATAGCGACAACTGGTGCAGGGCACAGTTATGCTATGCTTAAATTCGTGGACAATTTCTTTCAGAAAATCCATGTGCTCCTGGTCTAAGGCGTTATCAGCTAAGAAAGTATCCAAATTGTCCCTAACTTGTTCAATTGTGGACATTCCGCTAAGAATAACATGGACATTTTCGTGGGCCATAACCCAGCGCAAAGCCCAAGAAGATACTGACCAGTTTGGCTCTTTAGCTTTAAGCTTAGCATCCAATTCTGGGGTTAAAGTCGAAAGACGACCGCCACGGACGGGCTCCATAACTACGATTGGAATGTTATGTTCAGTAAGGATGTTGTACTCCTCCTCTGTTGTGGAAAACTCCCAATCAAAATAGTTCATTTGAATTTGCGCGAAATCCCACTTATGAGATTCAACAAAACGGCGAAGCGTTTCAGGCTTAGCATGCGAAGAGAAGCCTAGATAGGTAATCTTACCCTCTTTTTTCATCTGCTCGAAGTACTCAATACAACCGCAAGTTAGGTAACTATCGACATTTCGTTCGGTCATACAATGCAGAAGATAAAAGTCAATGTGGTCCGTCTGAAGCCTATCAAGTTCTTCTTGAAAGACCGCCTTGTAATCTGGATTGGCCCTATAATTGAACTTAGTCGCAAGGTAAAAACTATTGCGTGGGTACTTTTTCAACGCCTCCCCTAAGCAACGCTCCGAGTCTCCGTCCTGATACACATAGGCCGTGTCGAAATAATTCACCCCACTTCGCAACGCCAAATCAATCATCTCATGCGCTGCAGGATAATCAATCGGCGCCTCCCCTCGCCTGCCCTGGACCGACGGCAACCTCATATTCCCCATACCAAGCCGGGACACTCGCACTCCATTAAAATCCCTATAATCCATACATCCCATCCTAATTATTAAGCCACCGACAAGTCGGTGGCGAGTTCATTGACACTTCTTCTCCCAGAGGTTACAGAAGAAGTTATTTGGCTTTTCCCTGATTAGCCACGGCTGCCATCTTTTTAGCTAGGGCATCTTGGTCGCCAAGGTAGTACTTTTTGATAACGTTAAAGTTGTCATCGAACTCATAGACAAGTGGTACCCCTGTGGGAATGTTGACGCCAAGAATCTCGTCCTTGGTCATGTTGTCGAAGTACTTGACCAGAGCGCGGAGAGAGTTGCCGTGTGCCGCGATGATGACGCGTTTGCCAGCTTGCATGTCCTTTTTGATGACGTTTTCGAAGTATGGGACGGCGCGCTCGACAGTTGTTTCAAGGCTTTCTGTCAGCGGAAGGACCTTTGGGTCGACGTTGGCATAGGTGGCCTGATTGGCGGGGTTGCGTGGGTCCGAAACATCGAGCATTGGTGGTTTGACATCGTAGGAGCGGCGCCAGATTTTGACCTGTTCCTCGCCATATTTTTCGGCGGTTTCGGACTTGTTCAGGCCTTGCAGTGCACCATAATGCCTCTCGTTGAGTCTCCAAGTTTTGAAAACTGGCAGGTAGCAGCGGTCCATTTCGTCCAAAATATGATTCAGGGTGTGGATGGCCCTTTTTAGGTACGATGTATAGCACACATCGAAGTCATATCCTTCTGCCTTAAGGAGTTTCCCAGCTGTAGCTGCCTCTTCGTGGCCCTTTTCACTCAGATCAACATCAGTCCAACCTGTGAACAGGTTCAACTTGTTCCATTCACTTTCACCATGTCTTACTAACACAAGTTTCATCATTTTAAAACCTCCAAATTGGAATCAAATCATAATCTCATAAACATTTTATAGTGTCTAGTAGTGCACCACCATTTGCTACTGCCTGCACGCTGGTTTGAATGCCATCTTCTGCTAGCGACCCTAGAATAAAGTGCCATTTACAAGTCGCGCAGTACTTTTTTACTCTGCACTCAAGGCCTATCAGTTTTAGAGCAATCAAACTAAACTCAATCCCAAACCTTTTTCGCCAAAATTTCCACGTATTTCTTCCAAATTTTCATTTTACGTGGAAATCTGTTGCAAAGGTTTATGGAAGTACATGGCAGACTTATCCTAAGAATGACCAACTTTGCTAAACCTAGTAAATCGGTAGTGGACAGTAAAGCGCAAATGCAAAGCAGAATTCTATCAAAAGGCAGAGAAAGGCAGAATTCACTTTTGCGTGTGATAAAACACCATGGGCAACCCTCAATGCATCACTCTGGCACGTCGAAAAGGCCCTCTTCTATTCCGCTAAGAATGTCTTGATACTTGCTATCAAGCGCATGCTTGTTTGTGGACACCTTTTTGTGCAAATTAACCGCAGCAGTAGACTTAGCGATTGGCTGAACCGTACCCGCTCCGGCGACACAACCGCCAGGACAGGCCATACCCTCTAACAGGTAGCCGTTATACTTCCCTGCCTTTGCCAACACCATAAGCTTTCGACACTCTTCCAAGCCTTGAGCACTTGCAACCTTAACTTCTCTATCTGGATAAAGGTCTCCGATACAGTTCACAACTGCCTGAGCAACACCGCCAGTAATAGCAAATCCCCTACCATCGGCACTTGCACCATGCATAGCATCTAGGGGTTCTAGAGACTTAAAATCAACATCCTTAGCCTCGAACATGCCCTTAACTTCTTCAAATGTGAGAACGAAGTCTACATCACTACGTATGGTTCTTCTCCCAGCCTCTAACTTTTTCGCAGCACAAGGTCCAATAAAAGCAACCTTACAATTTGGGTGCCTCTTTTTTATCAATCTAGCCGTCAAAACCATGGGCGTTAGGGCCATTGATATGCACTTACTCTGGTCTGGGAAAAGCTTTTTCGCCATCACAGCCCAAGCTGGGCAACAAGAAGTCGCCAAGAAAGGCTTCTCGTTTGGAACTTCTCGAACAAAGTCATGAGCTTCCTCTATCGTACACAAATCGGCGCCGATGGCCACCTCAACTGCATCAGCAAAACCCAGAGCCTGGAATGCAGGCCGAATCTTCTCTGGAGTCAAATCTGGTCCAAACTGGCCAGCTACCGCAGGTGCAACAGCAGCATAAACTGGCTCTGGCCCACGCAACGCCTGAATCGTCTGAAAAATCTGTGCCTTGTCAGCTATTGCCCCAAACGGACAATTCGCCAAACACATTCCACACGATACGCACTTGTTCTGGTCAATGTCCGCACGACCATACTTGTCTGACGAAATGGCATTCATCCCACAGGCCGAGGCACATGGCCTCTTCAGCCTTATTATTGCATTATAAGGACATACCTCAATACATTTCCCACACTTGATGCACTTATCTGGATTAATAACCGACTTTCCATGCACAAATTCAATAGCCCTCTTTGGGCAAATTTCCCTACAAGGATGTGCAAGGCATCCCTGACAAGCATCCGACACCTTAACCACATTATCAGGGCACGAGTGACAAGCAAACTTAATAATGTTGATAAGGGGTGGTTCATAGTACTTCTCAGGCTTGGCACATTCCTCTGCCCTATAAGTCACCGGCGCCTGCTCAGCCGCTGACCTTACATCAAGCCCCATTGCCAGCCTCATTCTTTCTTCAACAATAGCTCTTTCCAAGAACACACTATCTCTATAGGTTGATATTTCCCCTGGAATAATCCTGTAAGGAATATCTGCTAGCTTAGCCAAGTCCCCTTCCTTGTAGTCATAAGCAAGCCTTGCTATCTCAGCATAAACCCTCTTTCGAATGTCATTTACAGAAGTATAAATGCCCCTCATGTTGTTGCTCATTTCACTTTTCTCCGATTGGTCAATTATTGAATCATCCGACTATGGAAATACTATCATAATTCCCTTTTTTAACTCAAGTTACATCCCAATTCACACAACACAACATTCCCTAGAAACAATGCACAACTAAGCTAATCACAAACTCACACACTCTTTCCAATATAACCCAACTTCACCAACATCTCAGCAGCCTCAACACCACCACCAGCAGCACCGCGGATAGTATTGTGGCTAAGACCCACGAACTTCCAGTCATAAACACTATCCTCTCTAAGCCGACCAATTGAAATACCCATCCCATTTTCAAAGTCTACATCCAAAGCAACCTGCGGGCGATTGTCATCCTGAAGGTACTGAATAAATTGCTTCGGTGCTGACGGAAGATTATACTCTTGCGGAAGACCCTTGTAGGAAACAAGCTTCTCAATAAGATCTTCTTTAGTAACCTTCTTGCGAAACTTCACAAAAACCGTAGCCGTATGCCCATTCAAAACTGGCACTCGAATACACTGAGACGTTATCGTAATACTATTGTCAGCAACAATTTGGTCCCCAACAATCTTCCCAAAAACCTTCAAAGGTTCCTTCTCCGACTTCTCCTCCTCGCCGCTGATAAAAGGAATAATGTTGCCAACCATCTCTGGCCACGACTCAAAATTCTTCCCCGCCCCCGAAATAGCCTGATACGTCGAAACTACCACCTCATACGGCTGAAACTCCCACCATGCCGCCAACGCAGGCGCATATGACTGAATCGAGCAATTTGGCTTTACCGCCACAAATCCACGCTTCGTCCCCAACCTGCGCCGCTGACTCTCGATAATCCGATAATGCTCCGCGTTCACCTCTGGAATGACCATCGGCACATCGCTTGTCCACCTATGCGCCGAATTATTCGACACCACTGGCACCTCCGCCCGCGCGTACGCCTCCTCAATCGCCCGAATCTCGTCCTTTTTCATGTCCACCGCCGAAAAAACAAAGTCCACCTGCCTTGCAATCTCCTCAACGCGCGACACATCGGATACCACCATCCCCTTCACGCACTCAGGCACTGGGACCTCCAATTTCCACCGTCCCTCAATCGCCTTCTCATAACTCTTGCCCGCTGACGCGGGCGAGGCCGCTAGCACCTTAATATTAAACCAAGGATGATTTGCCAAAAGTGTAATAAACCTTTGCCCCACCATTCCGGTAGCGCCCAAAATTCCAACATTCAATTTTTCCATAAAAATCCTCCCGGCAGTGCTGCGCCTAGCAATTTTTTTACTGTCGATAATAACAAAACACAACACACATCTTCAAGTTATGCTATTTTAATTTTGAAAGACAAGGTTATGTACAATGCCTTAAAAGGTTTTAGCGATAATTAATTTGGTTCGACAATTTTGGCAAAGACCATAGATAATGGAGTTCTTGCACTGAATTTCAAAACCGTGCTCATTGAGAACATGCTGAGAAATTTCATCCATGAAATTACAGTCTAGATGGGTAACCGCGCCACACTTGATACACTGTAAATGAAGGTGGTTCTGACAGTGGCGCTCTTTATCAACAAACTGGTAAACCGCCCTAGTCCCATTTTCAGCAACGAACTTTAAAACAGTTCCATCGGCGATAAGTTTATCCAAGAACCTGTAGATAGTTGTGATATTTATTTGATATCCAGATTCACTAAGGGCATGGTGAATATCGCTTACGTCAACAATTCTGTCACTATTACTCTTTAGATAGTCAAGAATTAAATTTCGACTGTTCGTATTGTATCGTTCAGACATAGCAACTCCTAGAATGTTAGAGGCAAGAGGCCGATAATTATGCCCCAAATTACGCCACAAAGATAAAGAAAGGCAATTATGCTGATGTTTTCTTTTAGATTGTGATTTGTCTTAAACAGTACAATAGAGCCAACACCAGAATTAACTAACAGACCAGCAATCATTGGACCTGGCCCAATTATACCTTCAATAAAAAGTTTGGTAATTATAACGGACGAGGCACAGTTGGGAATTAGGCCAACAAGGCCAGCAACTACCTGCCCCACTACTGGGACAGAACTAAAAACCTTGCTGATTTTATCCTGACCAAGGGACTGAATCAGAAAATTCAGAATCAATGAGAAAATGAAAATATCTATAAAAATTTCAATCGTGTGGCGCAGGGCGCAGAGAATCGGATTGGACTCGTGTTCTGGTTCAGGCCCAACATGAGTATCATAATATGTGTTTTTCTGGCGACGAATGACAAGGTCAATTACATAACCAGTAACAATTCCAATAGCACTTTTAATGGCAAGTATTTTTATTATGGTCAAAGAATTTACTGATTCCGATATCAATATGGGAAGCATTTCATCGCTTGAAGAGAGAAAAATTGCAACAAGCGTACCTAGTGTTATGATTCGCCTTGAGTAAAGACTAGCTGAAGCCGAGGCCAAGCCACATTGCGGGACCGCGCCTAAAAGGCCACCAGCTAGGGGCCCTACTCTTCTGCCTCGACTGATAAAGCTTTGAATTTTTGCGCCGGATTTGTGCTCGAGAATTTCCATGAGAAGATAGATGATGAACAAAAATGGGACAAGTTTGGCACTGTCTTTTAGAGCATCAACTAAACAGTCAAGAAACAAATCAATCATGGACACCTCAAGCCTTGCAATATTTGCAAATCATTTGCATTTGCAATCGATTTGCAAATTTACATACAAACACAAGGCATGTCAACACTCTCATACTTGGCAACTTATCAAGTCTACGCCTCTTATCAGCCCATGTCCAAGTCAGCCGCTATCATTATTCGATAATCGGGGTAAGCTTTTTGAACCTGCTCTAGGACTATACCCTGCCCTTTAGAGGCATCTATGTCAAAGCTAAAGACTACATCAAAACGCATTAACTTATCTGGAATATTTACGTAAAAGCCGTGCATCTGAATTGCCCAGTCATTACTGAGGACAATCTTTCGAACCTCATTAAGAATGTTGGCAGCCTCGTTGTCCTGGGTATTGTGAGAGTAAATTCCAACTCCAGTTAAAATTACGCCAGTGTTGACAAAGACCTCGTGCTGGATATGGCGAGTGATGATGTCGGCTTCTTGGACTGTCATGGTGTCGGGGAGTTCGACGTGAATGGAGGCGTAGTCGCGGCCGGGGCCGTAGTTGGTGAGAAATAGGTCATAGGCGCCGAAAACGTCGTCTTGCTGGCACGCGATGTCTTTAATTTGATGGGAGATTTTGGGGTCGACACGCCTGCCGAGAATATCGTTTATGGTGTCCAAAATCATTTCGATGCCGGTGCGGACGATGAAGGCGGAAATCAGAAGGCCGACAAACGGCTCGAGGGGAAGTCCGAATATGGTATAAATGAGGGCAGAAGCGAAGACGGAGAACGAGAGAATGGCATCGAAAAGGGCATCGGAGCCGGATGCAACCAAAGCTTGGGAGTTGACTTGGCGGCCTTTGGATTTGACGTATGAACCTAGAATGATTTTGACCAAGACGGCCACCCCAATTATCACCAGAGATATGGTGGTGTAGTTGGCCTCCACAGGGTGGATAATTTTGCGAATTGCCTCGATAGCAGCGGAAATGCCAGCGTAAACAACCATGCCAGCAACGGTGATGGCACTCATATACTCCATGCGCCCGAAACCCATTGGGTGTTTTTTCGTGGGTTTCATGATTGCCAATTTTGAGCCGATTATCGTTACAATCGATGATACTGCGTCGGAGAGGTTATTAATGGCATCCAATGTTACAGCAATAGAATGTGTAACTAGTCCAATTATGCCCTTTAGTATGACAAGGAACAAATTTGCAATTATGCCAACTGCACTGGTTTTTACTATTACTGAGTTCCTTTTCTTGGCAATCTGGTCCAGTGATGCCGCTTTAACTTCACTTGTATTTGTTTCTTCTTTGCTCATGTCAATCTTTGTCCTCTAAGGCAGTGCCCTTTGTGGCAATGCCCTTTGTCTGAAACTATTAACTAATCGTGGCCCCCTACTCTTTCAACTTTGCCATCTCAAACTTGTTACTTAGTTGTCGCTGATTTGCTTACTTAGGTGTATCTTGCCACAAATGCGATTATATTGCTATTCGGTTTATTTTTGAATAGTGAAGGAATTTTTGATGCGATTCATACTTTTAATATATCACGTTTGGCTTTTCTCAAACCAAACCCGTGCATAGCAGAATTTCCACGTATTTCTTCCAAATTTTCATTTTACGTGGAAATTTCCACGTATTTCGTTTCATTTTTTAAAAATACGTGGAAATCCTCTGCCTCCGTTCGCCTTAAATCGTCCAAAAACGAGCGAATACCCAATGAAAGCCAGTTAGAAAAGTCTGTTTTCATGAAACTGAGCTAATATTTTGGGCTATAGACAAGCCAGATAGCCCCAAAACAGCCAAAAAACAAGTCCTTGATCTGGTGCAAGTTTTGGTAACACTTTTTCTCCACTGGTTTCAGGTAGGT
>X301_European_Hare__coassemble_859_pt1 | contig 65403 bp, 106 predicted proteins | sample X301_European_Hare__metabat2_high_PE_015 | metagenome-assembled genome bin X301_European_Hare
ATTATACACTAAGTGACTATACTGGTATAGATAGTAAGAGTACTACTAAAGGATATCCTAATTACTCGTTATCGGGTGGTTACGGGTATTCTTATGATACGAAACTAGACTATTACTAGGAGTTACTGAAGGAACGAGAAGAAGCGTTGCAACGGCAAGCTGAAGAAGCACCAACAGAAGCAATAGGAGATACGGATAATGTCTATGCTAATTCTGGTATGGCTTAGCTTGGAGAGCTTAACGCTAGACTTGCACACGAAGGTTCAGATGATTCTGGAGAGTACGTTGGTGCAAATGGTCAACGTACTAGCTGGTCTACTCAAGCTAAGAACATAAATATACGAGATGCTCTATCCATAAACTTACAGTCTAGACTGACTGAGTTCATGAATGCAGAAGGTAAATGGTTGCCTGAAATGGAGATAGCCAGAGAGTATTTGGTTAAGAAGTAGGAGTTATTAGAAGAGTTAGCATCTGGTAAAGATAATGTTGAAACAGACGTTAAGGCTCTTAATGAATTAGAAACTCAAGTAAAGGAGTTAGCTAGAACCAACCCTTATCTGCGTGATATATTCTATGGTGAAGCTACAATGCCTGCATTTAGTAGACCTGGCTAGATATATCCTGAGAAGGTTGCTAAATCAACTGTCAATAGAGCATTAGAACAGAATAGGTGGCAGGATCGTGATTTAATTAATAATTCATGGGCGCAAGCTAACAATGAATTAAATGACTTAACTACTGCAAATAGTAGGTTACTAAATAAACTGGTTCAGCTAGACTAGAACGTAAATGAACTTAAGGACATTTATGGTGATAAAGAAGCTGAGATTAAAGAAAAGTAGGAAGCATTAAAAACACCTCACAATCTTCATTTACTCGGTATCAACACTGGTATATCGTATGACCCAGATATGATAGACCCGAAATTTGATGAAGAGCGTAATAATGCGGATATATCGTTATTAGACCCGTCTACTTATAAATACGGTTTAACTCATATAGGTAGTAGCTTGTCTGAAGCACAGATGATGGGTGCTACTTATGCGATAGCTGCCGCTGTAAAGTATGGTTCTAAGGCTGTTAAAAATCCATACGCATGGGCTGCTGGTGAAGTTGCTGCAAACTTAATGATGACTAAATACTTCAGGAACAAGGAAACTGCTGCTGAAGTATTATCTGCATATGGGGAAAAGCTACTCCAGAATGCTGACAACTTTGACATGGATTAGGTATTCAATGATTATCAGCAGTAGCTTACCAATCGTGGGTTTGATACTACGAAGATGGATGCCTTAGAGATGTTGCAGATGGGTCTTGCTTTTGATATACCTACTCAAGATAAAGCATATAATGAGTTTGCAAAGAATGCTAGAGTTGGTCTAACTCAGTTAGAGCAAGAAAACAATGCTTTAAGTCTCATGGACTATGCTGAGAACGTTGGCTTATCCTATGGTGGAGCACTGTTAAAGACTGGTGTTAAAGATGAAGTAAAAGCACTAGCTAAGAAGACTGCTGGTAACCTTATAGCACGTAATGCTAAAGTGTAGAAAGGTTTTGAAGCTCTGAAACACAGAACTGGTAGACTGGCTGATAAAGTATTGAGTAAGCCTACTTATAAAGTAGCAGCGAAACGTGCAGTAGATGCAATAGGAGACTTTGTTAAAACTACTGCTAAACGTAGTATCTTAGAAGGTATTGAAGAAGGCCAACAAGGTGTATTCCAACGTAGATACTTAGATACGCCTGTAACAGATAATGCACAGGCACAACCGTATAGCTTCTTCCAAGGCGTAGTACAAGATGCAACTGGTGGTATAGAAGCTATACTCGCTTATTACGGTCTGCATCCTAATGACATGTATAATACTGATGAACAGATTACACATGCTATGGACATCGGTGGGTTCGTTGGTGGTATAATGGCAGGTGTCGGTAATGTACGCCAGTTGAATCGTACTAGAAAGTAGATAAAGTCAGACTTGAGTCTTACTTCATTAATGGCAGATGGTGGAGCTAAAGCTGAGAATAGTTTTAAAGTAGCATAGTTCTTAGACTCATACAGGCATGGTAATAACTCTACTTATTTAAGGAATAGCTTGGAAGCTCTTAAGAAGTATAAGGGTGAAGGTGTTACCGACCAAATGATTAACGAGGACATTGTAATGGCTGGTAACGTATATGACATATACCGGAATAAAGCTATCAAACCAAATCTGGAAGAGTTAGGTATAGACCGGGATGAAGGAGAAGACTTCACGATGTTTGTGCAGAACCAGATAGATATTATAAATCGTCTGAAAGATAATGGTGCTACAGTAGATGAAGCTAATAAGGACGTTGAAAGTAAGGTTACATAGCTGTTTAACAAGGAAGCAGATAATCCATTCAATACATTTGTTAAGCAACAGTATGAGCTTTATAAGAAAACAACAGCTAATCCGGTTGATTACGATACCTTCCGTAAACCAGTTGTTAATATACTCGTAGCTAGAGCTGGTGCCAAAGCATTAAATCAGTTATATAAAGACGTAACTGAACGTAAAAAGACTCTAGAGCAGATTAAGAAGGAGTACGGTATTGATGTAGACGTTAGAACTCTAAGTGGTCTTGAAGAGTATATCAAGGAGCTTCGTAAGGAACACAAGAAGCAATTGGATAAGGCTAACAAGGAGATGCTCTCTGGAAAAATGGATTTGGTTGAAGATCCAGCTAACATGGAAGAGCTACAAGGGCTCCTTAGTAAACAAGCTCTATTACAAGGTTTACAAGATGTTCTGTCAACTAAATTGGGTGCTTACTCTACTGGTAGATTACCTGTTAAAGCTCGTTGGATGGTAGAGCGTAAACCTTTGTTTAGCAATCTTACTCCAGAAGAACAGGAAGGTATCATTAAGCAGTATTCTGAGAAATGGAAAGAAGCACACAAAACTGATTAGGAACCTACTAGAAAACAGGTTATTGCTTACTATAATCAAAAAGTACAAACTGATTGGGCAAAGTTAGAAGAAAGTGCTAATGTTGAAGGAAATGAAAGAACATTAGCAAATGCTATGTTCAGAGAAGACTTAGCACACACAAAGCAGTTCAAACGGAAAGGTCAAGAAGAGAATAGAGAGTAGCTTGGTGTAGAACCAGATGTACCTGCTACAGAACCTACTGAGCCTGTACATGAAGAAAAGCCTGAACCAGTTAATCCACCTGCTGAACCTGAAAAGCCTGCTGCTGGTAATGACAATAAACCTACTGCAAAGGAAGAAGCAGTGGCTAATAAGCCACAACCAGCATAGCCAATTCAAGATGAGGTATCTGATAATACTGAAGGTGAACCTACTACTGAAGTAGCTGCAAATGATATCGTAGATGACTTTCTAGATAGAGTATCTGATTAGGAGTTTACAGACGATGGTGTAATCGAAGTAGATAAAACTACGCCAGCTCAAGCAGAAATTGATGAAGTATCTGGTAATACTGAGAAAGAGGATATAGATAATACTCCACTAAATCCTGTAGTAGATCCTGATACTGCCGAGGATATTGATAACACACCTAAAGATTAGGGTTAGGGTATTAATCAAGATACAGACATTGCTGATATAAGTGATAAAGTTGATGCAGCTAATCAAGGTAATGATATAGCATCTGTAGAAAGAGAAGATCCAACTGATGCTGTTCAGGAAAGTGAGCCAGAACCTGATGATAACATAAAGGCATAGCCAAAAGTATAGGTACCTAAATCTAAAGGTAAAACTGCAACTGTACATGTAGAATCATTTGATGGTTCAAATGATATGGAAGTAGAAGTACCATTAGATGATGAAACACCTATAATACATGCAGATGATTCTGGTGTTAGCTTAGGTGAAGAAGATGCAGCTGGTATTGATGTTCCTGCAGAAGCTGTTAGTATGTAGGAAGATTTCGATTAGCTGGATGCAGTAGACTTAGGCACTTCAGTTGCAGCAAATGCGGCACACATTGATAAGTCACCTGGGCTAGATTCTAAGAAGAAGATTGGTGCTAAGCGTATATCAAATACTCTATTCTATCAGCCTACTGCTGAAGAAGTAATGGATATATCCGTGAATGGTGAACCTGTATAGTTTGATGGTGAACGTAGACCGGGTAAAGAGTTAGCTCAGAAACTACTTATCCCAGGCTGGTTAAGTAAGTAGAAAGTGTACTTTATAGTAACTGATGGTAAAGATACTAGGAAGACTGAAGGAGGTGCAGCAGATAGGTTAGCTGTACATATGATTATTGAAGAGACTACTGAAGACGGTAAAGTTCTAGTATACAATACAGCTCTTTATACACCAGATAAGGCTGATGCCAAAATGCGTGAATGGGGTGTAGCTGACCCTCAAATACGTGCGAAAGCTAAGCATGATCTAAGGTAGATTCGTAAAGACATCATAAGTAAGTTCATATAGAAGTATGCTCCTAACTACTTTACTGACAAGAATGCTAGCCTACCTAAAGTAGCACAGAAAGGTATTGTACCAGTTGGTCTTAGGTTGAGTAATGGTTCTATTAGTAACTAGAAAGATGCAGCTAATCGTCCTATATACAAATCACTTACTGAAGTAGCTGCTTTTGGTTTGAGTGAAGACCCTGTTGAAATGTCTAGGTAGATATCTAGTGGGGAAGTAGAATTTGGTATGGGTAAAGGTCCATTCCCATTAATCCCTGATGATAGATTTGCTATAGTACATTTCGATAATGTTACTTATGCATCACAACAAGGTGTTGGCTATGCTGGTAAACTCTACATTATACCACCTGTTGCAGCTACACCTAGTTAGAGGATAAGTGCTCCAATAATGTTAGCAGAAAAGAGACACTTTATACCGGGTGGGTCTAAGAACTTAATTACATCATATACACCAGACTTTAAACCTAAGTATGATGACAACGGTAAGCGTATACCACTTAGTTCTGCTGAATTACTGTTTAGGCTAATTACTCAAACCTTTGGTATCTATAACAATGTACATGACGACTTACTTGACATATTAGCTAACCATGGTCCATCGACAATGAATATTGAAGGTGACCAGTCTAAGTTATCATTCTATGTACGTAAGACACTCCATTACTTTGAAAATGAGAAGGGTGGATTCTTAGCTTATGGTTATCGTGAGAGTGTCCCAGGTACTAGTAAAGCATTCTATAGAGTTAAGTACTTAAAGATACGTGATATAAAGGGTAATATAGTATTCACAGACCAGCAGGCATATGAAGTAATCAGATAGATATCAAATAATATCCACTGGAATACTGATAAAGAAATGATGATACAGCCTATATCATAGAATATTGTAGATGCTGCAATCGCATACATGGAGAAGTATAATGTGGATTACTATCGTGTAGCTAACTGTGAAGACTTAACCTTTACTATGCGTGACCTTAACTTAAGGCGCGATGCCAATGGTAAAGTAGTTAAAGCTGGTGATACTCCATTACTAATGACATGGATGATTAACCATCAAATTATCAAGACAGATGTTGGTGATAATCCGTTCAGTGCACCCTTTATTTATGCTGATGGAGCTGCTGTTACAGATGTACCTACATAGGAATCGTAGAATGCCCCTGAGACGCATTCTAAGCCCCGTACAGACACTTTAACGGGTACAGGTAAGGAAACTATCGAGGCTGAAAAAGGTACCCTTAAAACGCCTGAAAATGCGTCTAATTAGACCACTGAAGAATTTCTGGCATCCAATCCTGTTGGAGTGATTGAAAATGTGACTAGACCTGATAATGATAGTAGGATACTGTCGCTATTGCAGCAAAAGTATCTGAGGGCGGCTATACGAAAAGTACTCGAAGATCCAAATAGTACAAGACAAAAGCTTCACGATGCTGTCAGCAGCAACGCTCAACATACTGCTGCGCCTATGCCAGTACTTACGTATTTGTATGAAATGCTAGATCGTGTTCATAAGAATGAAATAACTGTAGATCAGGCTATGGATAAGATAGAGCATCTAATGCTCAAACCAATAGATTAGTCTAATAAAACATCAGAAAATGCGTCTAATGAGCAATTAGTGGATGGTAAACCGCTTTCACAATTAAAGCCAGATGACCTAATACATGCAACAGTAACAAGTAATGGGTTACAAAGCATTCATGAGTTACAACCGTGGTCAAAACGTAGTCGCGATCTTCGTAGTATGGCAGATAAAGGTGAACATTGGGGGTACGATGATAAATCAGGTTTATGGTACTTTTTCAGGCCTTTCCCAGATGGGTCTGGCAGACCTGGAGACAATAATACTGTATGGTTTAGATTCGAGCCAACTGATGAAGTAAAAAGAGTCACGGAAGAGCAATTTAACAATCCATTACGTACTGATTTTGATGTAATAACTGATGCTATTAAGCGATCTCTTTAGTAGCCTAAAGAATCGGAAAATGTGTCACAGAGCACGTAGATTGTCACACCTGCCGATAAAACAAAAGGCTTTAAAGTACTCAGTGATGCTGAAGCTGAAGCAGCTGGGTATGAGAAACTAAAGCCGGGTTGGAGCCACGTTATTAGACCTGATGGAGTACATGTGAAACTAGCTAACACATAGATAGAACAGTTAAAGAAAAGTGGTGTATTCTCTACTGAAAAAGGTAAAGGTAAGGTAGATATAGATAAGGCTAAAGCATGGTTACAGAAGACATTAGGTATTGACCCAGACGATGTTATGGTAACTAATGCTATCATGAAAGCAGTTAATGCACCTTAGGCATATGGTTTGCTATAGGCAGTATTTGATAGACTACATGATGAGTTTGTACCTAGGATAACCTTATCTACTAAAGCTGGTAGAGGTGTTGAATATCATGAAGCATGGCACTATGTATCTTTACTATTACTTAATGAGAATGTTAGAAACTAGATATATTCAGACTTTGTAACACGTAATCCAGAGTATAAGAATGCTACTAAGTAGGAAGTTGAAGAAGCATTAGCTGAAGAGTTTAGAAACTATATGCTTAATGAGACTGGCTTTAACTTAGGTTATCGTATAAAGAAGTTCTTTAGGTCTGTATGGAACTTAGTTAAGTCTATGGCTGGTAAGCGGTTAAACTTACAAGATGAAGTATTTAATAATATACGTAAAGGTAAGTTTAAAGATGCTCAACTAAGTCAAGATGTGTTAGCTGAGTTCAATAAAGCACATGATATAGGTATTGGTTACTATGCACCCGGAGTAAGTGAAGAGGAGTAGAAGAAGATACCACATATTACTAATGCTAATACTCTATATAATATAGTAGAATCACTAAGTAGTACTGCACTAGCTATACTCGATATAAAGAGTATGGATGATATCAAGAATCTTAGCCTCGATGATTTATTTAATAACATCTAGACTATGTATGATTTCGGTGCGTATGATGACAATGAGGTTAAGAAGCAGTTAGTAAATGATGTACTTACTAATAAAGACTTATTTGGTAAGTAGATTAGGATGTATCTACAGGATTTAGGTGTTAAAGCAATTGAACGTGAGGAAACTAAGATTGCTGAGGAAGAAGCTAGAGAGTCTGGAGCAGATAATATATGGGATAGAGCTTCATATGAAATAAGTAAGAAAGCTAATGTAGCTTTTAATGCTAAATTGTTCTTCTACTCAATACCTAAAGCTAAGTTTACATTGAATGAAAATGGTGAGCAAGTAGTAACTACAGTAAAAGATAACATATTTGGACTTGATATAACACAACCATTTGATGTTACTTGGAATAGAATACTTGATTCACTATGGGAATCTAATGATTGGGAAGATTTACTAAGTAAAGTAAGGAATTTAGCTAAAGCAGAACCTTTCTTCCAAGTATTACTTGATAGATTGGATAATCCAGCATATCCGTTGCCTGAAAATACTATAACTTAGTTACTTACTACTATTCAGAGTGCTAAGAATAGTATGGATACTATAGAGATAAAGAACTTAAGTGGTCGTAAAGTAGCTCAAGGTAGAGGTAACTATAACTGGGATGTAGCAGATAGTAGTAATCTGCGTAAGATAAGGAGATTGCCTAGTCAATGGTCATAGAACTTCTTATTGTCAGCAATGGTAACTACTGATGCAGAAGGTAGGTCTAAGATTAACCATGAAGCATTTGCTAAATTGAATAGATTAGATAAGGATATACTTGGCGATATTAAGTAGATTGAATCTAAGCTAAGCAACAAGACACCTGAAATACGTCAAGAAGGTATTAATCAGTTTGAAGCTACTAAGCAGAAGTTCTTAGACTTGATGAACATGATTGGTGTACCGCTTGATTACACTACCTTAGAATTTGCATTAAAACATCAGTATACTAAAGTAACGAATAACCCTGAGTTCTTCGTGTTCAAAGCGATGTATACTGCCATGGACGGTTCTATCAGTAATAGTATAGTAAAGAATATACGGGTAATGAATACTAATCGTAGCCTAGACGTAAAACGTAAGGCAAACCAAAGTATATCTGCATCACGTGTATTCAACTATAAGAGTCCTAATGCTGTAATGAATCTTTTAGCTGTTGCATATGGTACTGTACATCCAACCCCTGAAGAGTTTAGCGTAACTGGAGCAGATGGTAGTTTAGTATATCCTATTACTTAGAATAACTATATGTCAGACCAGTTAAGGTGGTTAAATACTAATGCTAAAGGTAAGTTAGATAACCTTAGTAGATCTCCATATAGTCAGCATTCTTTGATAGTTCAAGCACTAACTAGTAAGGATAAACCTAAACTGAAGTTACACACACTATTAGCAATCAATGAAGATAGTAGTGGTTCTAGTAGAAAGTACTTTGAGATTACACCACTTGAAGACTATATTACTAAGTTAACACTGATACACAAAGGTAGGTTAATACTGCCTACTATGTCTGATAAACCTACTTGGTATAGTATTGAAGGTATCACATTGCCTAAAGACTTTTTACATTCTATGGGTTTTGATGAAGATCCTGTTTCTGGAGAAAGTATTTTTGTAGAGGCTGATCGTAGATTCTCTAATCAAACATTAGATATATTCTGTAACTACTTCTTAGATGAGTATAATGCTATAGTAAACTACTTCAATACTAAGGCTGATGTTGAGAAAGGTAAATCTAGATACTATGATAACTATCATGGTAAGATTGGTAAAGACGGTAAGATGCAACCTGGTGGTCAAGGTGGTAGATTCCGTTACTTCAATTAGATGCCGATAAATGGAAAATGGGTTAGTCTAAACTAGATGCTTGATGCAGCTGAAAGGTCTGGTGATGAATCATTAGTTAAGTAGGCATTAGATGAAATAAGAGAAAGGTTTATTAATAACCAGGTGTTACTTAGAGATTCAATGAATACCTTATTACTTGATAAAGTAGATAAGGAAATTGATAAAGCGATTGAACTCGGTGTAATAAGTAGAGATTCTAATGGTAATCTACTATACGGTAATCTGCCATCAACTAAAGAGTTTGTTGAGGAAGGTGCTGCTAATATCTTTGCAGAGTATGAGAAGCAGTATAAAGGTTATCCTAAAGAAGCTTCAGATGATGCACAGAATGATATCATATATAGTATGATAGCTAACTTTGTAACAGGTTATGCTATCTCTATTGAAGAAGTAGAAAAGTGTTTCACTGGAGACCCTGCATTCTATAAATGGAAGTCTGATTCAGAAGTAGGTATATTCTAGAGAGATGTTGATAAGATTAAGCGTCTATCATCTGTATTATCTACTGGTACTAACTTAAGAACTAGTTGGGGCTAGAATGATAGTAGAAACAGCACTAAGTTTACTTCTGCTGTTATGTCAGATAATACTATTGGTTCTGAGTATCATGCTAAGTTGTTATCAATCTTTAAAGCTGATGCAGCACGTACTATGCTAAAAAAGAATAACCCATCATTGACAGATGATGAGTTATTTAAGCTTACTAGTGATGATAACTTAGAAGCTACATTAGCTAATAGGGACTTAGTAAGTGAAGCTGATGTAAAACTGATTAATAAATCAGCAGAAAAGGCTGCCGATCCTTATGCATATGATGATGAGCATAACAGTGGTAACATAAATCAATCTGATGCTGCTGTATACATCAGACCTGAGTTCTATAAGCGTATAATGTAGTCATTAGGTGAATGGTCACCTGAAATAGAAAGAGCTTACAATATACTTGAGAATGCAGATAATGTACTTAGTGACCCAGATGTGTATGCTAGAGCTTTAAGGGCTTCAATTAAACCGTTGAAGATGGTTTACTTTGGTGACCACTTTGATAATACTATCAAAGCTAATGTACCGATATATGATAAGATGGCATTATTCCCAATGTTCAAAGTATTAGCTAAAGCTGATAATGAAGCTTTATACAATAGAATGAACAATAAGGAATTAGGCGTTATAGATATGTTAGCATTTGAATCTGCTGTTAAAGTTGGTTCTACTAGAGATAAACTACAAGTATACAAGGATAACCGTAATACTTAGCTTAACACCGATGCTATAAGTGCTCCATCAAGTATGAAGGTTAACTATGCATAGGATTCTGTTATGGAAACTAAGACAGATGGACCAGTACTTACTACTAGAGTACAGGATATATCTCAGCTTAGATTGCAGTTGAATACTAATCCTGAAGCAGAAACTGAAAGATCATTTGGTACTCAAGCTGTTAAGATATGTATAGGTAACGTTATTGATGACCGTTCTTATGGCAGTAATAAAGGCAAATCAATTACTGGATTACAGATAAAGAAAGATGTATTTGGTTGTATCAAAGCATTATCAAGTAAGGGACATCAGAAGATGCTTGATAGGTTCTTCAATAATGATGGTAGTATTAAACCTAAAGCATTATCTGAGTACTTATAGAAAGAAGCTAGAGGTACTAATATGTCTGCTGAAGTAATTGAATCCTTACAGTTAGATGATAAAGGTAACTTCAAAGTACCTATAGCTGCAATGAGTATACGTAACTGGATTGAAAGTAAGGTTATCTCATTGATAAATAAGGAAGTAGTAGACGTAAATACACCCGGTGGTTCTGCTATTCAAATGGCTCCTTTCGGATTTAGACGTAACTAGATACTGACTGATGAGAATGATGATACTAGACCTTTTAATGATGGGAATAAGTTAAGCTTTGACCCAGATAAAGGTAGTATGGAAGTTATGCTTAGTACTAATTACTTTAGAGATATAGTACCTAAAGTATTCCAAAAGGATTATGTTACTATGCGTAACTGGTTATTAGACCATAATATAATTGGTCCTAATGCTAAACCATATGGAGTTGGTTATCGTATTCCTACACAGGGTCTATCGTCAACTATATCATTTGTAGTAGCTGATGTATTACCTGAGTTTATGGGTGATGTTATAGTAGTTCCTGATGAGTTTACTGCTATGACTGGGTCAGATTATGACATTGACCACCTTTACTTGGCTACTTATGCGTATGACGAAGAAGGTAATAGATACGAGTTTGATGAAAGTAAAGACTACAATGAACAGGAGAATGGTGCATTAATCAATAAGCTACTTGATAGTTATACTTTAGTAATATCAGATAGTAAGACAATGGCTCAAACTAGAGCATCTATTGATACACTTACTAATATACTTAAGAAAGAGATATTACCATTAGTATAGGTAACTGAAATGGCTGAAGCAGAACCAATGTATGAGTTAATGCCTTCATTCCAAGAGGATAGAAAGACTGAATACTCATCTGGTAAAGCTGGTATTGCACCATTTGCATTGAATAGTACTAATCATTGCCTTACTTAGGCTGTACATCTACGTATGAAATATTCACCAGCAGCAGTTAAGTATCAATTAGGTGAACTTGATGCAGTTGATAGTCAAGATGATAATAGATATAGAATACTAGACTGGTTATCTGCTATGATTAATGCACATGTGGATGTAGCTAAAGACCCGTATATCTTGACATTGAATGTTAATCAAGTCACTTATAACATGACTAACTTCTTACTTAGAACTGGTAAAGGGAAGACTACATTCTTATTTATGGCTCAACCTATATTGAAAGAGTTTACTAGAGAGATGATAGCTAACCGTGGTATTATTGGAGTAAACAAACGTACTGAAACTTAGATACTACGTGCATTACATGATAAGTATTTAGCTATGTTAAATAGATACTCTAACACATTAAGTAAAGCGTATAAAGAACGTGTTAAGAATCTATTATCTGGTGATATTAGAGCATTTGATGATAAGAAGTTAGCAGCTAGTCTAGAAGCCTTTAGAACCAAGGATATATCTCCAGAGGACATAATTCAACAGTTATTGGTACTTAGAGCATATAGTGACTTATCTAAGGATGCCCAAACCATGTCAGACTTAGTTCAACGGTCATAGATTGATACTAAGAAGTACGGTAATAACCTATCACAGTTACAGAACTTCTATAACTCTTATACTACGTTTAGGGAAGATAATGCCAAGAAGTTCTATACTAATACCGTAGAAGATAATGGATTAGATGTATACTTCAATGAAACATTCCTGCATCAAAAGTTAATGTCAGTATTATCATTATCTACCAACTTACTAAACAATTAGGTATTACCAGCAACAGATGGTTATAAAGAGCTACTTACTTATATACTAGCAACTGTACGTGGTGGATTTGGTGAGTATGACCCAGTTAACACAGGACATTCTTTACTGTATAGATACAGACCCACTAGTGATAAAAAGTATGTCAGTGATATAAGTAGTAAGTTAGAGAGTATAGTTAGAGCTAAAGCTGTTGCAGCTAAGACAGGTCTGATAATGACTGATAAGGAAATTAATGATGCTTTATTTGGTAAAGCTAGTGTAGCTCATCAGTTGAATGCTATTAAAAACTATATTAGAATTAAGAAAGATGACCCTAACTTAATGTCTTTAGTAGATGAGTATGGTAATAGTACTAATGAGTTCCTTAACTATTTACAGGCAGTAACATCAAATAATAAGCGTAACGTTAGTTACTTGAGTACTGCTACATCTAGTATGAATAACTCTAGATACTATGAAGATAGGTTAAAATCAGGTTTCTATGACTTACTCTACAGTACAGACCCGTTAGTTAAGAAGTTTGCTGAGAAACTAGTCAAATATGCATTTCTAACTAGTTATGATAATAGAACACCTAGCTCATTCTTTAACTTAGTACCTATGCAGTATAGACGTGATTCTGGTTACGTTGATGCTATAAAAGATACTATGGCTAAGTTCAATGCTGGTGATGCTACATAGATGGATCACCAATCAATATATCTTACTTTAGTTAGAAATTACTATAAAGATGATGCATTAGTACCAGTTGTAGTTCGTAAATCATTTGAAAGCGGTGGTAGTAATGTTATTAACATAGCAACAAGTACAGATAATAAACATCGTGCAGTTAATACTGTAATTAGCTTAGTAGGTAATTATGAAGTAAGTTAGAATAACAAGTTCATAAAGATAATAAGTCCTGCTAACAAGAGTATTGAGTTATACGAACGTGTTGGTTATATATCTGATGCTGAGAGTGGTAAGACTAAAGAGATAGTATATGCAATAGTACCTAAACTAGGGTATGATGCTGGTTCTAAATCAGTATATGAGTTATATACAGATGGTTATGAGCAATCTGCGTTTGAATAGAATCAATTTACTTCAGATATGATTAACTAGGTTAATTCAGTATATGACTTAGTTGATGCTAGGTTGAAACGTCGTAAGAACAATGACCGTGTATTTGAGAAAGACCCAGATTATGTATCAGTAGATTTAACTACTCCTTAGAATGTTGATGAAGAAGTATCAGATTTTGTTAATGTATCTTTGAATGATAATACACTATCAGTAAGTATGGATGAAGCAGATGCGTTAGATATTACTAGCACTGATACTGATGAAGTATTGAGTATCGAAGACTTAACAGCTGGTCCAGAAGTAGTTGAATCATTTGATACTGGTAGTACTGTTATCGAAGATATGTCTACTGGTGATACTGTAATTGAGGATATGAGTGGTGATACTACAGCAATTGAGGATACTGATAGTGGACCAATAAATATAAGTGAAGATTTAGCTAGACTTGGTAAGCAGCGTAAAGAAGAATGTAAATAATTATGTCTTGTTTAGATTTAAATAATAAAGAAGTAAAGGCAGCTGTTGATGAAGTTGCCAAAGTACTGGGCAGTGAAGATGCTGCTTATTATGTCATATCTGAGAATAATGGTTATAGCATAGATAGGGCTCCTAATGGGGAGCCCTCAGAGCTATTTTCAGCCCTTCTGAGCCACTTTTAGGGGGATAGGAATGCTACTATACTAGCTAAATCTAAAGTCTTCACAGAGGCCTTTAAAACGTGGTTTGGTGACTGGTTGAGAGCGTATAATCCTGGTAGTAGGTACAATTTAGGAGAGTCTACTGGTAGTACAGATATAAAACAAATTATAAATGAAGACGGTACTATTAATTTTGACAAATTAGAAGAAGTAACTGATTAGTACTTTAATACAGAGGACGAATCACTATTCAAAAAAGGTAGAAAAACATTACGTACAAGAAAAGAGCACCATCCTGGTGAAAATAATACTCTCGAACATCTTCAAAATGTAGTTAAATCAGCGAACAATATAGATATACGGTAGGATTTAAAGCCGTAGTTAATATTAGCAGCTGCATTACATGACTTAGGTAAACCGTTCCACGGTGGACAATTACATGGATTCCACAGTTTACAAGTCATCAATAAAGTATTTAAAGGTGATATAAGTGACTTAGTTAAGTTTGCTGTGAAACATCATATGCTTACTATTGAAGAGGAAAAAACATTTTCACAGGAAGATGCTAACAGAATAGTGTAGGATATTCTAGACAACAATCTAAATCCACAAGACGCCATTGAGTTATTGTTAGCAGTGAATACTGCTGATATTATGATGGGGATGAAGGACGATGATATTGACAGATATACTAACAAAACTAAAAAAGAGACTATTGAAGAAGAGATACCTTTTAAAAGACAACTTTTAGAGAATGCTCTAAACAATCTTACTGTTTCTAAAGCAGTAGATAAGAATGGTGAACCATCTATAGAAACAGTTATAGATACTGAGGATACTACTGTGCATCAAGCTGAGTAGTAGCAACCACTAATGTACCAGTATCATCCAGCTGAAGAGTTTACTTCATTCTATGTGACTAATACTGGATTTGGTACAGCTACATCTGGTGAACTAGCTAGTAGGTTAAGTGCTTATTTAATGCCAGATAGTACTGCTCATAGGTTAATTCAACTGTTTAGTTAGACTAATATACCTGTTACTTTTCAAAGACTTGGTACTGATACTAAGGCTAAGTATATGTACTATGATACAGCTACTCATAAAATAGTAGTAAACACTGATAAGTTCAATAGTAACTTAATGGGTGATAATGCTGAAGCTATGTTTCATGAGTTAGTACATGCATATACTTCAAGGACATTACTTAGGATAAAGAATGGATAGGCTACTGCATAGGAATAGAAGCTGTATAATACGTTGGTTCAGTTACGTGACAGGTATGCTAAACACTTTGAGAGTAAGAAGTATGCTAGAACTGAAGGCGAGAAAGCTAAGTTCCATGATGAGTACTATGGGTTAAATGATATTGATGAGTTTGCTGCAGAGTTATTAACAAACCCAGAGTTTATTGGTGTACTAAAGACTAGGATACCTGAGAAAGATACATTCTGGAGTAAGTTAAAAGACTTTGTTAGACACATCGGTGAGATACTGAATATAGTTAAACCTATAAGTGAGTAGCTATAGGATGATTTATATGACTTAGTTACTTACAATGTAGAGAATAATGTAACTGAGTAGGACTTTATAGATACTAATTCAGATTTAGTAGCTAGATAGGAAAAGGCAGTACATAATATTGAAGAAGCTTTAAAGTCTGTTAAGGATGACTTTGATACCAATGTACATAGTATAACTCAAGGTATATTAAGGTCTTTATAGACCAGATTAAAGATTTACTAGAATAATGACCCAGTAATAGAGCAGTAGACTAAGAAAGTAATGGAATGGCAAATAGCTAACATTGCTTAGTCATTAGTAAGTGAGTATGAAAGCATCAATAACTTCCTTAAAGAGTCTTAGAATGAGATTAGAACTGTGTGTGAGGCATTAGTAAATGCTAAGAAAACTGGTGTAACATTAAGTGATGAAAGACTTAATGATTTGAACTAGGACTTCTTTAGTTTCTACTGCGATATTATAGATGGTATAGTTGAAAGACTAGGCTATAGAACTGAGTATAGGGAGTTAGTAGGTAAAGATAGTGAAGGTCATTATAGACTAGATACTCTATTAAATAGAGCTAAGAATTATCAAACTGCATTGAATGAAGGTAAACTGCTTATAAAGAGTTAGATTGCATTAAATGCCAGTGAGATAATGAAAGACGTTGGTGTAGATGTAGGCGCTGTAGTAATCTATAGATATGATTAGAATGACCTAGAAACCTATACTAAAGATATTAGTGCATTCAGTTGGATATTTGGTGCAGGTGATAAGCTTAAGGATGAGACTATAAAGACTATGTACTACTTGATTAACAAGGCTTCTGAGAAGTCTAGACAAGAAACATATGCTAAGTAGTCTAAACTAAAAGTATTACTCAATAAGATTAATAAGTATAATCAGATACAGTTCTTTGAAGTAGATGATGATGGTAACTCAACTGGTTACTTTGTTAGGTCTAGAAATTACGGTAAGTTTGAAAAGGCTTATAAAGCTGAAATGGACCGTATATGTATGTCACTTGGTATAGATATTACTCAACTTAATTTACCTGAGAACAGAGAGATACGTATAGAGTATAACAGGTAGAGAAATAAGTGGCTATCAGAGAACTGTGAAAGACGATTTACTGCTGAATACTATGAAGCGTTCAATCACTTAAGTAGTGAAGCTTAGGCTCAGAGAGAGAATATACAAGCTAATATCAGGAATATAACTAATAAAGGTAGAGATGAGTATGGTATATTCAGGATTGAACGGTTAAAACCTGAAGAGCGTAAATAGCTTAAACAGTATCAGTTATAGAAGAAGCAATTAGCTAATATCTATGATATATATGGCAGAAAGAAGACTGGTATATAGCTATAGGTTGCTTAGGAGCTCACAGAGCTTAATTAGAAGCTCTCTAAGGGACTTTTATACACTCGGAATAGTGAAGCTTATGAAAAGGAGAAAGAGCGTATAATGAGCTCTAAAACGCTTTCTGATGAGGAGAAACAAGAGTGGTTAGAGTTAAACTCTAGAGAACAGTATAAGGAAGAGTTCTATGATTAGTTAAAGAGATTAGCTAAGAAGAACTATGGTGAGGAATATGCTGCATTATCTGATAGACGTAGAGCTTTATTAGCTATGTTTAGGGATGACTATACTGGTGAGATTAATGCAGAGATGATGCCACCGGGAACAAAGTAGGCTTTAAGTGCTATATCTAGGAGAATGACTTAGATTAGAAAGTTAAAGAAACCTACTGCTACTGAAGGTGATTTTGAATTTGATGAGATAGCTGAAGTAGTACCTACTAAACAATGGTTTATTGATAAGCGTAGATTCTATGATACTGTAGTCAATGATGACCCAGAATTGGCTGAATAGTGGTTAAAAGCTAATTCTTATACTATTAAAATAAAGAATGCTGATGGTACTACTAAGATTAAGACTGTGCCTAGGTCATGGTATACTAAGATGGTACCTAAGGATAAGACTTTGATTGAAAGAGTAGCTAATAATAACTGGATGGAAGTATCTGATAAGAGTCCATATTTCAATCAAGCCTATTATCAAGCTCAGCAGGAACATCCAGACTTACAAGGTGAATACTGGATACCTAAGAAGGATAAGTATAATTCTGAAGATAGGTATAATAAGGTTATGAATGACCCAGATGCTAAAGCTTTATATGAAGAGTTACTTAGTACTATGGCTGAAGCTAATGAAGCTTATAAGCTGAGTCATGTTAATCCGTATAAGATGCCACAGATATCTGGTAGTCTTTATAAGTATATCAAAGGTGCTGCTAATTCTACTGAAGGATTAAATAAGCTTTCAGCACCATTTAGAGGGTTTGGTTCATGGTTAGTATAGAAGATGTCTATCAGAAATGATGATAAAGGATACAATAAAGCATTAGCTAAGCCAAATGGTGAAAGACTTAACTTGATACCTAAACCATATACGGAAACATTAGACAGACCAGAAGCCATCATAGCTGATTTAGTAGGTAGTGTTGCATAGTATTATGAAGCTGCAATGCAGTGGAAGAATAAGAAAGAGATACAGCCTAGGATAGAATTGCTTAAATCACATGTACTTGGTAAGAGGTTTATTACTAAGAAAGGACTAGTAAAGACAGGTGAAAGTAATGCTGCTAGGTTCGTAAAAGCTTTCATAGATATGAACCTGTATGATATTAGGTCATAGGTTATAACAGTAGATTTTGGTAACTGGTTTAAGCATGTACCATTTGCTGGCAGTATATTTAACATGATTAATTATGATATTAACTAGCCTAGAGAGATTAATATCACTAAGATGTTAGCTATACTTAGAGCATTGGGAAGTGCTAGAAACTTGGCATTGAATCTATGGTGTTCCTTAACTGGTACAGCTACTGCATTATTTAATCACATTGTTAATAGTTTAGTTGGTAGATATTATAACCCAGTAAATGCAGCATATGCTTTAAAAGATATGCTTGTTGACTTACTTATAAATGTGCCTAATAAAGTAGGCTTGACTACTTATGTATCACAGCTCAGTCAGAAGATGGAATACTTTGCAGTAGGTGCAGACCCTAAGCTTGAACCTACTAACAGACCACAATTAATTAATATGCTGGTTAAACATTGGGGATTTGGTATATATAGCTTAAGTGACCACTTTGTTAAAGGGTAGATATTATCTTCAGTAATGAAAGACTATAAGTTAGTAGAAGTAGATGGTAAGAAGAAGTTTATGTCTAGGGAAGAGTATAAGAAAGTAAATAAACTAGGAGTATTTAAACCCGGTGATATACTTGATTGGAACTTTGGAGATAAACTGTCATTTGATGATGCTACACATATGGTTGCTGGTGAGTTAAAGGCTAAAGACCCAGCTAATCAAACAGCTGTGGATGCAGTTAAGAATCAGATTGGTTACTTGGCTAGAGCACTTGCTCAGTCAGCAGATGGGCAGCTAACCGAATTACAACGTTCAGTTATTTTTGCCAATGCTTTTGGTCAGTTTGCTATGATGCACCGTCAGTACTTTCCAATTATACTTTAGGAAAGATATACTATGTCTTATCAGTATGATTATCAAACATAGAGGTATAAAGAGGCTTTACTACGCACACCATTTAGGTTACTGTATGAAGGCTGGGAAGGAGATACTGTAGCTTCTGCTTTAGCGCATTCATTAAAGTATGCTAGGAGATAGTTCTTAGAAGACCCAGTAGCTAGAGAGAATTTGAAAAAAATTCCAATCGAAGGCGGTTTATGGGCGATGTTATACTTCTGGCTGGTACCGCTATTATCGAGCTCAGCGGATGATGATCGGAGAAACTGGTTATTACAGCTTTTAGCTTACGTTATGGAGAGAACTACTTTTGAAATCGTATCTCCTTATAACTTAGGCGACATGTTTGGGTTAATCAAAACTCCTTCACCTATCCTTGATTATATTGATAAGATGACAGAATCTATATCAACTCCAGTAAGTGCAGGAATCGATTATATTAAATATCTTTTTAGTGATGAAAAACAACCACTTAGCAAGCGTATTAAGAAAGGCGCATATAGAGGTATGACAGGATATGAAAAAGTTCTTATCGATTTAACACCAGCTCGTAACTTAATCAGATTAAAAGATATAAAAAGTCAAAGAGATTATTATAATAACAAAATTAGAGGTATTGAAAAGAAAAAGAAACGTAGAAATATTGAAGAGGAATCATCATTCAATTATCCACAATAAAAACAAAGGGGTTGTTTCTATAACAACCCCTTTTTTAATACCCGTTCTAATCTAAGTATATGCTCATCATAGAATCGTGGCATTTCCCGTAATCTATCACCCCAAAATATAAAGATTGGTGCCCAATCATATTGCAAAGTATAACCGATACTACCAAGTTTAAGGGTTTCAAAATTATCCCATTCCTTTTCAGGACTACGAAAAATAAACAATATATACGACTGCTTATCTTTGTGTACATTTGTAGTATTCCAGAAATACTTTTGCTTCATCATATAATTTAGAAGGTAATAGTATCTCTTTTCAGTAGTAAACTTAAACAATAAATAAAGCTCATTGTTAGATGGTTCTCCTTCAACTTTAGTATACAAGTCTACGAAGTCTGCATCTTCAATGAGCTTTCTGTCTGGTAACAATCTTGGAGCGAGTAGAATTAATTCATTACTCCATTCCATCTATAATTACTTCAACTGGTTTATAATAATCTTCGTCATCTAGAAAGACAACTGTTTCATACTTTGCTATTAATGCCCAATCTTCATCAGTTACAGGTTTACTCTTCTTCAAGTTCTTCAATTCCATCATTTTCGTAATATTTACGAGTATGGTCCCAATTCCCTGACTGATAATGATATGATAATTCTGTTAATGCTCTGATAATTAGGTCTTTGCGACTATCTAACTCAAATTCATTAAACATATTAAACACTCTCACGTCATAACTACTATTTGTTTGAATAGCAATTATATACGCTTCACAATCATAATCTGATATATCTATACCTAAATCGGTCATATACCATGTGATTGCTAATAGGTAATAACATATCTGCCGATAGTAATCAAACTCTTCAACAGAATGTTTAAAGTTATATACGTCACTGGTTGTCTTTAAGTCAATCAGTGTTATTTTTTTATTAGCATGGTCGAATATGCATCTATCAAGTAATGACTTACAAGGTGCTATCCAATCACCTACTTTAAATTCCCAGTTAATATGAAATTCATTATGAGATTCTACACCGGGTTTATCTTCCAATAAATCCTTTGCTTTAATGTGGCTATCAATGTTTTCCTTAATAGTCTTTAACATATTCAAATCAGCAAAAGATATTGGTTTCTTATTGTTTTTGGAATGTTTTAATGCCTCTATATAATCAGCATACTTCTCACATAGCCCTGTAGCTTCTTTTAAGGCGATATCAGCCACTTTCTGGTTACTATATGCACTACGGTATGCCATTAATTTCTTATCGTCTTCTATGAGCTCTAATGAGTTCGCATAGGCTTCACAGAAGTCCTTTTGTTGTTTTACCTTAGGTACTTCATAATCCAGTATAACATAATCATTCCAGAACTCTTCTGGTTGCAATATATACTCATGAATCATAGTACCTCTTTCAAGTTGAGGGAGTTTTAATCCCTCTTCTTTACCGTCCATCATATCCTTAAAGTATCGTGGTCCTTTCTTAAGAAACCAACCAATACTGGAATTACTGATGCGCGTAAAATCTTCGTAATAAGGAGTTTTAATCTCCATCATAATCAATCGTTACTATTTTTAAACGTTCTCTTGGCATATAACTGTCACTTAATATACTACAGTTATACTGATTCAAATGACCATATGAGATACCGTCATGCCAATGCCCAAAGAAATGATGCTTATACTTACCAAAACATCTAAATTCTAATCTCGCATTATAGTTTGGATTTTCATGAGTAATAAGTATATCACATTTCGGTATATTTTCAAATGGGTCATCAACTGGATAAGGACTTTCAAATGCCCATTTCTGGAAATGTATAGGAGCAATCCACGGAGAACCATAGAATGTTACACCGTCATACTCATAGAGTTCATCTATAAGTAATTTAAACTTATCATTAGTAAGTTCAGCTAAGGTATTTTTGTATTCTCTATCTTCATCAAACACAAAGTCATGATTACCTGCTGTAGCAATTACTTTCTTACATGGTAAATCATTAATCCACGGTACAAATTCCTTCTCTATCCATTTCTTAGACGCTTCTATATTACGCTGAGTAGTTAAATCTACAAAGTCACCAGCGATACATAGTACATCACATTCAGGTATATCTATAAGGTTCCCATGCATATCGCTTATAGCACATATCTTCATATAGGTTTTTAGTTAATCTCAATGTAAATAACAAATAAAACAAAATCATTTCAACTCTTTAATTAGCTCATCTACTTCTTTCTACGTACGCACGATGTAGAACTTTATTTCAGGAGTATGAGTAGATAAGTAGTAGTTGAATAGTTTCTCACGTAAAGGCCAACTATCGTTAGGGAAGCCTTTGCATTCTATAATAAATCCATTACCTACAAAATCAGGTAAATAAGTCATAGCACGATAATTCTTATTGTTAAAAGTAAAAGCTGGAAGAAGCGTATATCTATGCATTTCATATTCTGCATCTATATTAGCCTCTTTCAGCTTTTTATATGTGTATGCTTCTAACTTGGATCTAAATAATATGCCATCTACTTCTATCTTAGTGGCATTCTTTACTTTCTTGTTCTATACGTTTTTCATTCCGTTCTTTGTACAGTGTTTTTAGCTGTTCGATTCTATCTTCACACATACGTCCTAATATGTGTGGTAAATTAGTATAGAATCGTATCATACCAAACTTTTCTTTCAATTGGTATATTCTGAAATCTGGATAAATCTGAATAATAGCATCAAGTAATTCACTTACTTGGTTATTATATTCATCATCCAACCAAAACTCTATACCAGTAAAACCTTCCATAGTGTAAGGTTCATATTTCTTATCTAACTCTTCAATACTCATTGTTCCCAATCATGAAGTGTTATACATGTTTTTCCTTTTTTATCAGAAAGTTCATTATATTTAGTGAATGATACTTCCCGTAACTCATTAGCATTATTGTGATCTCCATTCTCGAAATCTAATTCAATCGGTAGATCACCATACTGCTTAATTAGTTCCTCTAATATCTTTATCAATTCCGATGCTTTCATATAACCAATCTTTAATAGTTTCAAATCCATTTACTTTAACTGCGTCAGATATATCCTTAGCCTTAAACTTTTTGTGAACCAGCATAGGCTCTAGACGCATTTTAAGGCTTATTTTACGTAGGTATCTTACGCCAGTACTATCCCTATCGAAGCATACCAAAACTCGCTTAAATCGCTTTAAAAGGGCATTTACGAGCCTCTGAGAGAGGAAGGTAGACTCCGATGCAGGAGATATAGCTGGTATACCCATTTCGTATAAACACATTACATCTTTTAAGCTTTTAGTAATGATTAAAACATCACCAGTCTTAGGTAATTGCTTATATCCTTGTACATCTGATTGAGTTAAATTATTACGCCATTTAGTATACTTATCTGCTAATGGTCTGTATATCTTAAAGTGATTATACACTTTATAAGCATACATAGGATTAGTATCTTTATAGATACCTTTTACTACACCATTACACAGATAGTACTTAATACTATTGACGTTAAATTTCTTTAATGTATCTAAAGAAATATGGAACTGAGACCAGTAATCGATATCAACTTGAGTAAACTCTTGTCTAACAACACCGATTACTGTCTCACCTGACGGTATATATTGCTTAGAGCTAACGAGTTTCGTATCATTGGTAATCTTTAACCTATTAACGATATCATTAAGTATATCATTATAGTTAGTTAAACCAGTTATTAATGACACAAGTTTTATTACGTTACCGCATTCACCAGTGCCATGATCTTTAAATATTAACTGCTTAGTAGTTCTACTATAATAACAACCAAATGAAGGATTCTTATCCTTTCTAAATGGACAATTATATATTTGACCTACTTTAAAATTACCAATATACGCTTGGTATATATCATATTCTGTTACTCTAGCTAATATCCATTCTAAAGTAACTTGTAAATCACTGGCTTTACTTGTGTCATAAACCATAATATATGATATTTAATGAGCAGTCTTGGAGAGACTCGAACTCCCAACGACCGGTTTTGGAGACCGGTGCTCTACCAATTGAGCTACAAGACTTTATAAAACGTAGGTAAACGCCTCCGACATACCTCACATTCGACGTATTACCGCCAATTGCTACTTGTTTACCCACGTATCGCTATACAATGCCTAGCGTAGGCGACCTTTTATTTATGCTTTGTTAAAAAGGTAATTCATCATTTACTGTTATAGTTGCATCTAAAGGATTAGTTACTACTTCTTCTTTATCTGCAACTACAGGTTTAGTAAACTGGTCAATACTCAATTCACTAATCATGCTTTCGTTCTTACCTTCATAGAATCCTTCAGGTAATACCATCGGTTCAATGGAAGCATACTTAACATAACTAGGTAATGTAGTATAACCTTTATCATTGTAAACTATTTTTACCTTAAGTAAAATATCTTTATTAGCGTTATTCAGCATAGTTACTACCCAATTGGAAAACTCTTTATAGGAGCTACCACTGAATATTAATGCTTCTTTTGGATAGAAACATCTCAGTATACGCATAATACGTGTTACCTGATTTGTTGCTTTTGCCTGAGTACGCTCTTCGGGATCTCCTTCACGAGCAGTAGGTTCCCATTCGGTATGAATTAACTGTTTACCATCTTTTTCAAACGTAAACTCGATAAATTTATTACCAGTTGGAGATTCAGCAGCTCTTACTGAAACAAATTTCACGTTGTCATGAATACCTGCTTCCAAATATTTACTACCGTTATCAGACAATTTCACATTATTCGCTAATTCTGTACTAAAAATCATAATCGTATATCTTTAAAGCTGATTTAAAAATTCTGTTAAAGTTACTCAGGTAAGAATATTCTATCCATGTGGAAAGTAATGTTACCATTATCATCACTTTCTGCAATTACTATCTTCTTGCCTCTAAGATGTGCTGGTCTAGCTTCTTTAATTGTGTTATCACCACCTTCAAACGAAGCTATAGTTTCATTCTTTTTACGATAAATCAATCCAATTGCATCTGCTTCGCCACAAAGGATGTCACCTAGCTTACCTACTAGGTCAATTGCCATTTCAGACAATTCCTCGCCATCTCTTTGAATTAATTTATCCTTAACATGACCTATTAAGATACATGTATCACATAAAGAACGAAACATATCTATTACTTTACGTACCGCTTGTCGTATATAATAATATCCAGAACCATTAGGTAGAGTACGAACATCATCACCTTTATATGTTTTACCCATCGGTGTCTGCATATAGAGCTGTTTAGCAAGACTCAAACAGATTTCTTCAAGTCTACTTGAGTTATCGATAGTAATATACTTATATGGTTTCTTACCTGTTGTCTTAATTTCTTCCTTAATAGCATTGGCTATTTCACCAAGTTCACTTACTGTTCTAGCTTGAACTGCTAACGCATCAATGAACTCAGTACCTCCTTCAAGGTCGATAATTAAGTTATTCGGTAATGACGCTAAGACTGAAGTTTTACCCTGTTTAGGTCTACCGTACAGGATAACAAACTTCATACCATCGCCTTTAGCTTTTATTTTCTCTTTAGGTAAAGTAATCATATATTAATATAAACCACGTTTCTTAATATTGATAGTAATATCAATGATAGTTTTCTTTGTTTTTGGTTTCAGGTGATTCAAAGAACCCATAGCAATAGGAATTACATCATATCCAATCTGAATGAAGTTATCGAAGATTTTAATAGGTGTACCGAATTCATCTTTAAAATCATAATCAGTATCAAACGGACAGTGTTCCTTTGCATAATCATCAAGAGCACTAATTGCCTTAAAGAACTCAGTCTCCAAGTCAAAGTTAATTACGTCATCACCATAGCAAGTAAACGGACATGTAAGACATGCTTCCGGTAACCAGCTAATATTATGAGTCTTACTTAATCCCAAAGTAATAGCATCACCAGGACCAGCAAATTCAATACCAAAATCACTAAACGGATAGTCGATTTTGCTTTCTACTGTCATCCAGGGATAAGCATTAATTACTCGGTCCATCAAAGACTCTTTATAGGTTTTAGCACTCTTTTTATTCTTCGGTAAAGTAAAAGTATATGATTTCATAAATTTTCAGCCTTAAATAAGTTATTACTAAATGAAATCTTTGCAGGTTCTTTTCTTTCAGTTTCGATTATGTTATTATACTTTAAATCATTGTCAAACTCAAGTATACTACATTCTCCAGCATCTCTATTCTTTAGGATGTGGAGATATATCTTATCTCTTACTGGTAGATGATTTGGTCCATAGCTTAACATATGTAGTAACTCTGGACGATGAATACATATAACATAATCTGATGCATGAAATATGGTATCTGCAGAAGATATATCACTACGCATTGGGTAATGCATAGACGGATTATTAATCCTATCAGGACTTTCAATATTCCGATTCATCTGTGATAACTGTATTATAGTAGTATTAGGTAATTTCTTAACCTTAATAAACAGTTTCTGTAAATCAGATATGATTTTTAGTGCAGTATCTTGTCCTTCTACGAGTAAAGTATGGTCAAGGATGATAATAAACTTCTTACCTTTTGCATAATTCTCATAAAAGTACTTTATAGTAGATGCTATTTGTTCAACTGTACCCGGAGTATCTACATAGTAAATAGGATATTTAGCTATGTCTTTAGATACTCTTTCTACTTCATAAAAGGTTTCATCTTTCATGTCTTCAAGTACACTATATAGCTCAGCAGTAGTTTGCCTTAACTTACTACTTAACTTTCTACCAATATTCCTCGAATAGACCATTTCCAATGAAAAGTCTAACACTATAATGTCCTGATTTGGATTAAGCTCTATTAAATCAGTTTCAAGTGTGTTAACAAATGAACTTTTCCCTGAACCCGATATACCTACTATAGTATATATCGTGTTAGGTTCAATTCCACCCATACACTGTGAATTAAATTTATTCCAGCGTGTTTTAAGGGATTGAGTCTTATGTAACTTTCTATCCCTTATATAGTTGACAGCTTCAGCTGTAGCAACTGATATAGGTTGAATCTTTAATGGATTAGTAGATATCGTATCCATACTCCATCATACCTCCTTCCACATTCATTTGTTCCTCAATAGCTTCCCACTCTCTTTGAGTGAGCCATTTCCACATAGTCTTCATATAACCTAATTTGCCAGTAAGTGCTTTATGGTCTAATTCAAATTGTAAACACTTACATAAGTGTTCATGCATTGCTTTAGACTTGCCTACTATACGATTATACTCTTTCCTACATTTGTTTATATTAGCTCTTAGGAACCCTTTAGTCCCATCAGGTCGTATAACATAAACTGGAAATTGGTCATAAAACATATCAAACATAGATTTATCCTCTTTAAGGAGTTCATCTAATTTTGCTGTTTTACTTATGACTTTGGTTTCTCCATCTTCTTGGATAGAGATTAAGCCTTGAGATATTAACTCTTGTATTTCTTCTTCATTAACCAGGCTGAGAAGTTTCTGAACGTCTTGATTGATAATTTTGATATCGCTCAATACAAGAGTAATAAACACTAATTGATTAATAGATATGTTCAATCTGTCTAATAGAGAAGTATCTAATTCAAGTATCATATCCTATAATATTTGAATTGAAGTACTGATAATCTCTGTTAAACTCTGTTAAAACAACCTCAATTGTTTGTTTTTAAATTGAGCTATGATTTTCATAGCCTCTGTTATATAGTAACTATAATTTATTTTAGGGTCATCTTTCAAATCAGAGAAGTTATTGAGTAGAGTAACACCAGATGCTGTTAGCATATTCTGATATTTCTTTTCTCCACTCTCTAACTTCCACTTATATAGAAAGTAACCGTTAGTTGATGCATAAAAACGATTGGTTCTTTGTTGTGGCTTATTATCATATTCCACGTTCCATTGCTTACCTGTCTTTTCAGACATAAGGAAATCTCTAATATCTGTTACTGTAGGTATATAGTCTTTAGGTAATATACCTTCAAGGAAATATTTCTCAACAGCTTTTGGAATTATCTTCGGTTCTAATCCTTTACCCAGTTTAACGTCAGTTATAAATAAACCCTTTTCTTTAATGGAACCTTCTTGTTTGCCAAAGTAATCATTGACAGCTAACTGGTAGAAACAGTCAAATTGTTCTGTTTCAAAGGTTAATCTACTAAACTTTTCAAACTCCTTAATGATGGCCTGTAATTCGTCGTATTTGGCCCTTTTAAGGCCGTATGCGGCAGCATCAGTATTAACCTGATAGATTGTACACCCCAATTCTAAAAGTCGCTCACAAAGCATTAGAATCAGTAGTTGCCCATTCATCCGGACCTTTAAAACAGCTTCAGGTGAGTATAACCAGCTATATTCGTTTTGGAAGTTTCCAGTTACAGAGTTCAAAATTAATTTTTTGGTATCTGCTTCAAGCTTCCTACCAGCCTTTTTTGCAGCTAGTCTTTCACGATATATTCTGGAATATATGTCCAAAAATGCTTTTTGATCTAAATGCGATGGTACAAAACCATATTGTACAATTAAACTTGGATATAGAGAATTTATATCAGACTCCAGAAATAATTCATCTTCTTTCGGTATTATAGCTTCAGGTTGATTTATACTATGTATACCACCTACTCCAACAGATACTTCGAGATTGCCTAATAAGAAATGTTTATTCCAACCATTTCTGCCAGGAGATACTACTAACGTTTTCATTTCATCTAACAGAGCCTTTAGTGTTGGATGTTTAAATGAAATTGATGGTAATATAACATCTTTTAACGGTATCATATCCATAGGACTCCTTAAATCTTTAAGTACATCCCAAGATATGCCAGTCTGTTGCATATATTCTGTTTTTAGAATATCTACACCAATACCTACACCGTCTTTAGATAGACAATTGATTCCATAGTTATCCTCAATATCTATTCTTAGTGCTATATCTTTTTCGCATCTAGTTAGTAGTTCATAAGTAGACATAACATCATTAATATTATATTCTATCATGGCATCTATCTCTTTACTTAGTAAAGGTACAGACCAGTCATGATTAAACTCCTGAACATTCTTATACATCATGGTTACTTGCATCTCCTTTAAAGATACACGTAATGCTTTACTATATAACATAGTAAGTAAGTCTAAAGTATTGAAGTATTTAGCATACTTCCACTTTTTCCATCTATCTATATTATCCTTATCTTGTGTAATAACATTTGATAGATTGAAGATTGACTCACAAATCTTCTGATATGAATAACGCGAATTAGAAAAGTATTCTATACAATAATTTACTATAGGATTATCATAATGTATGTTGTTATATCCTACAAAGTAAGCATCAGCATTGACGAACAGAGCACACATATCTTCTATGGTGTTTCGTCTTTCGGAGCATTCATACCTCATTAGTTCCATTGTTTCTGTATTTAGTACAGTACAATGAAATACGTTTCTGAATACTTCGATATCATATACAAAAACTAATTTATCACGTATTCTCATAGTTCCCATAGCCAGACTCGAACTGGCATGAAACGTTTTACCAATTAAACTATATGGGTTACCAATTTTAAATTTTAGTAATATGACATTGTTCGATTATTCTGCGTCGAACTCGCGTAATTTCTCTAAGAACTTATCAATACGGTTATCGTCATAGAAACAATCGTATTCAGTTCCCCGTAATTTGTTAACTGCATGTGGAAAGAACTCAAATGCAGCATTAAATGTAGCTTGACCTAATCTAATCTCAGTGTTTACTTTAATGTAGCTATAAGCAAGCTTTTTTATACCAATTATATTTAAATTGTCTATCTTTCTCATATTATGCTGCATCTAATAAAATTCCACGACTATAGAACATCTTACTATTATCTTTACTATCAGTTATACGTATACCGCTAAATGAAGTATCTTTCTCATACTTCTTAGCTATACCTTTTAACTGAATCTTAGCATTTTCTAATGTATCTGCTTCTAGATAATCAGTTAGAAAATCGTAATACTGCTGAGAATTGTCGGATTTCTTTCGCTGTATTACGTACTTGAATACGCGGTCATCAGTCTTTTCTTTTACGTTTAATTCAGCTGCAGAATACTGTGGTTGAATATTCTTTTGACCATAAATGGACTGACTTCTGCGAGTTTCAAATAATTTTACCAACTCCTTCTTTACTGCACGAGTGAACTTTTTCTTTTCACTACGTGTATAACGTATTGTTGGGTCATAACCAGCTTTCTTTAGTATATCTGTAATCAGGTTTTTCTTAGCTACACGAATTCGTTTATTCTCTTTCATGGCAGCTTTACCTGATTCAGTTACATAATCTTTCTGGTGTTTACCATAATACTTAATAAAGCCTTTTACTTTCCCATCAGCATCATATTTGATTGCTGCAGATGGACCCGGTTTCCAAACTTTAATATACTGTACTTGTTTATGTGTTTTATTACGTCTTTTGGCTTTAAATACTTCTCGTTGATTTCGTTTAGTTTGGGCGGTTAATTTACGTATTTTATTCTTTTTCATAATCTTGATGATTTAAATTGTTAATACTATGCGGCTAATGACATTGCTGGTTCTTCAATGTCTAATTTTGCTTTTTCATTGAATTCAGTAATATCATTATTAAGCTTATTTATCTCAAGCTGTAACTTACTCTTTAAACCTGCAATATATGCGGAAGTAAGTTCTTCAGTCTTATCTAAATTCTTTTTACCTTTGGCTCGTTTTAACTTCGGATCTAAAGTCTTAATCTTACTTAAATGAAACAGCTGTTCAGACTTCTCACATAAAGTAAAGATATTGAGATAATTATTATCTTTAGGTAATTCCATAAACTTCTTATAACCCATATTAATGCACTGCATATAGAGTTTTAGTAGAATACGTTCTTCGGATAATTCTGTAATCTTTTCAAGTAATGCCTTCAAATCGTAGTTACGCTTAGCATTCTTAGGAATTACATTTTCTTCCTTAATCTTGTTCCAATAAAAAGTAATCTCATTAGAGATTTCCTTAATACGACCGATTTTACCTTTATTCTTATCTCCGAGCAAATATATTGATGTAATTGATTTCATATTCATTTGATGTTTTAAATTAATACTCGACCAAACTACATCTACCAGTAGTACCCAGGTGGGAATCGAACCCACTTAACCTTTTCTGGGTATATAATAGTAAAAACCCAGTTCAGCAATTACTATTAAAAACAGTACCCAGTTCAGTACTGTGAAATTATTTTAATTTTTTAGATTGTACCCAGTTCAGTACTCTCTGCTTTTTACCAACCGGCCGAGTGTAATAGGGATTACCCGTCCACCAGTTTTAATACCTACAATAGCACTAAGCCCATCGACATTCGTATCTATTGTAGTAATACCTTTCTCTTTTGCATATTTCTCAATATTCTTTTGATTTATCCATTTAGAATGCAGTTCTCCATCAGAACAATTCCGCATGCAATCAAATAGAATATCTACTATACAATCATAATCTTTACGTTTCTTTGCTTCATCAATGATACTCTTAGTAATCTCATCAAAAGCAAGCTCGTTTCTAGTTCCATTGGAACCAGTTATTGCATCTGCAACACTAATAGAGATATCTATAATACTCACCGATTCATAAGTATTAAATAATCTTTGCCACCATATTGGCCCACTTCCGTAAAATAAGAAGACCCGTCCATCCTCTCTAATATTTACTTTTTTAGGCGTTTCAGTAACTCCTCCGTTCCAGATCTGAACTTTGGATAATATGGCTGGTTCAGAGCATATTAGAATTCGCAGAAGTTCTATACGAGTTTTAGAAAGTCTGCCGTCCATACTCTATCAGTTATTATTTTCTGTAATAGTTGCGGTTACATGAATTTCAGTATCATCATTACTTAATCCACACTGCCGTAAATAGTCCACTTGCAAACGCTGATTCATATCCATATAACCACGAACTGTTTCAGCTAATTGCATACATTTACGGGACCTTTCTTCATAAAAGTTAAGTACACTCTGATTAGACAGTTTAGTCAAATCATTCAATATAGGCAATTCTTCAGCGGTAAAGAACATAGGCTTAGAACCCGGCTTATTCAACCGTTCAATACATTCGATTACATTCTGACGAGTAGCCTTAGTAAATTCAGGCGGAACCATCTCAAATACTAAAGACGGATCATTCTTCTTCTCATTCAAAACAATCTTCGGACGTCCATCAACATCCTTTTCCAACAAAGATACTGATTCTACATCAATAGCCTTAAGGATATATGCCTTCGTTTCAAAACGGAAGGTATTCTTACCATTTGCTACATCCTCCTTATAATTCAAATCAGGAGTCTGAGCTACAATTGTAAATATCTGCTGTCCAAAGAATGGACCATATTTTTGTGCTGTCTGGCGATACCGTGCCATAATCTGCGCAGCTAAACTGGGCGCAGTTACACTATTAACTTTTACTTCCATATAAATGTTCCTTTTTGAGTCCGTACTTGATATACCAATACGAACATGTTATACACTCTGTTAATAATCTCCCCGCTGTTCAGTTATTTACTGGTTACTCAATATGTGGAGTAAGTGAATTCAATCACATAACCTACTAAGCTTTAAATAAAATGATAAATACTGTTAAGTAATTTGAAAATATCTTCTGATAAATTCTCTGATAATTCGTTTTATCGTCCCGTTTCGACGGTTAAGATTCAATTCCTTCGATGCTTAACGCACCCATCACCGTAAGCTTATAACGCGATTAGATGCATTATATGCCACTTTATCATCAGTCTACGATAGACCTACTGAGTATGTCCGGATTATTATCGATATATTTCTATAACGGTCGTTTAATCTAACGTTACTAAAATCACAAGCTCATTGCTTATAGCATGACCCACTTGTACCATTTCCAGGATTTGTTTGTTTATACTGCACGAACATTAGGATTTCCACCTATCATCATTCCCTTGTTTGCTTATGGTTTATTAACTACATAAGTGTACTATCGTCCTTATAGAGACAGTATAAGAAACGACACAGGATGCTAACGAATCAGCGTTCTCTCACGTATAATGTTGCTGCACTATACTTTACGAGTGTCTTAACGGTCAGCAATGTCGGTCGGCAGTCGGGGTGGTGATCTGTCTACTCACACTATCTTTACAAGTGATAGTCTCAGCGTTTACAGTTCCATTGGACTTCCCAATTATTAAAAGTTAAACAATCATAACACGCTTTGGAGTCGTGGCGGGTTAATTACTAGCCAAAATAATTTCTTAATCTGATATTACATCTAATATCAAGTAAGTCCTTATACTCAATTTTATTATATACGATGTTTGTTATCCATAATTCTGGCATGAACTAGTATAACAAATCAAAGGTGTTTACATATCTTGAAACACATAAGCTCTGCTGTTTTCTAATGGAGTTGTCTCAGCTTCTCCAGAGTTACATTTATTCCCACATAATAACACTTGCTAAAGGTGTCTGCTTCTAAGTTCAGGGTTAAAGCGCCCTCATACTCGCATTTTAGACCTTCTTTATTTGGTCTCGTCATTTCTCATTATATTATACTCATCTACACGACAAAACTCATGAGTCACTTTAGACTTGAAAGACGGTATCAATCTCATATACCTCATTCCTTATACGTAAGTTCTTTTGCGGCACGCTAGTTACGGTAACGCACAGGTTTGGCACCTGCTCCATGGGTAACCAATCGGAGAAATGATTCCGGGTCATTGCATATCCAGCCTTCATATCCTTACTTTGTATAAGTATGTACCATAACACGGTTATCCTTACATTAGTATCAGTAATTTACCTCCCTTCATAAGTACAAGTTCCAATATCCACAATTGCATATTGCATCACAGCTGATGTGTACTGAACACTAGAGTTAGCCTATTTTCCCTTTCTGGGCGCATAGTTGCACTTTTGTTAACCGATTTTGGAGACCGGTGATGCGTTACATGCATAGTTTAAGAAATAATTTCGACGTTCCTTTCCAAAGGGATTAGTCCAGGAACCGTATTGTCCCTGTTGCGACATCGTGTTCATACTCCTTCTTGATTCTGCTTTTGATAAACTAAAACGAGTATATGGATTTCGTTCCATTTGATTTGTTTAAGACTCAGTGTGTTTTCTCTTAAGTCTTGCGTCTTTAGTGTCACCAGTCGGTTCTCACACCTATGAGGGTTATTCACGCTCTCCCCCATTTACTCTTCGTTTTTCAGACGCTTGAGCCTATTATCCTACCTTTTGAGTATCTCACAGTTTTAGCTGCTAACATATTCTCAGATTCTGTATTGTTTCGGGCCATAGTAAATGAACTAAGCTCCCTGACAGGCGCGACCAGTACTATTGTGTACTTTACCGCATGACTTCCCTGGAGTGATTAACGCTACAGTTTTACTCCTCTCGAACTATGCAATAATTGTAGTTTGTTTTATATGGCTATTTGCATCAACTTTTTTACCATAGGGCTTTTCTCTTTAACCATTATTCAATGTGTTCTGGGTCTAACATGATAATCTTACCTGTTGTTAGGTCGATTGTTGCAACAACCTGATTACCTTTACAAATATCTACAAACTTATTTCGTATATCAAAACGACTGATATAATCGAGTGGGTCCATGATATTTGCGTCAAATCCATCCAAACACATACATGCATTACTTACAGACAAACGTAAGTACTTCTCTGAGTATAAACAATTATTTATACTATCTTTAGTACTATTATATAGTATATCAGATGATTCACCATTTACTATAAAATAGTCAGCTTTAGAATTAACAGAAGTTAGTTTTAGTCTGGCTTCTTTTAACTCTGTAATGATACTTGATAAGCGTATCATTTGTTTTAGTATAATCTTATTGTTCATGACTCTTTACTATTGATAATACAGATTGAGGTAGTTCGTCATCAGATACCCTGCCTATAGACTTAACATATGGATATCCTGTTGAATTCTCTTTCTCTATTACTTTAGTTTTCCACTTAACTACTGGTGTTGGTTCACCAACAGTCTTTACATTTACAATTGCATCTGTTGTTCCTTTCACGGAAACATTCAATGTAGATAAATCCACTTCTACATCAATCTTATCTACAGACTTTTTCTCCTCTTTAATCACTTTTGGGAATGATGGTAATTCCACAATAGAGGGAATTACAGGCTGTGCCTGTATAACTTCTGTAGTTGCAAACATTTGTCTACCAATGAATACACTAACAGCAAACATTCCAACTACAGTTAACATTCTCGTATTCATTTTGATATGATATTAAAGAATGGTTATTCTTCGAGAATACCTATTTTAAACAAAAGGCGTTTAAACCAGTTTATTTTTTTTTCTCTTCTGGTTTAACTTCTTCTGCTTTCTTAGGATATTCTTCTTCTTTAGGAGCTACAATTGTATCTTGACAATATTCTGCTAAACGATCAGCAGGGTCACGATACAAATTGATAATCTGACCTACAACCAAACGCAAATCATCAACAGTAAATTTACGCTTAGGTTTATCGAAATAGTTACTCTTTACACTACCCAATACCATACGAGCAGCTGTTCTATCTGCTTCAAGCGCGGCTTTCTTATCGTCAGCTACACCATCAGTAGATATATTAAAGTCATTAAACAACTTAGTGATATAATCTTCACCAAGTATACCAGTAATGGCTTTCAATGCTTTATCCTCGTTCGGTTTCAGATTAGCGTCATCCTTCAGTTTATAACGGAAGTTTTCACTAATTAATGCACGCAGTGCTTCAGCAACTTGTTCTTCAGACCAACCAAGTTTACTCATATGGTGATGCAAGATAGCATGTGCCATACACGGTGAACCAGTCTGTGAAGTATACAGATATACTGCTCTACCAAGACCATTCATCAAATAACTCGGCTGAATTATCTTGAAGATATCGTTAATCCAGTCAGTAACGCTCTTTTCATCAAGTGCAAGCTTCTTATTGGCGTCATTTTCCTTAAGCCCACAAAAGACACGATACCATTCTACAGTGTTAACTATATTATCTGCCACGTTCTTATCCTTACTGATGAGATATTCAAGGGCAGACTTCAATTCTTCATCATTAGTGATCTTATTAGGATCAAGCTCCGGTACGGTTGCTTTAACTTCTGTTGTTTTAGGAGTTAATTCAGCTGGTATTTCAGACTTAGCAAAATCAATTGCTAATTGTTTATCGTCTGTTTTACCCGGTAATGCTTTAGCTGGGGCGAGTTTAATACCCAACAAACCGGCCATATTCTGCAAAGGTAGAATCTGATCAGCATCAATAACTAAATTCAGTTCACCTTTCTCATTACGACTAAGTAATTCTTGACGTACATCAACCAATGCCAACAAAGTAACGACATCAATTGACTTCATCAAATCAGTATAAAGTTCAGGATAATGCTTCTGTAGTTCTTCATTCTTACCATACTTATCCCACATTACATAAGACAGCATAGCTTTACCATCAAGTGATGATGACGGAGAACCCATAGGTATACCTGTTGCTCCACCAACTAATGAAGCTGCACGGTCAAGTGCTTTCTTTTGTCCCTTCAAACCATCATTTGCATCTTCAGGGATAATTGTAGGAATCTTTTCGGTTTTCTTAGGCTTATCCGGACTTTTCGGGGCGTCCTTCTGTGCTGTAACCTTAGTTTCCTTAGTAGTAGGTGCAGTCTTTACTTCTTCTACCTTAACCTCCTCAACTTTAGGTGTGTTATCTACTTGTGGAGCAGGCTTAGCCTCTTCCACATTCTTAGTCTCTATTTTAGCTGTTTTCTTTTCAGCTTTTGCTGCAGCTTTAGCTGCTTTCAGTGCGGCCTTTCTTTCGGCCTTACTCATTTCTGCCATTTTGATAATGATTTAGATGCTAAATAAATTAAGTTAATACAATCAAAGGATAGTTAAAGTCAACTATCATTCCAAATTAATGGTGAGTCACGTCCATTAGTGCCGCATGTTACATTAATTAGTGCATCAAATAACTCTTCTTCTACAATAGGATAACTTGCAACCCCAGATAGGCAATCGGTAGTACCTTCTGTCACTGTAGCTACTAAGCTTTGCATGTCCATTGTAGTAGAATTGTTATCCATGGTGCTAATTAGTTCAGTAAGTGAGTTAGCTGAATCCTTAGATTCAGTTAACCCCTTACTTAACATACCTACTAATAGACCAGCCATAATAGCAAAGAGTAATCTCCACCACATTTTTGTACTATGCATCATACGTGCAATGATAAATGCACATAGTAATAATACTAAAATAATTGCTGGTGTCATAATAGTAATGCATTTAGTTTAACAATTTTTTTAACTTTTCTCTTGCGTTGTTTAGACGCGTTTTTACTTGAGATTCAGTAATCCCAAGTTTATCAGCAATCTCTTTGTAAGAGAGATCCTGAACAGTACGTAAATCTAATATATTACGATAATGAGGCCTAAGCATATTATATGCTTTTTCTAATCGTGAACTAGTTTCATGATAGATATACATCTCTTCAGGTGAATAGTCGGCCGAACTACTCAACTGAAGATAGTTATCTTCATTATCTAATTCATAATCATACTTTTGCCTCTTAGTACGTCGTATAAAATCAATACTACTGTTTATAGCTATGGTTTTTAACCACATTTCAAATGAAATATGATTAGTGTAACTAGCTAATTTAAACCAAGCTTTAGTAAAAGTAACAGACATTAAATCTTCTGTAACATCTTTATTCCTAACTATATTGTATATAGTATTATGAATAATATGTGCGTACTTATTGTAAAGCTTAGTAAAGGCACCTTGGCTGCCTTCTTTAGCCTGGTTGATCAGATCTAAAAGCTTTTGTCTTTCTTCATCTGTCATAATCATAGGCTTTAGTAGTTATACTGACAACCAAGCCAGTATAACTTAAAATGGCAGTTCTAGTATATATCTACAATAATATTCATACCATTCTGCCTTGAATTTCTTATAAGCATCCCATATGCATTCCATAAATGCAATTTTCATTGGTCTAGACATTATTGTATGAGGTATTTTATTTATCAATCCACATACAATTCTAATTCTTACTTGTAGTGTAGCCTCATCATCTTTACCAAATCTTTGTAGGATGTTAGTATCAAAGAAATAAATAATATGTGCTACTGGTTTACGTACATGAAATGACATAGTATTTATTTCTCTATTCTGCATACGAATAAAGACATACCACTCAGGACGCCAATTAAAAGAACTATATTTAGCGCCCCAAGTAGTATGCGTATAATTAGTTAAACTATGCATAACCATGATTTTTAACCTTTTTGGCAATCTTCAATAGTACAGCGTTTATCTGTGCTAATGACCAACCAGTAGCTTCTAATATATATGCTTTAGTAGCTGCAATACCTCTACCATAGATACTAGTATCTTGCATATATCTAAAAGTAAATGCCTCTAATTGTTCATCAGTTATATTAGGCATTTTAACACCATGTATCGACTTACGATAAGATGGTAATTGACATATTTCTGAGTATTCATACTCTAGAAACACAAACTTATCAGGGTTAGCTAATACTGTCTGAATCTCAATAGATTCTTCATTCAATACAGTAAATACACCCTTTTGCACTAAATCATTGATTAATAGTGCTGACGTAATTCTCATGCAAGGAACTTCACCAATTATATTTGCCAGAAGTTCAAAGCTATCACCTACGATTCTGTAGATACCAGGATGATTGAGTCTCATGATTTATTAATTTCTTTTTGAAAGTTATTTACTATTCCAGATACTTCTGATAAGGATAATTCTGGATATTTTTGCATCACTTTATTAACTGCATCAATATCAGACTTAGCTGAATTAAGCAAGTTAATGAATTCTGTTCGTTCATGCTTAGATTCAAACCAAGCGAAATATTTTACATGCATTGCCACTCATATTCTTTAATTTTACTACTTAATTCACCCCATTTAGTTAGATTAATGTCTGTAGCATCAATAAGATGAATTATATCACATTTAGTATCAAAGATACGATACAACATAGCAATAGCTTTCTTATAATGGTGTCTATTCTTATAACATTGCGGAATAGCACCATATAATCGCTCAACCAATTCTGTTTTCATCTTCAATTCAGTAGCTGCTTTATCCCAAGCTTCTGGAAGATTTTCTCTAATAAAGTTTCTCACACTCATAATTTAATTGATTTAAATTGTTAATAGTTGTAGTGGGGGTGGAATCGAACCACCTAATATACCATACCCACTTCCCTTTAGTTTTATACTCTATTGAGTACTTAGAGGCGGCTGTCACTATTTCTAGTGCTAAAACCTATTTCACAACCCCGTCATTAGTAGCAGTTTTCCTTAAGTAAGGAATTGGTAATCAGGGTACTGCATCAACACCTGAAGACACGTCACGCTGCTAAGCGTGTGTAGTCTGTAACATAACTTGTATTGCCAGTTATCTGCGTAATTGACCTATTCTATTCAGTGTCTGCCAATCAATACATATACACCCCCGTAAAATGCGTTTTAAGCCTATTTTAAGGCGATTCTAGGCACTTTTAGGGTGCCAGTAATATATTTATATTACCTTTTTAGAAAGTGCCTTAAAACGGCTTAAAATGCCCTTAAAACACATCTATGAAAAACAGTAAGTGGAGGTGGAGTCAGCGACGACTCGTCTTGCTCAGGCTTAAATAGACCTAACAGTCAATTTGTGGATATGTAGCCGACCAAAGCTACATATCCTATGGTCTTGTGAATGGTTAGTTCACTTTATACTGATCTTGATGATACACGAATAGCAATAAGTTACTCACATTTCACTTATGATTCAAAGATTCATACTATTCAGTCTATGCTTGATACCACGACTAAGGCATTTCTCTATTTTTAGAGGACAATCTTATTGTCGCGATCTCAGACTTATGATCAGTAGTTCACGGTAGTTCCCCATAACTGATTTAAAATTCTGTATGAGACCTGTTAATTCAGGTCCTTAGTATGTCTTAGGCCCTCGCGGCAAATGCCGACTATCCGACTCGCACACTAAAACTATTGATTCAAAGATTCTAAGTTTGGAACCTCTTTTTTATGAAAAACTACTTTAGTAGTTTTGAATAAACAAGCTACGTCAGTAGTCTTTTATTTTAATTTTAATTAACCACGGTTGTTAAGACTCGGTACTAATTCATCAAATCTCCATTGCCATGAATCTGGAAAGAGTTCACGCAAATCTCTTTGAGATTCATCAATACTCTTACCAATTTCAATCAAGTCTTTATCATACTGCTTCTTCATCTCACGAGCCTCTTTATCCCATGCGGACACAGGTTTCTTTCCACTCTTGATATCTTCAGCAAGTGCTGACAAATCCTTCAAATAAGATTTGATACGTTGGTTCGTACGGTTAGACCTACGAACTTGCAATACCGCAGAAGATACTGTAAATTCACATTTCTGTACAACACTAATTAACTCGTTAGTTAACTTCTCTTTGCGACGTTCAGCAATCTTTTCAGCTGCTTTAGTTGCAATGTCTTCAGTTACCTTACTAGAGTTAGCAATCACATCTTGGATGTTTTCTCCATCTACATCCTGCGTAAGGATGTTTGTGTTCTTGTTTTCTGCCATTTTGATTAAGCTTTAATTGATTTAACAATAATTTATTTAACACACGTTAATTTCAAATAAAAAAGAACTGCCCTGTCTATTCGTACTTCTTATTCAACAGGTGACTCCCTGCCTTCTCCTGACCGACACAAATGTGTGGTTGACCGTTGTATAGTCCATTGTACTCTTGCCATTACTGGCTTCCATTAGGGTTTTAGTCATAAACAGTTCTTGGGTTGATTGGATCCACCATATTATTAAGTTTTAGTTAATAATATATTATAGTGTAGACAGGTTATCTGGCGGAAAACCTGTCTTAACTATTTCAGAGTAACAATAATGAGCATCACCTCAATATTATTTAGTTGCAGATTTACACCTATTATAAGGCGTCATTTTAATATGCTTCGGCTTCTTTTTATTGGTTTTGATATCCTCTTTCCAAGGCTTTACTTTACTTGCCATATTCGTATAACTTAAGTATGGGGTTAATATCTCGTAATAGATGCGGTAATTTAGCTAAATCATACTTATTGAGTATAGCACGGTGTTTTGCATATACGATAGTATTGTCAACTTTAGCTATTTCTGCAACAATTTCCTTATACTGGTCTCTATTCTTAAGTAAGAATGCTAATACATCTTGATTATGTATATTACTCGGTTTCAACGAAGTAGCTCCTACTTTTGCAATTAAGTCTTTACAGAAGATTTCGAGCTGTGATAATTTGGGATTTTTAGTTTCAGTTACTACCACAGTTGGTGTTACAGTAAGGCGTATTAATGCATCTGCTACGTCTTTATCATCAAGAATTGTGATATTTCCACATTCTGCATCACTTCGGTTACGCAAACACGTCAGTAAGTCATCTAATAACGCACTTTCATTAGGAATATTCCCATTAAATTGTACAATAATCGCTTTCATAATTTTGATAATTTTTAAAAGTTATTTACTTGAGATTGATATTGAAATTACAACACCATACTCATCTAATTTTTCTATTAAGTCATCTAAAGCTAAATCTGACACAATAGGTATTGGAGGGTCTAATATAATTTCCTCACCTAATTTATGATGACAGATAGACTTAGCTTGTTTAAGAGGAATACCTAAGCATTTAGTTACAATCATGAGATTAGCTAAATAATACTCATGTTCAAATTTAATACTGGTCAGTTTACGACCATCTTTAATTTTATTTACTACCATGGTTATTAATTGATTTAATGACGGCGACCTGAGTATCCAGGATTTGTTGTTAAGTGATACTACTTTAAACATTTGTTGATAATAGCTTCTACTCTACTTATCAGAATTTTGACTCTCACACAGTTTCAGTTCATAAGCAGGTAAAGCTGTCAAACTAAACCTTATTGGAACCCATGATTTTAACGCCCGCACTATCATAGTATTTGCAATCATCAGTACTAATCAGAACGATTGCCATTCTTCTTCTCCTGCATAAAAATACTACTTAAGCCCCACATGGTTGTCATCTTCTGAAGGCGTGTATACTATTCTCACGAACCATATACACATGAGAAAAACAAAATAGTTCTCAAATGTAATAACATATAAAACTTCAGACACACAAAACTATTATTTCAATGAATCATTTTTTGTAGTTAAGCTATCTTCAATATATTTTTGTGCTTTAGCTCCTGAGACTACTTTATTATAGTCATTAGGATATGCTTCATAGATATATACCATGTCCTGTATACCTATAGATGTACCATGCTGAGTAAGTATATCAATCAATACTACATCTGGTATAGTTAGGAATACACTGTCTATACGTCTATCTTCACGCATTTGCTTACGCATTTCAAGTATGTCTTTGATACTTGTTTCTTCATACTGAACAGCTGATGTGTCTGCTTCTTCGATTAGTACTTCATCTGGATTCTCACCCGTTATGAAATTATGTATATTATGCCTTTCAATGTATAATATACAACCCAGTAGAATCATAATTAATATGATTAATACTGAAACAAGACATGAGCGTCTTGTAGATTTGTGCTCACAATCGCACGTAACTTCTTTTAGTTCTTCACTCATTTTTGATAAATGTTTTAGTTAATAATTATTTAATAGTATCACCTACAAAATACACATGATAGTATAAATATTCTGCTACATGTATCTTCTGTTGTGCATCCGTATAAGGATTCTTGAGTACAAATATATAATCATCTTTTGATTCCGTATACTTGTTTAGTAACACGTAATGTTTAAATTGAGCTTGTAACTCTACAAAATTATAAACATTTGATGTTTTAGAACTTCTTACTATACTAACTCCTATGATAGTAATTAGTATGATAGCAATTAAACACTCGCTAATTGTAGCAAGTATGCTCTCATGAGTATGCCTAATAATCATAGTTTTATAAAGTAATAGATGAGGTATGCAATAATACCGATAGTAATGGCAATAAACACAATTTTACGCTCATCATCTTCATTAGGGTCATAGTATGTAGCCATATTATGCAAATAATTCAATTAATAAATCCTCATATGACATATCCACAAGAAGACTGCCATCATCCATATAATCCAATTTAATGCAGCATCTATCACCCCATTTAGTTATTGATGCAATGTATTCTTTCTTTAAGAGTACAGTATTCCAATTCCGTATGTCTCCATTACAATCAAAATTGGCAATTGATAATTCAATCCATTCTTTTCTGTTCATGATGCTTAATGTATTTTAATACGTTTAAATAGTTATTTGCCTTTAAGAAACAGCTTCTACAACAGACCACATCACGACAATGGGGTAATGCTTTAACAGCAGGCCATGTTATATCAGATTCATCACGTACGGCACAGCAGTTATCTAATCCAATGGGATTGAATAAATCGGCATACTGTTTTCTACTATGTAATACAATGCCCTTACTTAGTATAAAATCAATCTTTTCAGGTTTTGTTAATTTTCTCATGATGTTTTATATATTTTAGTATATTCAAATAGTTTCTAGCATTTAAAAAGCATTTTGTGCAAGAGTCAATATCATCACAATCAAATGGTGTACGTGCACATTTATATTTCGGATGAATCCTCATAGCAGCAGTACAAGTAAGATTTCGCTTATTACGTACAGCACATGAATGATTATGCGGTAAATAATAAACAGCATCAACAGAATAACCTTTTTTAAATAAGTTATAATACTGTTTCTTACTATGGAGTACTACACCATTTGATAGTATGGCGTTCATATTCTTTGGTTTAATAAGTTTACTCATAATATATCATTTAGTGATTAAATCTCCCCAAAACCATTCTTGTAAAAGATCTTTGAAATTTGCTATTATGTACTTTCCGTCTGAATACTTTCTTATTTTTAGAGAAGCACCGATACGAGCACCGGAAAGCGCCACCGAATCATAGGAATACAAACAGAACTCGCCTACAAGTTTATTATATTTATTGTCTGTGTGTAAGTAAGCAAAGATGTAATAATATTTGAGCTCAGGTATCCAAGGTTTATTATCATTGCTGATAAAGTTCAAAGCAGCTATAATTGTAGTAAGCTGCTCATACAGATTTAAATGCTTGTCTTTATAAGTTCTGGGCTTTCTACCCAGAACTCTACAAGCATCTTTGTAGGATTTAATTTCTTCTCTTTCCATAAGTTATTACTCATAATTCGCAGTACATACATTTGACATTTTATCTTCCATTTCTGCATCGTATTCGAGATAAATGCAATCTGCATTGTGTTCATCACAGAAATCATTAAACTTATCACGTTGTGCTGGAGTCAATTGTCCACGGTATTTTAAACCAGCGTTTCCACCTTCAAGTTCTTCTACATTTATGTGACCTAATTGGTCTTTAGCATTTTCCATAAACAAATTGCTAATAGTATTGCCTACTTTAGTAAAGAAGACAATTAATGTGTTAATTTCTTTTGTTTCCATTTTGATAATGTTTTAAGGGTTAATAATAAAATTAGCTGTTAGTTTCATAGGTAAAACTGGAAGATTTATTAGACCTATTACTTACACACTCGCCACGTGAAGGCCAGCTAATGAGTGCAATCAGTATATTCATATTCACATATAAATATACTGACAACAGTACGCTTACTGTTATGCTTAATTAATCAATCTGTACGAGTAAGAACGAGATTAAAATTAAATAAACAATGACAAATACTGCAAATCTAAGGACGGCAAGCAAACTTGGCTACACTAAATAGTTGTTCCTGATTTTAACGTCTGCACTAATACTCAGTCAAGCTGAGATATAAGCCCCACAGGATTGTCAAGGATTCTCACCTTAAGGATAGAGTAAGCGCATTATAAACTATGCTATTTCTCTTACTCTATTGATTGATATATGTACAAAGACACTTATTGTTCGGTTAGTGTCAGACCGTCAAGCACCTCATTAAGCCTATCGAGGTGTAGCTAATTATACTTGCTTTAGAATTAGTGGCTAATTACGCTATCACTGCAAATTAATTAGTCTTAAATAACCAGCGCCACCTCGTCGGTGGCTGTGGTTTAGAGTAGTCCGCTAAGCGGATTGGAACCGGAACCGCTATTTATTTGCGTGTCCGGATTTTTTACTTCTTCGTATACAGGCGTATAAGTGCCGGTTTCAATGTTTCTGTTAAAATTTGTTAAAGCCATTTCCTCAGGGCTTAAGTCCTCAGCCCAGTTGTCGCTTTCATCCGCCCAGCCGATAACATTAATATAACTTTGTGTTACCTCCTCACCCTGTTTATTAATGTACTGCACAGCCTTAACGCCTTTTGTAATTACAGCAAGCGGAACTTGCTTGTAAATTAAATTTACCTTGGTTTTGCCCGTGTTTTCAGGGCTTAAAACCTCGGTTAGCTCGTCTGTAAATGCTCCGTTTGCGTCTTTCTTAGGTATTATTACCCGACGGCAAAGCAGCGTATTAACCCACGTTTTGAAATCGCTTTCATCCAACGGAAAAATGTTTTTCGTTAGTTGGATGTTACGAGCCTTTAATCTGTTAATATTCAGAAAGCCGTTAGCATTTTTTTGTGGTGCGTTAGCATCACCAACAACGCCTAACCAAGTGCAAACAAACAACGGCAACGGATTGTTAACCCGCGGCCGTACCTCTACTGTATCTAAATAACAAAGCATAAAAATAAAAGTTAAAAAGTTAAACAATAAAACAAAACCCCAAAAAATCGACAGGACGTGGAACAGAACCACAGGGGCGTTCCTGCCGATACTAAATACAGGGGAGTGATCTTTTGCTATTTCACGCACGCAGATTTTCTTCTTGTCAAAAATTTTTACCATATTTTAAAATTTTTTGTAAAATTTTTTTACTATGTTTTATAGAAAAATCTGTAAATATTTTTTACCATAATCAAGTCATCTTTAACACAGATTTATAAACATTTTTTACTATCTTACGTTAGAACAAGTATGAAAAAAGGTAAGAAAAACGACTATTTGGACGGTAAATTACGATGGGATTTACTGCCATTAAAAGAGATTGAAGACATAGTTAGAGTATATACGGCTGGAGCTAAAAAGTACGGTGATAATAACTGGCAATATTTAGATGACGGGTATAACAGGTATAAAGCAGCCTTATTTAGGCATCTACTAGAGTACGAAAAGGGTAATGAAATTGATGAGGAAACAGGCTGTTTACACCTCGCTCAAGTTGCTTGGAATGCCATTGCTATGTTATACTACAATAAACAGGGCTGAAACACGCCCGTAGAGGCCATTTAGAGGCGATTTAAGACACTTTCTGGGGTTAAGTGGTACTAGACTACCCCTAAAATAGAAAGTGTCTTAGAAAGGCTTAAAATGCGTTATAGAGGGGTGTAGCATAAAACTGGGCAATAAGTAGGCTAATACAGAGGCACAGATAGCATTTTAAGGCTCACCACGGCATTATCTCTGTTAGGGTAGTAGTAAGTATGCCGTAAATAAGTAAGTCGCTTAGAAAGCTTTAAAATGCCTTATAAAGCCTTTAGTAGTTATAATATATACTAACCCCTTACTTAGTAATAGGACCCTATAGAGTATAATATAACTATATACTCCTACTTTACTTACTCTATATAACTCTATTACTTAGTATATTCGTATATATCCATATACTACGTATATGTCTATATACTCATAAAGAAAGTATATATCTATATATACTAAAGTATATATATCTATATACCAAAGAAAGTAGAACTTACTACGTGCCTAAAGGCACTCCGAAAGGAGTAAATGTTCAGGCAACTAAGTAGGCTATTAGACGTTATATCCAGAACTAAATTGAAAAGTATGATAGATAGAGTGAAATTAGGCAAAGATTACGCAAAAGCCGTTAGAAAAGAACAGCAGGCAAGGTATAATGCGTGGTTACTTAGCTGTGCATATCGTAGTGTTGAAGATGAATTAGCTGAGGCATTCCTGAAGAAAGGAGTTAAGATTATATCTAAAACAACAATACCTGACACGTTTTACGTAATACTCGATGGAGATGTAGCTTACTTAGTTACGGGTAAGACTAGGTCACAGTTACTTAGAATAGCTAAGAAAATATCATTACAGGAGTACTTTGAATTAGAGAATTTGTAAAGATTTTTTACCAAACTAAACTAAAATACTGCAGCTAAAGTACAACTAAATACGCTATTAGACGTTATTAGCCACATGAATTATAAAGATCAGAAGATTTAGTACCGTGGCAAATGCTACGTACTTGTGCCAAATGAAGTAAAAGGGATGTGTTAGGGTTGCGCACTGTACTACTCAACATGCCCAACAAGGATAACCGATTTATGCACTAAAGGTTACATACTAAAAAGAGCCAAAAATGGTAATAAATGATTAGCATTTGAGTGAATTGATTGCCAATCACACCCCAGTAGAAATAAATGATGAATGGTTCACGATTGAACCTGCCGTGCAAGGGCGTTGTGATGGCTGCTACTTTAGGGATAAGTTGACATGTCCAGTAAAAGCAGTTAACATATGCTGCTCAAATGGTGGTAACATAATAATTAAATACGATGGTAGACAGAAAAAAGATTGAACAAGAGTGGTTGGAATTGAAGAAACAGCAGTATGATATCCAATTAAAGCTACAGGTATTGGATTACGCAATGCGTTGTGTAGATGACGATATGGTGGAGCTGTTTAGTAAGCCTGGTGTACGTATTGGCGGGTCAGATATACCAGATGTAGTGTTAGTACTTGGTGATGGTGATGACGTTTACTTGTTTGAGACTGTTGAAGGCTGGGTACCTAAGCTCAAATTGAAGGAAAAAGTGACAAAAGACAAGTATATTGAACTAGAAAAAGAAGCTACAAAATAATGAAAGACGAACTATTTAACTCAGTTATAGAGAAAATTGAGTATACTTTCCTAAAGGATGTATTGATTAAGCCACTACCCCCAATCATGGTTACTAAAGAGATAACTGAGCAGATACCTACTGGGGAAAAGGATGAAGAAGGTTTCAATAAGTATGATACTAAGACTGAACTTAAAGAAGTAGAGTCTGACTGGGCTACTGGTTTGGTATTGAGACTGCCGATGGGTATTAGTACACAGTTTGAAGAGGGTGATACAGTGGTTTATAACAAGAAATTTGCAATGGATTTTGACCTGTTTATGAATAGTAAATTGGTTAAACCGTATGATATAATAGCAATTAAAAAATAATTATGGAATATAAAGTAGTTAAAGAATTCGGTTCAGCTAAAAAGGGTGATGTATTGACTGTCGATGAGTGTGGGTTTGCTTCATTTGACATCACTGAAAAGAATGGTAGAAGTGAGTACACTAGAGCAATGACAATTGACGAGAATACTGCTGATGACTTGGTTGAGAATGGTTACTTGGTAGAGCTCGATGATGATTGCTGCTGTGAAGACTGCCCATGCAAGAAGATTGAGGACACTGTAGAGCTGATTGATAACCTACTTGGGCAGTACAGTAAGGACCATGAAGACGTGCTGAAAAAGGCTGAAAAAGGTGAAGTACAGCCTTGTGTTAAAGTAGAAGCTGAGACAGTATACTATAACTTGAGTAAAGTACTTAACAAGATTAAGAAAGAGCTGACTAATGAATAAACTTGGGAAGAAAGTAAGTAAAGCCGATTTACTTAAGGAATTCCTAAGAGGGTTGAATGGTGTTCTCAATATCACTAATCGAGAATTAGAGATACTTGAGACACTAATCAACCTATAGACTGGAAATGTAGACTACAAGGATGGCGTAATCAATAAAGATACTCGTAAGTATATCGTGCAGAACTTAAAGATTACACCAGATAACCTTAGTAGGTACTTATCACGGTTTAGAAGTTTAGGTATATTAGTACCGAGTAAGCGATTTACTAACGAATGGGTTGTAAATAGTGCATTAATACCTTAGATAATCGGTGATAGAGTTCAAATAACAATAATATTGAGGATAAGTGAAGACAATGAAAAGTAAAATAGTAACATTGAAACCTGGTACTATACTGTGTTGGAAAGATTATAACATCTTTAGGATACTGTGGAGTAAGCTAACTAAGAAGAATTTGAGTTATAATAGATTTGCAATCATAACTGACCCGAAGGATTTCATAACTTTTAGTACATACACTAGTATCGCATATGAACCAGTTAAAGCATATACGCAGAAAGAGCTACAGAAGCTAACTGAACTAGTTAAGAAGAATGCTGATTCAGATACTTTTGAAGACATTAAAGTAATTATTGATGCAGTTAGACCAAATACGCTTAAGAAGGAGCTTACTTTAGATAACTGCAAGTACTATAAGAAGATTGACTTAAATGCGAACGCCATCGAGTATATATACGAAGTTGAGTAACCAGTATAATGTACCATATAGAGTAGTCGAAGTCATCTGTAACAGCCCTTTTAAGTTCGCTAGTGAAGCAATGAGTAACTACGAATAGAAGCCAATCAGGTTTTAGTACTTAGGTAAATTTAAACTGAAAAAGAAGTATGAGTAGAAAGAAGATACCGAATGTGGACGAGTACAACCCAGTGATATATCCGAGACTACTGTGGGTAGCGAAGTCGATTGAAGCCTGTGAAGGTTACTTTACTTTCTTAGCTAATGATGGTAGCGATAGAGAAGTAAGCTATGACAGTGTAGTCAAGAATGTTAATGATGCTGGGGGTATAATGATGACTTGCCAAGTAATACGTAATGCTGACGATAAACTGGGTGTGTTAGTTGTATTTGCAGATGTTGATGAAGTGAACCCTACTGTAATACCACATGAAGCAGTACATGTTGCGGATTACTTTTGTGAACAATTAGGTATCTATACTCAAGATTTTAGTAGTTCTAATGAACCGTATGCCTACTTAGTTGGCTGGGCTGGTGGTTGCATTAGTAAGACATTAAGTGATTTAAACGCTGATAAGTATGACGAAGGAAGAGGGTAAGTTGCTGTGGAAGATGGAAAAGATGACTATTAAGGAGCATGAAGCATCATTAAGTCCAGCAATGAAAGAACTGTACGATACAGTAGATGAACTAATTGAAGCTGATTTGCTTACTTATAAAGAGTTCTCTGATGATATGTTAGATGCCATGACTACTAACATAGTCAAGAATGGTAAAAGTAGTAAGGAACCAAATAGGAAAGAGCAAGTAGCTGAGATATGTAAGAACCTACTTGAGAAGTATAACAAATTAAAACCTAATAACAATGATTAAGTATTATATTAAAGGCAGCTGTACATTTGCTTTTGATCCTGATACAGAAGAGATAGACCAATTAACTCACGCGTGTTTTAGTGATTGCTATTTAGTAGAGAAAGATGGTGACCTAACAATATTTGATAGAGATGGTTTTAAACAATGGATGAAAGTAGCTAAAGGTGATGTAATAACTGGCGTATACATAGATGGTAATCGAGAATATGTTGCCGTTAGGGATGCGAATTTTACTGACATAATTAGACGTAAAATACAAAGTGATAACAAAGTTATAGGAGAGTGCGAAGATGGAAAAACTGCTAATTGATGAGTATGCCAATATCGTGCTGTATGATACTGAGAATAATGCATTGAAACAACTGCCTGAATCAATTGATTTGAGTAGTACATTTGTAGCTGATGAGGATGGTCAAGCGATAAGTAAGACAGAAGTAGTTGACTATAAAAAGGGTGATTTGATTATCATACTTAGGTCATATGATAAGGATAGTAATTGGGCTACTAAAATAGTACGTTGTGAAGATGTATTTGCTAAGGATGACTTACTTACTTGGTATAATAGTTTGAAGAAGAAAGATGAAGCTGTTTGATATCCTTGCAGGTGAAGTCGTTATCCATTCTGATGCTTTAGGACTACCACCGTTTAAGAAAGTATGGGATGCTAATAAGAACAAGGAACACGCCACTAAAGTAATAAGCTACATAGTACTGATGCATAAATGGGATAGTCCTTATGTGTAGAGTATGGATGCTGATACTAGGGAGAGTAAGCTGAAGTAGGAGATATTGGGTGATGAGAATTATTAGTTAACACCAGATGAGCTTACTTGTGAGAAAGAGTATTAGGACTTACTTAACACTAGAACCCTATAGATGTTAAATAACATGAGGCTTAAGTTAGATAGTATTAGTGAGTACTATAAAGAGTCTTTAGGGGATGCATTAGATGAGAAGAAGATTAAGGATTTATTAGCTGGTATGACTTCAGTAGGTGGTGTACTTAAGAGTATAGACTCATTAGAGAACATGGTTAAAGCTGAAGAATTATCGATGGGTAAAGTTAAAGGTGACGCTAAGGTTAACCCATATGAACTGGCTAAGTAAATACAACAAATTACAACCAAATTAGATTAATACGTTATAGGCTGAGTATGAAGGAATTAAATATAACAATTGATTGTACGAAAGACCGTGAGTACACGATGCAACAGATAGAAGAAGCATCGAAACTCATAAACAAGCCTGCTAAGAAATCATTGTGGCAGAGAATTAAGAGTTGGTTCTAAGCCTTATCGGACGTGTAAGGCGATTATGTGAGCGTCTGCTCCCCTACGTGGTCGGGAGGATAAAGGAATAGGCCACGTGCATTTCGGCTTGATGTATGATTGCTTAGCATAAATCCCCCTAAAGGATTAAGACCTGGAGCAGAACCGGGAGCCGGGACCAATTAAAATAGTGAAGTTGCAGGCCGGCACAACGTAAGATTCCTAAGTCACTTACTATTTAGTTAATAGTAAATACAGCTAATAAAGGACCTAATCGTAAGTAGGCTAGTTTACCAGAGTTCTAGTATAAACTGGTCATGATATCGCGGGTTAGAGAAAAGGTATCTTGTTAGCCTCATAAGCTAAAGTTGCTGGTTCGATCCCAGCACCCGCAACTTAGTAAAAGCCACCTGAGCGTGGCTTTTTATATAGGATATATTTACCATGGTAGACTTTAATAAGACATTAAATTAAGTACGTATGACTTGGGGGATGTTAAAAGCACTGGTTGAGTGGAATAGCTGTTTTGATGATGACACAGAAGTAATGATACAGGACGAAAATGGGTTATTCTGCGAAACAGCAGACGAGTTAGCAGTTGATTTTAAGGACAGGATAGTATTAGCAATCAAAAAGTATTCAAAAGACTCATACGAGGATGAAACTGACAAATAAACGGTTCAATGGTAGACTTTAATAAGTAGATAAAATCAAGTAATAAATTCCGCTAGAGTGCCCTGCAGTTCATAGCTACAGGAAGGTACTGCACATACCCGCAAGGTTCCTCAGAATACTTTAAGTTCTGGGATTAGGAGAAGGATAGATGTATAAATGGTTATACCGCTGATGATGGAGATTACATCACAGGGTATAACTATTTTTATTTAAACTATTGTCCTATTCAACGAATGGTGTATACTAAGAATGAAAAAACTGGGAAGGTAAAGAAAAGCAGGGAAGTGACATTCCCAGATTTTTATGATTATGATTATTACTTTTTTCTAGGTGTAAATGATGCTGAAGAATAGGGTAAACACATGTGCGTACTCAAAAGTAGACGTAAAGGCTTTAGCTATAAAATGGCCAGCGCATGTTGTAGGAATTATTATCTAATTCCAGGCAGTAAGTCATATGTATACGCAAGTAACAAGCAGTATCTTACTGAGGATGGTATCCTTACTAAAGCATGGGACTATATGGACTTCATTGATAAGAATACTGCATGGGGTAAGAAGAGGTCGGTTAATACGCAGATGCGAAAGAGAGCTGGATTTTTCTCTAGAGATGAGTATGGTAACGAGGTAGAATTAGGCTATAAATCAGAAATTATCGGCGTTACTTTGAAAGACAATGCTAGTGCCGGACATCCTTATGATACTATAGTATACACTCCAGAGGGAAAGACAACTTGGGAAAATATAAAAGTAGGTTCAAAACTATTTGATTCTAAAGGTGGTATCACTACTGTAAAACAAGTTTATGAACTTGGTGAAACAGACGTATATAGATTTACTTTATCAGATGGACGTCAAATTGAGTCTACTTGGGACCATAACTGGAGACTGTATCGGTTTAGGCATAAGCCAAAAAGCTGGGATGGAAAGTACGAATATAAAGAAATCCGAGATATGAGTATAACCACTAAAGAAGCGTTTGCTATAAGTCAAAATAAAGTGTATAAAAAGAACCGATTCAGAATTATGGTCAGACCATCTGCAAAATTTGATCACCAGTCTGTGCCAATTGATGCATATACCGTCGGGTTATTATTGGGAGACGGGTGTATAAAAAAAGCTGGTTTGAATAGTGTACCTATTACTCAATTACCTTCGGATATGGATGAAATTAAAAAGTTTATCCCGTATAATGTGCGAAAGCAAAATAGTAGGAAGGGAATTGACTACATGATTGATGTGCCTGATGCGAAGAAATTATTCACGGAATTAGGACTAATTGATAAGACTGCTGCAGATAAGTTTGTTCCAGATTGCTATAAGTATAATGATGAAGATGTTAGACTCGGTGTCATTAATGGACTATTGGATACAGATGGTTCCATTACTAAAGATTACGGTGTAATTGAATATAGTACTAAATCTCCACAGTTAGCCGATGACATGTGCTGGTTACTCCGCAGTGTTGGTATAAATTGTAGTAAGCATAGTAAGCAGGTAAATGGCGTTACTTATTATAGAGTATATGTGTACTGTAGAAGTGACGAAACTCGCATATTTAACCTACCGCGGAAGAAAGAAAGAATCAAAATTAAGAAGAATAACGCGTATGCATTATCCAAAGTGCTATACAGTTTTGTTGAAAAAATTGAATATGTCGGAAAGAAAATATCAAAATGTGTATCTGTCGATGCTGATGATGAAGTATACTTAATCGATGACTTTATTGAAACAAAAAATTGCAGAGGAAAAGCCGGGAAGTTAATCATATTTGAAGAGGCTGGTTCATTTACAGAATTAGCTGCAGCATGGCAGATTGCTAGACCGTCAGTAGAACAGGATGGTGTTGCGTTTGGCTTAATGCTAGCTCAAGGTACTGGGGGTGATGAAGCCTCGCATTTCGCAACGTTGAAAGATATGTTTTATCATCCTGAAGGGTATAATTGCATTAGTTTTCCTAATATCTGGGATGAAACTGCCACTACTAAAGAATGTGGTTTCTTTGTACCATAGTATACCAACATGGACTTCCGAGATAGCGAAGGTAAGCGTATCTATATGGATGAGGACGGTAACACATACCGCAAAAAGGCATTAGAATACCTGTTAGAAGAACGAAGAAAAGTTATCGAAAATGCGACTAGTAATGAAGCTATTGATAGATGGGTTTGTGAACACTGTCTTACTCCTGCAGAGGCGATGTTAGAGTTCAATGGTAACATATTCCCTAAGAAAGAGTTATAGGAGTAGCTAGCATTACTTAGGACGAATACTAAGTTATAGAACCATAAACAAGTAGGTGATTTAGTGTGGTAGCCTGATGGTAGTCTTAAATGGGTTATAAAGAAGACAGGGGATATTACACATTACCCATTAAGACAAGGCGAAGACCCAACTGGTTCTATAGTGATATGGGAGCATCCAAATAGGGAAGCTAGTTTAGGGTTGTATATTGCAGGTTGCTTAACTCCAGGTGAGAAAGTATTAACTGATAAAGGGTATAAAGCGGTAGAAGATGTTACTTTTGATGATAAGTTAGTAAGTAAAGAAGGTGACTATGTAGATATTCACAATCTTCAGAGATATTATAAAGAAGATGAGACTATCTATAAAGTAAGAGTATCTCATAGTTACTCAACTACTACGTTTACTTCAGAGCATCCATTATATGTGGCTGACTAGAATGTAAAAGGTGTTAAAGGTGGAGATAGTTATGGCAGAATATCTGCAGCAAAAATGGATTTCTCCTTCAGGCCGATGAAGGAAGTTAAGGAGGGTCAGTGGATTAAGTATCCAAATGTATACCGCAAAACTAGTAACTTTGATGTTGACTTACTTTGGGATAGTCAGAATTATCGTATCGACCACAGAATTGATTCCCCTTTGAAGAATAAAGAGTTCTGGTGGTTTGTTGGGCTGTGGTTAGGAGATGGATATAATATCGGAGATTATAATGTAAGCATCTGTTTTAATTCAAATGAGCGAGAATATATTGATAGATTCTGTAAACTGTAGAGTCTATTCAAAAGAAGCTTCAGTCTACGGGAATTGCCTGAAAAACACACAGTGCAAGCAAGTATGTGTTTTAAACAGTTAAATAGATTCTTATTCAAACATTTTGGTAAATACGCGGATGGTAAGAGAATACCTGAATGGGTTAAATTCATGGACCCAGAATTTAAAAAAGCGTTGCTGCAGGGTTATTTGGATTCTGACGGTTGTGTCTATCGTACTGGGAAGTATTGTATTACTGGGTTTGTTAGTATTAATTTACCCCTTTTAGAAGCTTTTTAGGACATTCTATTCTCGTTAGGTATAATCTCTAACATGTCAAGACTTCGCGATAGTAAAGTACATCATTTCGGTTCTAGAGAATGCGCAACTAAACCATGTTATCAGTTAAGAATGGCGCAGCACGACTCAATAAAATTTAAGTCATTCTACACTGGATGTGACCACAAACTAGAGAAAATTAAGTACGCAGAAATACGTAAACATCCAAAAGACGGATGCTTCTTTAGTGATGACTTAAATTATATCTACTTTAAGATTAGGGAGATAGAGAAGTCAAAGTATACTGGTGTAGTATATAACTTTGAATGTGATACACATACTTTCTTATGCAGGCATATAACTACACACAATTGTGACTCCTACGATTATGATGAATCTACTACTACGTCTCTTGGTTCATTCTTTATTTACAAGCGAATTCAATCCATTGAATAGTACTCTGACATAATAGTGGCTGAATACACAGGTAGACCTAAGACAGCTGATGAATTCTATGAGAACGTCAGGAAACTATTGGTATACTATAATGCGAGATGTATGTATGAGAACCAGAACAAGGGTATCTATGCATATTTCTCTAATAAGCACTGTGACTACTTACTTGCTGATCAACCTGACATAATTAGTGACATTATTAAGGATTCCAAAGTACAGCGAAAGAAGGGCTGTCATATGAACAAACAGCTTAAGTAGTGGAGCTGGGGGTTGATTAAAGACTGGTTGAATGAGGTAAATGCTGATGGGAAAAAGAACTTATATAACATTATGTCTGAGCCATTACTTGAAGAACTTATCGCTGCGAATGACATCGTAAACGTAGACCGAGTGAGTGCTTTAGCGTAGTTAATGATCTACCGTGAAGAACTATATAATGTCAAGGTAAAAGAGATTAAAAAGGAAAATAGGGAGCGTGTATTATTTGACGGCCCTATATTCACACAAGAATGGTTCCGTGACGACGGAACTGATAACATTGAAGCATATATGTTTTAACTATGAATTATAATACTACAAGTAGACCTTTGTAGAAGCTACCCATGTCAAAGAAGACTAAGGAATGGCGAGAAGCCAATGTGGATTATTGCATTGGTAAGAGCATGGGTGGTTCTAGAAACGGTAATAATAGAACTCGTAGGGAAGAAATGAAGATATACTATGATCTCTATAATGGTATCTATGATGAAAGAGATCTAAAGTACGTCACAAACCCATTTAAATAGAATGATGGATTCCCTGCTACAGCTTAGAACTATAATGTAATTAAGCCAAAGATTGACTTACTACTTGGGGAAGAAACAAAACGGCCGTTTAATTTCAAAGTAGTACGTACTAGTGATATTGCAGCTAGTGAGGTTCAAGATAATGCTAAGGAGCTACTTACTAATTACGTTCAAGCTACCATCATGAGTAAGATGGGCCCCGAAGAACAATAGAGGTATCAAGAAGCATTATAGAATGGTGAAGTAATGACACCAGAGTAGATACAGAAGTATGTCAGTAAAGACTATAAAGACATAGCAGAGATAACTGCATATCATAGCCTTAATTATTTGAAGAATAAGCTTAACATAACTCATGAGTTCTTTAAGGGTTGGAAAGATGGCTTAGTTGGTGGTGAAGAGATATACTATGTTGGTGTACTCAATGGTGAACCATGCTTAGAAAGAATAAACCCACTATACTTTGATTATGATACTGAAGACTCTGATTTGGAGTTTATTCATGACGCAGAATGGTGTTGCTATGAGATGAATATGTCTGCAACTGAACTGTATGATAGGTTGTATGATAAGATGACAGAGAAGCAGCTAAATGAGTTACTAGACATGATGGATGATGGTGCTAAAACAGGTTTAAACCCTGAAGTAAGGAAGACATCACTAGATTATACTCATATTAAAGCTACTACTGTTAATGGGTTTACTAGTAGACCATTTGATGAAACTAATAGTATCAAAGTATGGCATTGCTGCTGGAAGTCATTTAAGAAGATTGGTTTTGTAACTATACTTGACCCTGAGTTAGGTGAACCAAAAGAATATCAAGTAGATGAGAGTTATAAAGTAGTAGGTAATGAGCTGAATGTAGAATGGAAGTGGATTACTGAAGTATGGGAAGGTTATAGAGCTGGTGAAGACTTATACATTGGTATAGAACCATTAGAGTATCAGTATACTTCTTCAGATAACCCTAACTCATAGAGATTACCATATACTGGTGTAGTCTATAATAATACTAATACCAGAGCTAGGAGTTTAGTAAGTATAATGAAACCATTGCAGTACATGTATATCATACTTTGGTATAGGTTGGAATTAGCAATGGCTAGGGATAAAGGTAAAGTACTTACTATGGATATTACTTAGATACCTAAGGATATGGGTATTGATGTACCTAAATGGATGCATTACTTATCTGCACTAGGTGTTAACTTCGTGAACCCATTTTCGGATGCTTGGGATGTTCCAGGGAGATAGGGAGGACATGCATCACCCTTTAACCAGATAACTTCAGTAGACCTTAGTATGGCTAACGTAATTGACCAGTACATCAAATTGATGGACAAGATTGAAGATATGTTAGCTGAGATTACTGGTGTTACTAGACAAAGGGAAGGAGCTATATCCACTAATGAGCTGGTTGGTAATGTTGAAAGATCTGTAATACAATCTGCTCATATTACTGAACCATGGTTTTGGACACATAACCAAGTAAAACGTGAATGCTTAATAATGCTACTAAATACAGCTAGATGGGCATGGAAGGATAGTAGTAAGACACATTTGCAGTATATACTTGATGATTCTACTAGAGCATTCCTTACTCTATCTGAAGATATGCTATATGAGGATTTTGACATATTTGTTGAGGATACTACTAAGAATCAACAGCAAATAGAAGCATTACGTAACTTAATGCAACCTGCTATGCAGAATGGTGCTAGTCTGTTAGATATAGCTGAAATCATCACTATGGACAATGTTAACATGATTAAGCAGCGTCTAGAAGAGATAGAGCAGAAGAGAATGGAACAACAGCAACAGATGGAACAGCAACAAGCTGAACGTGAACAGCAGGCTATTGAAATGCAGAATGAGGTTAAGGAAGAGGAATTAATGATTAAGGAAGCTGAAATGGATCTCAAGAAGTATGAAATAGACCAGAATAATGCTACTAAGATTGCTGTCGCACAGTTAAATGCTTATCGTGGTACTGAAGATATGGATCAAGACGACAATGGCTAGATTGACGTTATCGAAATAGGCAAACAAGCTATAGAGCGTCAAAAGGCTGATTCTGATGCAGCTGCTAAACAGTTAGAACTCAATAATAAGCGTAGAGAAATTGAGATGAAACGTGATATTGAGCAGAAAAAGATACAGCTTGAAAGGGATAGAATGAAGCATGAGACGCAGTTACAGAAGTAGAAGGATGAAGAAGCTTATAGACGTGAATAGTTGAAAGCACGCACGGCAAGAGCGAATAAAGTACCGGGGGAGAAGTAATATGAAACTAATCTATAATAATATTATTCCCTTTAAGGGATTTAAAGCAATTAATCTGTTCGGTTTATGCTTTGTGCGTAATGGTATGAAAATGACTGAAAAGGATATTAATCATGAGAGTATTCATACTGCGCAAATGAAAGAGTTGTTATATCTACCTTTCTATCTACTTTACTTCGGGGAATGGTTAGTACGATTGTTTGGTAAGGGTAATGCTTATAGGAACATAAGCTTTGAGAAAGAAGCTTATAATAATGAAAAGGATTTAACATATTTAAATAGGAGAAAACATTATGGCATGTGGAGGTAAAAAGTCAGGCTCTAAAAAGGGCAAAGGTGGAAAGAAATAATTGAAAGATTATGGATAGACAAGCATTTAAATAGAGAATGCAAAACCTAAAGTCTTACCGGGAGTAGAATCCCGGTAAAGGCTACTGGGACTTCAAAGCTTATCAGCCTGGTGGAGAAACTGGGAATGACGATAAGGAACTGAAGCGATCTTTAAACATCGCAGCATATATCCTAAAACACAGAAAATCATTGACAGACGACAGTGATGTTATAAATGACTATTCAAGTAACATACTGTGGACAATGGAAAATCCAACAAATCGCGGGTTGAAAGATGGTTTGTATTATCCATATACAGATAAAGGTGTTGATGGCGTTACTAGAAAGAATATAGGTCCTGGATTTGAATCACATTCTAATATTGCAAAACAGCTCAAATATGACGAGTCGACAGGGTATAGTAAAGACTTTTTAACCGGGTTAGCTTCAGAAGATTTACGCAAAGCAACACCTAAAATAGTAGAGAGTATTAATCGTATGAATAATGGTGAATACTATGGTGTATGGGATACTTTAAGTACTGGGCCGAAAATGATTATATACGATATATACCACAATGTAAAACATAACAATAAGAAGAATTTACCAGAAAAATGGCCAGGTTTGATAAAAGCTTTGGCTGAAGGTGACTTAGAAGAGGCTAAGAAACAGACATATTCTGGTAGTACTAGGCGGCAAAAGATGCGTAACCAGTTAGCCACTTACGGAAATGTCGATTCTGTGACAAATCACGCTGATGGAGGCGAAACAGGGGATGATGAACCTATACGTACAGGGACTACTTAGTATGATGTGTATGGTAACACTACTCATTATCTACCAGTGTCACTGAGTAATGATACATTAAGTATTGGTTTACCAGATATACCTGTTATAGTAAAGGATAACCTTAATTTAGCTGCGGCAGTACAAGCTGGTCAAGATTAGCTAGCTGGTATTGGTAAGGAAGTATTTGCTAATTTAACTCCATATGGGGACTTAGAATCAGCAGTATAGGCATATGACGCAGCAAAGAATAAAGACTGGTTAGGGTTAAGTTTAGCTGGTTTGGGTATGTTACCATTAGTACCGAATATCGCTAGATATGCTAAATCATCATATAGATATATCCCTACAGTAAATAGATCTAATGTCTAGTCTCAGATTGATGCGATATTAGCAAGATAGGCTTAGAACTTAGATTACTTAACTGATGTAGCTAATGAGAAGAACCGTGTACTTGAGTCATTGAGAACAGTACCATTTTAGAATAGAGCAAGGAAAGCTGATGAGATTTATGGTACTGATTATCAAAGAACCTATGATACAGTAAATAACTTATACGAAAATGACTTCTTCAAATTGCCTGAGGTAACTGCAAAAGACATGGAATCTCGTGGTAGAATGTAGGCTAAACCAGCTGCAGTAAAGAAATTTAATGAGACTGGTGAAGGTGCTGGTCCTGAAGACTTTGAATTGTAGGTTAATCCAAAATACCCACTTGACCCTGAGCAGATGTCTACACATGAATTAAATCACTATATAGACTTTATTATTAGTAGGAATGCTGATGCGTCGAAGAACAATAAAATGCTTAGAGAGTTGGAAAAGGATCTGAAGAAGACTGATGATTACTTCTCTAAAGGTACTGAATAGAAATCGTACATGAATTAGCTTAGGGTTAAATTAAAACAAGATGGTATTATTTAGGATTTAGATGAGCCTGTTAGTGCGCCTGTGTTGAAGAAGTATTTGGATAATATGTCTGATAAAGACCCAATTAAACGAGCATTTGACTAGCACAAGAGTATTAAGAGTTACACAAAATGGTTTAATACCATACCATTAGCTGGTGTATCACCATTAATGTTGAATAATAAAGATAGAAATGAACGAGTAGTATGACAAATGAAATTGCTACAGAACAAGACATATTAACTAAGTACAAAGCAGCTGGGGGGGGGGTGCAGTTTCTAATCCCACAGAAGGTGTTACTTACGGCGACTTAACGAATGCTAAAAACAATGGATTACTTAGTAGTAGTGTGCAAATGACGCTGAGTGGTGCATACAGTACTAATGAATTAGTAGTAACAGATGATGTTAATTTTAAGAGATCGGAATAGGTTTACAGATTAACCATAAATAGTTATCGTTCAGGGGAATTCTATACATTACACTACAGTATGACTGATCAACCACTTCCTGACTTTGAATGGGAAGGTACTCATACATGGGAGTTTGGTGTTACAAGTGGATTTGTCTGTAATGATCATCGTTATCACATCGGAGATGCTATACATGTTTGGAGTAGATCTGCGAACAGCGGAATGTCTATTACATGGACCTATAGACAAACTTTTACTTTAGAGGCTAGAGATAGGACTCTTACCGTATACTAAACAAATTAAAGAAATAATCTAAATTATATAATTTATGGATACAAACATATTGAACGGCTTTGAGGTATTCGATGACCTCATGCCAGGAGCAATAACAAGACAAAAAACAGATGATGAACCTAAATAGGAGGATATCGCTGTAGAAGAGCTTACTGATGAAGAATTAGATAAGATTAAGAATAGTAGTAAGCCTACGAAAGAAGAACCTACAGAGGAACCCATTGAGGAACAAACTGAAGTAGATACTAAACCAACTAAAACTAAAAAGACTGAAAAAGTAGTTGAAGAACCTGTTGAGACAGGAGACGATGGTAGCGATGCCGATACTGATACTAATCTTGTAACAGGCTTCTTTGACACTATTGCAGAACAGTTTGGTTGGGATGATGTTACTGAAGATGAGAAACCTAAATCAGCTGAAGCACTAGTGTAGTACTTTAGAGATGTGATTGAGGAAAACTCTAAGCCAGAGTATGCTAGTGAAGAGGTAGAAGCACTAGATAAGTTTGTTAGAAATGGTGGTAACTTAAGAGATTACTTCAGTATAGATAATGATATTGATTTAGAGAATATCAGCCTTGAAGATGAGAGTAACCAGAAAGTAGTACTTAAGGAGTTCTTAAAAGAAAAAGGCTTTACACCTAAGCAGATTGATAAGAAGCTAACTAAGTATGAAGATGCTGGATTGCTTGAGGATGAAGCAGAAGACGCTTTAGAAGCCCTTAAAGACATTAAGACAAAACGTAAGGAGTAGCTATTGGCCCAATAGGAAAAGTCTGCTAGAGAGGCTGAGAATAGGCAACGGGAGTATTTTAATAGCGTTGTCGACGAAATTAAGGGGATGGATAGTATCCGTGGAGTAAAAATACCTGAGAAGGATAAAAGAGTACTCCTTGAATACATATTCAAACCCACTTCTGATGGAATGACTAAGTTCCAGAAGGATTGGTCTAAAAGCGTAAAAAATTTAATCGAGTCGGCTTACTTTACTATGAAAGGTGATTTACTAGTTAAAGCAGCTGAAGTAAAAGGTTCTAATGAAGCTATAAATAAGTTTAAGAATAGCCTTAATAGAACTGGTGTAAGTAAGAAGACTAAAGTATAGGAAGACACTAGCTCAGAGTCTATGTGGGATTCCTTCGCACGAAGATTACGTGTATGACGATTTTTTAATAATTATTAATAATTTATGGATAACGGAATTTTAAACAATCTTTAGCTGTACCGTGGAAAGTATTTTTCAGACTTGATCGATACAAATAAGATTAGTGCAGCTTCACAGCAGAATCCCTATCAAGTTGCTACTGTTTTGTCCTATGTATTTGGAACGAAAGATAACGGTTACAGCACTTCCTTGGATATGCTGACTGGAGGTCTGGGCAACGTAATGACTATTGATCAGCCTAGTTGGGAATGGAATGTGATGGTTGATCAGGATAGAGCAATTACTATCAGAGATGCAAAATGGAACAATCAAACAGTTACTGCAAACATGATGGCAGGTTATGGTAATACACCGATTCTGCTTTACTTGGAAGATAACTGGTTTGGTCCTACTGCAATCCTCGAACTTGATGACAAAGAATATCAGGTACGTGTTGCAGGTGCACCGTATCAGGATGGTAACCTGTTCGTATATACTGTATTTATCGCAGATGGTAATCCAACATCATATATCCCTGGTGAACTGTTGCAGCCTGGATGTCAGGTATCACGTGTTGCTTCAGCTGTAGAAGAGTACAGTGAAGAGGGTGATATCCTGAACTATAGTACTCACTTTAAGATGAGAAACTATCTTACTACTATTCGTATGAATTACGATATTACGGGTTCTGCTTACTCTACTGTAATGGCAATTGCACTACAGGATCCTAAGACTGGTAAGAAATCTTATCTTTGGGCAGACTATCAGGAATGGCTAGCTTTGCGTGAATGGTATAAGAGACTTGAGTATATGTTGGTTTACATGAAGAGTAATGTAAACAAAGACGGTAGTTGTAACCTCAAGGGTACGAACGGCAGACCTGTTTATATTGGTGCCGGATTGTTGGAACAGATTGCACCATCTAACAGACGCTACTATACACATCTGACGGCAGAATTATTGGAAGACTTCCTGTTTGATCTGTCTTATAATGTACTTGGTACTAATGAGCGTAAGTTTATTGCGTTAACAGGTGAGATGGGTATGCGTGAGTTCGATCGTATCTTGAAGGAAAAGATGGTTAATATGAACCTGATTGATACAGTATTTGTAACTGGTTCAGGTGATAACCTTACTTTTGGTGGTCAGTTCAAGACTTACAAGATGACCAACGGTATCGAATTGACGCTGAAATACTTCCCGCTGTATGATGATTTGCATCACAATCGTAAGCTGCACCCGGTTACTTTGAAACCGCTGGAATCATATCGTATGACATTCCTTGATCTTGGTAGACGTGATGGTGAAGCTAACGTAGTAAAAGTAGTTCGTAAAGACCGTGAGTTTGTTACTTGGTGTACAGGTGGTGCTGTTCTGCCGAGTGGTTACGGTCACTCTATCAATACTTTGAGAAGTAATGGTAAGGACGGCTACACTGTATTCTTCATGACGGAGACCGGAATAATGTTGAGGGATCCGCGGTCTTCAGGTGAGCTGATCTGCGACGCTGAAGCCTAATATTTAAAGCATTATAAGGGGTCTTCGGACCCCTTATAACAAACTAACTGAACAATCTAATTAATTATAATTATGGAAGTAATCGTTAGAATAATAAAATCAAATCCCTGGTCTGGTGTTGTTAAATGGCCTACTACATTCGATTATGTAGGTTCATACTGGACTAGATCAGGTAATATATACACTGGTTTATCTGCAGAGGATGCTGCTAGACTGGAAAAAGAACTTGGTTATTAGGAAGGATAGTTATCTACACAGAGTTCATTCTGGGATACATTCGCAGTAAAGATTGGTAAGAAGGATGTTATTCTTAATACTGATAAACCTGAAGATGAACTGAAATATCTGTTCCTTAAGAATCATAAGAGAGTAGCTGTAGGGTTAAATAAGATTACACCTAGCACAGACTATGTATTGATTAATCAGGATGCAGAAGCAGAAGAAACTAATAGGATTAATAAAGTTAGACGTGAAGCATACAGAGAGTTCGATAAGATGTCTCTTGAAGAAATGAGAAAGTGTTTACGTCTATTCGGTATTAAATCTGATAATATGTCTAATGAAGTAGCAGAAGCTAAGTTATCTGAAGTAATAGAACAAGATCCTGCTAAGTTCCTAGACAAATGGGTTAAGAACCCGAATAAAGAGATGAACTTTATCATCGAGGAAGCATTAGCTAAGAATGTTATTAGACGTAATAAAACTAATTACTATTTCGGTACAGACTTGATTGGTAATGGTTTAGATGATGTCATTGCTTACTTGAAGAATAAAGCTAACCAAGAGATTTTAATTAGTATTAAAAGGGAAATAGAATCTAAGTAATGACAACTAAAGATCTACATATAGCATTTAAAGTGCTCCTAGAT
>X301_European_Hare__coassemble_864_pt1 | contig 61708 bp, 57 predicted proteins | sample X301_European_Hare__metabat2_high_PE_015 | metagenome-assembled genome bin X301_European_Hare
GTTGATTAGGCACCATATGAATGGCAATCCCACAAAAAAAGTGATTGACCCAAAAATTTTTAAAAATTTTTTGGAAAAAAATCGAAGGTTTTAGACAGTTTGGTTGTAGAGGGGGGTATAAGCTACTGACTTTCATTTAAGCGTGGACTTTGAGCATGCAAGCAAGAGGTAAGCGCATAAAAGAAGGCGGCAGCTAGAACAGAAAAGGCCACTGCCTCACTGAACTGAAACTTGTTTGCATTCAAGTTGTGCTTAGGGAAGCACGTTTAGCAAAAGCATGACGCAGGAGGGGCGGGGCGAAGGGGGAGTGATGAAAAGAAGAGATGCTATTGTAATTGTAGTGTCGCTGGTACTTGTACTGTGCTTAATGGCAGGGTGTAAGGAATCGAATGAGGAAGTGAAGACAAGTCTGCGGATAGCACTAGCCGAGGCTCCTAGGGCTAAGACTTTGATGCCGACAACGAAGCTGATGGAGGTGTCAAGGTACTCGGTCTGTGGGACAGGGCCAAATGGCGAGGAGTTTGGTCCGATTGAGGACCAAAGCAACGTGATTACCGTGACGGAGATTGTGTCGGGGCTGTGGACCATTGAGGCCAAGGCGCTGAATTCGGAAGGAAACGAGGTGTGTTCTGGGTCGGGGAATTTCGAGTTGAGACGTGGGGCGAACGATGTGACAATTCAGCTGGACACGATGGCTGGAAATGGGTCGCTGCAGTTGAATCTTATATGGGATACAGATATCACCACGCAGGGGAACGTTTCGCTGAACATTCAAGTCAAGAACAAGGCCGGCGCGACGATTGCCTCGGATGTGAAAGAGGTCCAGACATCCATGGGCGGCACAATGGTGAACATGTCCCTTCCAGCTGGGAGTCACGTCCTGACGGTTCGACTGACGGACACCGATGGTAACTTGCAAGCAGGGGCCACGGACGCGGTGCGAATCATGGCCAACACGACCACAATGGGGGCCATCAAGCTTCAGGCCACGAAGTACAACGCCTCTGTGGATGTCAAGATCGAGGACACTGTCGGCAGACCGATGAATTTTTATTTGGACTACAATCCTAAGGACACGTCAGTTGGCGCCCATGTGACACTGGAGGCTAAGTGCGATGCTTTGCCGCAAGGTGTGACTAAGTCGGATTTAACCTATACTTGGTATGTTGATGGGTATCAGAAAAAGCAAGGAGGTAACGGCACCTACACTATTGCGGTTTCAGCTGGAGTTCACCGTTATGATGTAATTGTTGACTGTACCAAGCTTAAGGGGGCTATGTGCGGTGCCTCTCTGATTATCAACTCTGGCAGCAAGGTTAACTAATGTTAGCGAGCTATGTACCTGAGAATGCTTTGAAGACACTACGGCAGTGGGCCTCTAGGTCTGAAACGCTGACATTAAGTTCTTCGGCTATGTGGGAATAGTGATTTGAAAGTAGCATGTCATACTCTTTTTGATTGCTACCCACATAGTCGGTTTCTAGTACTGTCATTGGGTTGGCCTGGAAAATGCGAGAAACCAAGGACCTGTGTTGAACCTGAGGTTGTGACGGCTGAGTTGACGAGTTCTGAGTTAAGGCGAAGGGGCCGCGAGGGGGGAGGGAGATGACGACTTTCAGTTTGTATAACTGTGCGGCTGTTTCGGCAGAACCAGTAAAGCCGTGCCAGAGGACACTAAAGGGTTGGAACTTTATTTCGTTTAGAAGATTAAGCATCAGGGCAGTGGCGTGAACACAGTGGAGAGTAACCTTGCGATTGTTTGAAACTGCAAAGTTTAAAAGACGATGCAAGACTTGGGCCTGAGTTGGGAGAGGGAGGATTTTGGCAAAACGTTTGTCTAAACCAACTTCGCCTAGGTGGAAGGTGTCAATGGACTCGAGATTGTGGATGAGTGAGTTTTCCAATTCTAATGTCCATTTTTCGGGAAGTAGGCCCAGAAAGGAAAGGAGCGAGGGACCGGGTTTAGGTATTGGTGTGGCCGTGCAGACGATGGCGTCAGGAGATGGGAAGTGGCTGTGAAAATCGAGCATGGTTTGAGAGTATCACAGAGTATTTTTTTAAGCTAGTTAAAAATAGGTGATTGTGGATTACAATGAAGAACGAAAGACGTGTTGTTGCAATGGCTGCCTTGACTATGTTGGCCGCGTGTTGTTTTGCGGGGATTTCGTTTCGGCAGTCGATTTCCTTAAATGGTGGTGGGAATATTTGTTGCCCGACTGCAAGTTATTTGATTGAGTATCCAGGAAACACGTTGGCAAAAAATCCGCCGATGCGAACCTGTGCGGCCGGTGGCATTGATTTGGCTTTGATGAGCTTATCTTATGAGAGAAAGGTGGCCTCTTTGGAAAATAAAGTGCCTGCCTTAAGTGAACCTTCCGTGTTTAGTGATGAGGGTGGGAGAAGTGGACGTGTGGGGGATGAGCTGGGACCAAGTGATAGGGTGGAGGAATTTCCAGTTTATTTTGATTTTGGAATTTCTGCTGTTGTTGTTAGCGAGTCTATTTCTTTTGGCATTCATAAGTTAAGGCCTTATTTCGGCTTTGGTCCTCTACTTGCAGTAGGTTGGCGGATTAATTCGGATTGGGGTTTGCGTTTTAAGTATAGTTTTTTATTTTGTTCATTTATGGATGGGGCGTCCAGTTTGAATTTTATTGCCCATGATTTTTCCTTGATTCCTAGATTTAGGGTCTTAGACATAACATATTTCGATGTCTTTGTTGAGGCTCCAGTTTCTGTTTCGTGGAAGATTGACGCTATTACAGTCAGGGTAGCGGTAGCCGTTGGAATTGAGTTTGACTTCTTTTCTAGGTTGATTAGAGGCAAAAGCGTTGGAGAGGAAGTTTAATTGTTGCAGTGGTGAGTGCTTGAATGAGGAAATCTTTATGAGACGAGTTTCTTTTTTGATCTTATTTTTAGTGGTTTTTTGTGTTATTTTTTTGTGCTCATGTGAATTAATGTATGAACCTCCAACGCAAGGTGATGTCCATATATTGGTTTATGGAAATGATTATGCATTCTTATCAAAGCAAAACCATTTACATGCAACTTTAAATGATGCTGTTTCGGTTGGGCTTGCATTGTCAAAACTTTGTGAGAAAACAGGCAGATATTATGATTGTACTTACCTTTATGGGCTTGGTACACAATATGATAGTAAAATAGAATCTTCAAATACCAATTATAATCAGTATCATGATGTTACTGATGCTAAAATTAAAAGTGTGTTGCATAAACTTCAGTCCACTGCAAAAGATGGTGATATGACATTTATCTATTTTAGTGGGCATGGAACCGATACATCTGTATTATTTTCTGACCCTGATATGGTTAGTTATGGTACTGATGTAACAAAGAAAGTGTGTTTGGTTACTAGAAGTAGCAAGGATGAATCCAAGGTTAGTCTTATCTCAGTAAGAGAACTACTTGACCTTATTGAGGCTATACCAGGAACAAAAATTGTGTTTTCAGATTTCTGTTACTCTGGTGCGATGGTTGAGTCTGGAAATGTTTCATGGTCATCTAATGAATACAAAGATATCAATCCATTTTCGTTTTACTCGGTACATTCCGAAATAAAAGAAAAGTCTTCTATGTTCTGTCTAAGTGCAAGCTCCTATTTTAAGGTATCATATGAAGATGGCCCCGAGAATCTTAATGCTCATGGCTTTTTCACAAGTACCCTTTTATATGGTCTTGGCTATTATGAGGATGGAACTATTCGTACAGGGAAGGCGGTCTTTAACAAAAAGATTACCTTTCATGGACTTGCACAATATATAGAGAATGATCCCACACTAAAAGAACATAATCAGCATCCAATGTATAATGGCGGAAGTAGTGATATTATTCTTTTCGAGTTTTAGATGATTTTAAAAGAGTATATTTGTTAAGGTTTTGTGGAAATTAAAGAACAAGGGCCAGCAATTGCTGACCCTTGCGTTCGGGCAGACTGGATTTGAACCAGCGACTCCAAGTCCCCCAGACTTGTACGCTAAACCCCTGCGCCACTGCCCGAAATAATCATATATAGGAGTATTAGGAAATTAGCACACCAAACGCTTTGTGTCAATCTGGATTGTATAATCTATTTTGGCTACTTCGAGTAAGGGGTTTAAAAAAACAAGCAAAAAGTAGAGATTTTCTCACTTTTTTGCACTATTCGCAATAGAAAATTGGACCCATTGTTGTGTCCGTAAAAATCTATGGATAAAACAACCTAGTAGGCAAGGACTTGTATTGAGGTTAACGTGCTTTGAGCAATCCTATTTATGATTAATTGCAACATTTTGTTTAAAAAGGGAAGGGAAGAGAAGTATTTTTGTTTGCGTAGAGGTTGGAAAAACTGCTACACTGGGGATTATGAAGTATTTGGTTATTGCTGAAGATGAAAGGACGGTTACCGGTTTTACGGAAATGGGGGTTGATTCTAAACTAGTTAAGAGAGGGGAAGAGTGCATTTCTGAGGTGGAAGAGGCGATTAAAAGCCGAAAGTATGGAACCCTACTTTTGTCTCCTTATGTATTGAATGAAGCGCAAGTTGTTGTGCAAAAGCACAATGAAACGGGAACACTTCCTTTTATTTTGACACTAACGCGCTAAAGCAAGAAAGCAAGAAAAAAAGCCCCTATTAAAAAGGGGCTGTTGTGGCTTTGGTGTTTTTAAATCCTAGGCGTCAGGTGTAGGTGTGGAGCGGTGGACTAGGATTTTTTCTACCCGAAGACCATCCATGGAAAGAACTTTTAAGGTGATGTTGCCGTAGGGGAAGGACTCGCCGGGGGTGGGGAAGTGGCCTAGAAGTTCGACAATCCATCCGCCAGCGGTGTCGCTTTCGGCACCTACAGTGTCTGGGTCAAGGGAAAGAAGTTCAAGAAATTCATCAATAGGTAAGTCGCCATCGACCTCGAACTCGTTCTCATTTTTTTGGATGATGTCGGGGTCAATTTCGTCGTTTTCATCGTAGATTTCGCCGACGATTTGCTCTAGGACGTCCTCCATGGAGATGACGCCTAGTGTGCCACTGTATTCGTCGGTGACGATGGCTAGATGCTGTTTGGCGGCGCGGAGGGTGCTTAGGACCTTGGGGAGTTTCATGGTTTTGTAAACGTAGCATGGTGGCATAAGTAGCGAGCGAAGGTCGATTGGGGCCCCTGATGCGTGGGCTAAAAGGGCGTTTTCCTCGTAATCGGTCAGGGCCTTCAGGACGGTGTTTAGGTGTAAGATGCCTATGACATTGTCGATGCTTTCCTGGTAGACGGGTATGCGCGAATAGGCAGATTCTTCTAGGTTTTTGCGAATTGTGTCCCATGGGTCGTCGATGTCAATGGCATATACGTCGACACGGGCTGTCATGACCTCGGATGCCGAAATGTCCGCAAAATCAATCGCTGCCTGCATTAAGTTGGAGTCATCCTTGTCGATAATGCCCTCGTCCTCCGCCGTTTCAATGATTGACTGCAACTCCTCGACCGACTCATCTTGGTCATCGTCAGCCTGATTCTTAATCCAAAACGTGCACAATCGGACAAGGCCCACCACCACAAAAATCAATGGTTTGAAAACTAGCATCAGAAAGCTGATAAATGGCGAGACCTTTATCGCTAATGATGTGGCGCTTTTTTTTGCAGTGATTTTGGGAATTGTCTCACCAAAGATTATAACTAGAATTGTTAAAACAATTGTTGAAAGCCATGTGTAACTATCGGAGCCCATTAGAATTATCACTAAGACAGAGGCCAGTGATGATGAGGCGATATTAACTAGATTGTTGCCAATAAGAATTGCACTAAGAGCGTTGTCAAAGTTATCTGTAATCTTTAGTGCTTTTTTCGCACCTTTCCAACCTTTGGACTTTTCGTCTACTATGTTTTCCAATCTGACGTTGTTGCAGGATGAAAAAGCCATCTCAGATGCCGAAAAGAAGCCAGAGAAGAAGATGCAAATTGCAATAGCAATGATTAGAATAGCTATGGTCATTTTGTCTCCTCCCTATCAATTTCGTCGCTTATTTCCTGATTTGGCATGACATCCAACCTTACCTTCAAGATGCGGTGGTTCTCCATTTCTTGGACAGTTATCTTTAGGTTATGGTAATCAAAGGAGTCGCCTGTTTTGGGTAAGGTTGAAAACTGCTCGTAAACCCACTCTCCGATTTGCAAATTTGCCTCATCCTTGTCGTCTGGATCGGGGTCATCAAAGTCCATAAAATCGAAGACGGCGCTGAGGGTTTGGTTGGCTTCTGCAATGTACTGAGTGTCTGACACCTTGACAATTGGGTCCTGAACTACATCACTTTCATCCCATATTTCGCCGACCAGTTCTTCAAGTATATCTTCAACTGTTACGATTCCGACTGTGCCACCATAGTTGTCTGTAATGATTGCCATGCTGAGTTTTCGCTTTGAAAGTTCTGGCAATAGTTCATGAATTTCTGTACTTTGATGGGCATAATAGACTTGGTCCATTGTGCTTTGAATGTCGGGTATTACTCCTGTCTGAAGGTACAATTTTAAGTAATTTCGAATCTGCAAGACTCCGATTATGTTATCAATCGAGTCCTTGTAGACAGGGATACGACTATGTGTTTGCTTTTTTATAAAGGCCAAAATTTCTTTTGGGTCGTCGTCAATATCTATAGCAACTAGGTCAACACGCGGGGTTAATATGCCCTCTGCAGTTACATCTCCAAAGGTTAAAGCTGAAGAAATTAAATCGCTCTGGTTTTCATCTATGGCGCCGTCTTCAGCCATTTCATCAATAATATCGTGAAGCTCGTCCTCTGTGACGGAGACAGGGGGCTCGGTCTTAGAGAGTTTGGAGACGCCTTGGCCAATCCACGTGAGAACAGTTGAGATAGGGGTGAGGATTTTCATTAGAAACTGCAAAAGTGGAGCGCAAAAAAGGACTAATTTTTCGGGAGTTTTTTTTGCAATGCTTTTTGGAAGCATTTCGGCGACGAAAAATACAATAATTGTGGTGATAATTGTTGAAATGCTAACTGCGCTAAGTCCCCATCTTCTAGTAACGTAAACAGTTACAATAGATGCTGTTGCAATATGCAATATGTTGGTGCAGATAAGAAGTGTGGTTATTGCTTTGTCGAATTGGTCCAAAATTGCCAAAACTCGTTTGGCGTTCGTGCTACCTTTTTCGGAAGCGACTTTAATTTTGGTTTTTGATGCTGAAGAAAGCGATGTCTCTGAAATTGCGCAGTATGCTGCGCCTAATAAAAGAAGAATAACCCATAACAGTGGGGGTTTACTACCATCATCCATAATTGGACAAAAACTCCTTGCGGCCAAATTGGGCCAATTAATGTTCTTAATATGAAATACATGATACATGCACTTATATTCAAGGTCAAGGGATGCCCTGTTTTACAGTTCAGTGTTGTTAAGCCCATCTTCCGTCTATGTACTATAAGAGAGGTCTAGATACAGTATTCTTGACTGCACAAAGTATTATTTTGAGATAGACTTCCACATAGACGACAAGCAAAAAGGCCCTTCTAAGGAAAATCTCATGGGATCTATTTTGGGCAAGCATTGCTACAAGACTTAGAAAATTTATGCAAATCATGCAAATCAGTTGTCTATATTCACTATCTTTTCTCTTCTCTAGTGCATAGGACTGAATTGGGCTAGTATAGTTGACACTTGTGTTGTATTTGCAATAAAAGGTATCTAATTATTCGGCTAAAAAGCTATGAGATAGCTAGTGATAAGGTAGCTGCAGGTGCCAAAAGGCAGTTTGATATCAGCAAAATATAGTGGAGGGGTAATGAAATGAGAAGAATCACAGTTTCAGATTATACACTGAGAGAGATTGAAAAGGAGGGGGGCTCTAGGCTTCTGTTTAAGGAGAAGCTTGCGATAGCGATGGGGATTGATAGGTATGGAGCGGATGTCATTGAACTTCCTCAAGTTAAGAATCCAAAAGAAGATAGGATTATATTTAAAACAATATCGCAGTCGGTGAGGACAAGTGTGGTGGCTATTCCAGTGGGGGTGACTGAAGATGAAGTGAGGATGGCAGCTGAGTGTGTTAAGGGGGCTCAGCGGTCTCGACTTATTGTGAGAATGCCCGTGTCGACCGTCCAGATGGAGTATCAGTACCATATGAAGGGTCCGAAGATGCTGGAGAAGATTGCGGAGTTGGTTGCGTGCGCGCGGTCGTTGTCCGAGGATGTTGAGTTTCAGGCTGGGGATGCCACGCGGTGTGAGATGGATTTTTTGATTCAGGCATGCCAGACCGCCAAGGATGCGGGGGCAACGTGCGTGACTTTGTCGGACGATGCGGGCTTGATGATGCCGGACGAGTTCTCTGTGATGGTCAAAAGTGTTATGAGTGCTGTGAAAATTGCGGTGAATGTGCAGGTTTCGGACATCATTTCATTGGCGGTTGCAGATGCGCTTGCGGCGTTGGCGGCTGGGGCGAACGGGGTGAATGTGGCCGTGACAGGGCAAAATGCGTTGAAGGTAGAGGCCTTTTCGGAGGCGATTAAGGTTAAGGGCGACCAACTTGGGATTAGGAGTGGACTTAAATTGACCGAATTGCATTCGGATATTGAGTCTTTACTTCGCAAAATGCAAACCAAAATGCAAACTAAGGCGCAGAGTGAAGAATATGCTGGAAGTGATGGTGTGGCCATTTTTTTGGATTTAGAGAGTTCTGTTCAACAAGTGTCAGAGGCCACAAAGAGCCTAGGCTACGATTTGTCGGAAGAGGATTTGGGCAGAGTTTACGAGGCCCTGATGCGTCTTTGTGAACATAAGTCCTCTATTGGCGGTAAGGAACTGGAGGCAATTATTGCATCGACAGCAATGCAAGTGCCTGCTACATATAAACTTAAGAGTTATATTGGGACCATGTCGAACAAGGTTAATAGTGTTACAAGTGTTATACTGGAACGCCAAGATGAAAGGCTTAGCGGCACTGGAACTGGAAATGGGCCAATCGACTCGGCCTTTATGGCAATAGAGCAGTGTATAGGGCATCACTATGAGTTGGATGATTTTCAGATTCAGGCTGTAACTGAGGGCAAGGAGTCGCTGGGCTCTGCGCTGGTACGCCTTAGAAGTAATGGAAAGCTTTATTCTGGAAATGGACTTTCTTCAGATATCTGTGGAGCCTCGATTAGAGCATATATCAATGCTCTGAATAAAATTGCTTTCGAGGAGTCCCAAAGATGAAGCTTGCTTTTTCGACAAAAAATGTGGAAATGAATTCTTTTAAGTCGCTTTGTCAGTTTGCTAATGAGTACTCGATGAACGGCTTTGAGATTTGGGACGCTGTGACCGAGCGTAAGAAGCACCTTGATAGTGTTCTTAGGTCTGACAAAGTGTCAGAGGGTCGTAGCATTCTTAGAAACAACTCTGTTCAGGTCAGTGCCCTGACTTGTCCAACCCCTGCAGAGTCGGACCTGACTACTTCAAACCTTTTAGTGCAGTATGTAGACATGGCGGCCATGGCTGGGATAGAAAACATCATTGTGCGTATGGACTGTAAGGCCGCCTCCGCTACCACTGATTCTAATGAGGGCCAAACAGTTTCTGGTGCTAAACCATCGGATTTGCTTCTTAAGTTTGCACCTGCTATTGCGAGGGCGGAGAAGCAAAATGTGAACATCCTGTTCGAAACCACTGGTCCGCTAGCAAAAACAACGGAGTTGTTGGAAATCATCAATGTCTTTGCATCACCCGTAATAGGTGCATGTTGGAACATTAGAGCGGCATTTTTTGATGGGGAAGAGAGTGCAGAGACCACCATTAAGACATTGGGTGCCTACATTAGGTATGTCAGAATAGGGGACAGAAAGGGCAAGACTGATGTCCTTTTGGGAGAGGGAAATCTGCCAGTTGACGACTTTCTAAGGGCGCTAAGATCATTAAACTATGAAGGATTTTTTGCAATAGATTGGAATGAAGAAGTACAGGATGCCGACATAGTTCTAACACATTTTGAAAATTACATACAAAGAATCAGTGGCGAAAAAAGCAAGAGCCAGATTCTTTATGAAAACAGAGACAAAACTGGTACATTCCCATGGAAGAAATATGAAGTAATTGACGCCACATTCGGGGATGTGTTGGATAAAATGGCCGAAGTGTATCCAGACCAGTATGCCTTTAAGTATACAACCCTTGATTATACAAGAACTTATAGAGAATTCAAACAGGATGTTGACCGCTGCGCTGCTGCCTTTATTTCCTTGGGAGTGAAGCCTGGCTACCACGTTGCTGTTTGGGCAACAAACATACCAGCGTGGTTTATCTCGTTCTGGGCAGCGACGAAAATTGGAGCAGTCCTAGTTACAGTGAATACCGCGTACAAAATTCACGAAGCCGAGTACCTGCTACGTCAGAGCGACACGCACACGTTGGTGATGATAGATAGTGTCAAAGAATCGAATTATGAGCAAATTATTCAGGAACTTTGTCCGGAGCTTGCCACTCACAAGGAGGGAAGTCCATTGTTCTCAAAGCGCCTGCCGTTTTTGCGAAACGTCATTACTGTCGGCTTTAGGATGCCTGGTGCGCTGACATGGGAGCAGATGCTTCAGCGTGCCGACAATGTACCGATGGAAGAAGTTCGTCGCCGCGCCAGTCTGGTCAAACCCGACGACGTGTGCAACATGCAATACACCTCGGGAACCACGGGTTTCCCAAAAGGCGTCATGTTGACCCACCGAAACATCATCAACAACGGAAAAACCATTGGCGACCGCATGGACATCTCCACCGCTGACCGCATGATGATTCAGGTCCCTATGTTCCACTGCTTCGGCATGGTCCTGTCCATGACCAACCTAATGACCCACGGCGGCACCATCTGTCCAATGCCATATTTCTCCCCAAAATCTTCTCTGGCATGCATTAACCAAGAAAAAATCACCTGCTTCAACGGCGTCCCAACCATGTTCATCGCCATGTTCAACCACGCTGATTTCCCAAAAACCGACTTCTCGCACATGCGCACAGGCATCATGGCTGGCGCCAACTGTCCACCCGAACTAATGCGTCGCGCCGCCACCGAAATGCACATGACCGAAATTCTCTCCGTCTATGGCCAAACCGAGTCCTCCCCTGGCTGCACAATGGGCGAGGTAAACGAGGACATTGACCACAGGGTCGAGACCGTAGGCTCCGCTTTTCCTGGTGTAGAATGCAAAATCATAGACCCAGAAACCGGCAAAGACTTGCCGGACGGACAGAATGGTGAATTCGTTGCGCGTGGCTTCAACATCATGAAGGGCTACTACAAAATGCCCGAGGCCACTGCCAAAACCATAGACAGCGATGGTTGGCTCCACACTGGCGACATCTGCTGCCGCACCCCCGATGGGTACTACAAGGTAACCGGACGTCTGAAGGACATGATCATTCGCGGAGGCGAAAATATTTATCCACGTGAAATCGAAGAATTTTACCTTACCAACCCCAAAGTGCGTGATGTTCAAGTCGTCGGTGTCAAAGACCCAGTCTATGGCGAAGAGGCCTGTGCCTGGGTCATTCTCCATGAGGGTCAGTCCGCCACCGAAGCAGAAATGAAAGCCTACGGCTACGCCTCCATGGCTCGTCACAAGGTGCCGCGCTACTTCATTTTCGTCAGTACCTTCCCCATGAACGCCGCTGGAAAAATACTCAAGTACAAGATGAAAGAACAGTCCGAGCAACAACTCGGCCTACTCTAGGTCCTCTGACATTGAAGCCCTGAGCTTAATGAAAAATTTAAAAACAGAAAAACTGCAGAAAGTTGAGTAGTATTTTTATTGACACACTTTGCCTAAAATGATAAACAGACTGCAAAGCTGAGACGAAGACGGAGCAGGAAGATAGCATCAGCGAGCTGGGTACGGTGTGAGCCAGTTGCAAAGGTCCTGTAAACCTATCACTTCCGAGCTGGAGAAAGAAAGCCAACAACAACTAGAAAGTGGCTATAGTTGGTGAGTAGAAATCTCTCGTGACTGCCGCGTTAGAGCATAAGGCTTGTTGGAGCCTGAGTGGCGCTTTTTTAGCGCAATTTGAGTGGTACCGCGGGTATCATGTCTATGATTGGATATGTGCTCGTCTCAAAGAAAAAATGTCTTTGGGACGAGCTTTTTTTATGCAAAAAACTCATCGGGACAATTCGGCCAGCCTAAGATGGAAGTGAGTTCCAAATACAAAAGCTTTGGAGGAAGTTGTGGATACAACAAAAACACAGCTATTAGAAGTAGCTGCCAGAATCAAAGAAATGCGAGAAATCATGGGATTTTCGCAAAATACCATGGCTCAGAAAACCGACCTGAGCCTTGCCGACTACAAAGCCTACGAAAGTGGGAACCAGGACCTTCCGTTTTCTTTCATCCATAAGTGTGCCCTGGCATTCAATATTGACATTACTGACCTTTTGGAAGGCCACTCAACAAGGCTGACATCCTACACAGTAACTAGAAAAGGCCATGGTCAACAAACCGCAAAAGAAGTTGGAATTGACATACAGAATCTTGCGCCAAAGTTTAAGAATAAAATTGCAGAACCATACTGGGTAACATATGAATACTCAGAGGAACTGCAGAACAAGCCAATACAGTTAGCTACTCACGCAGGACAGGAGTTTGACATTATAATTAGCGGCTCTCTACTAGTGCAAGTTGGCACCAACAAGGAAGTTCTGCATGAGGGGGACTGCATATACTACAATTCCTCTACACCCCATGGCATGATTGCCATTGATGGAAAGGACTGCCTCTTTGTTGCCGTAGTCTTGCCAGGAGAGGACGAAAAACAGGATGCTGGCGTCAACCTGATGGCAAGCATGGCAGTGCCGTCAACAAGAACACTAATTGCAAACAAGTTTGTCGAATGCACTGAAGACCCCAAGGGCAGGCTTTTGGGTGTCAAGTTTAAAAACGAGAAAACATTTAACTTTGGCTTTGACATAGTGGACGCTATCGCTGAAAAATATCCAAACAAGCTGGCAATGATACATTTGGATGTCAATAAGCAGGAAAGAAGATATACATTTCAAGACATGAAAAAAGAAAGTGCCAGAGTTGCTAACTACTTGGTGTCAATGGGAATAGGGAAGGGCGATAAGGTAATGCTTGTTCTTAAGCGGCACTACCAGTTCTGGCCTACTATGGTAGCACTGCACAAAATTGGAGCAATAGCAATTCCAGCAACGTACCAGCTTAGGGAGCACGATTTTGAGTATCGCTTTAATGCTGCCGAAGTGAAGGTTGTTATTTGTACCGCAGACGGAGATTGTGCTGAAATTATTGATAAGGTTCAGCCAATTTGCCCGACACTACAAATAAAGATAATTGTAAATGGGGAAAGAGAAGGGTGGAGAAACTTTAATAAAGAGTATCCCATGTTTAAAAGTTCCTTCAAAAGAACGGCAGATACTCCATGCGGAGATGACGCAGCTCTTATGTTCTTCTCCTCTGGTACCACAGGCAACCCGAAGATGGTAGAGCACAAGCATACATATGGTTTGGGGCACTTTTTGACCGCCAAGTACTGGCATTGCTGTGAGCCGGACGGGCTGCATTTTACCATTTCCGACACTGGTTGGGGGAAAAGCCTTTGGGGAAAACTCTATGGTCAGTGGATGTGCGAAGGAGCCGTCTTTGTCTATGACTTTGAGCGCTTTCATGCCGATGACATTCTTCCGCTATTTGCAAAATATGGAATCACAACATTTTGTGCCCCGCCGACAATGCTAAGGATGATGATTAAAGAAGACCTTTCGAAGTACGATTTCTCCTCTGTCAAGCACATGACCACGGCGGGAGAAGCGCTGAACCCCGAAGTTGCCACACAATTTTACAAGGCAACAGGCCTTGAAATCTGCGAGGGCTTTGGCCAAACCGAAACCACACTGACTATTGCTAACTTCGGTGGTGGCAAGGTCAAACTCGGCTCCATGGGCAAGGCCTCTCCGCAATACAACGTCAATCTCCTGGACCGCGACGGCAACCCAGTCGCACCTGGAGACGTAGGCGAAATTGTCGTGGACGTCTCAAAAGGCTCGCCAGTCGGCCTTTTCACCGAATACTATCGCGACGCCGAAAAAACTCTGGAAGCCATCCACGACGGCTACTACCACACTGGTGACACCGCATGGCGGGATGAAGATGGCTACTTCTTCTTCGTCGGACGCGTCGACGACATCATCAAAAGCTCCGGCTATCGAATCGGCCCCTTTGAAGTCGAGTCCGTTATCATGGAACTTCCTTATGTTCTTGAGTGTGGAGTGTCAGCGGCACCCGACCCAGTCAGAGGGCAGGTAGTTAAGGCCTCGATTGTCTTGACTAAGGGCACAGAACCCTCAGAGGAACTCAAAAAAGAGATACAAAACTACGTAAAGACTCACACCGCCCCTTACAAGTACCCAAGACAGATTGTTTTCCGTGATGAACTGCCAAAGACAATCAGCGGCAAGATTCAGCGTAACCTGCTTTAATCCATACAGGCAAAGGAGATGGTAAATTGAACGTCACCTGCATTCAGATGAACATGGCACTTGGCCAAGTTGACCAAAACTTTGCCCATGCTGAGTTCCTAGTTCGACAGGCCATGGTTCCCATGGCCGCATCGGTAACGGCTAACGATGGCTTAGATGCAAAAAGTACGCAAGAATATGCTACAGAAGAGGCCTTGCAGGCTACTGTTTGGCAGCGACCAGACACGATTGTACTGCCAGAGACTTGGAATACTGGATTTTTTCCTAAGCAGCGGCTGAGGGAACTTTGTGACAAGGACGGAAGGCGCACCAAGAGTGTTTTTGGATCATTGGCAAAAGAGCTAAATGTCAACATCATAGCTGGAAGTGTAGCAAATCTAAAAGCTGATGGAATTTACAACACTTGCTATGTGTTTAATCGACAAGGTAATTGCATCGCAGAGTATGATAAGACGCATTTGTTCTCGCCCATGGGGGAGGATAAATATTTTCAGAAGGGAAACCGACTGTGCAGATTTGAGTTAGATGGTGTGAAGTGTGCTGTGATTATCTGTTATGATGTTAGATTTCCAGATTTTTGTAGGAGCCTGACAGTTCACGGGGTGGATATTATGTTCATGGTGTCTCAGTGGCCACTACCAAGGCTTGCACATTTACAGGTTCTGACGCGTGCGAGGGCGATTGAAAATCAGATGTTCTTTGTCTGCTGCAACTCTGTAGCGGTAGCTGAAAACACGGTTTATGCTGGAAATTCTGCAATCATAAGCCCTTGGGGAGATATCATTTCTCAGGCAAGTGGCAAAAAGGAGCAGATTATTAGCGCAAAATGTGATATTAATGTTGTGACAGGAATTCGTCAGAGTATTAATGTGTTTGCTGACAGACGGCCCGAATTAAACGATTTAAGTTATTATAAGGAGTAGATAAATGGAGTTTAATCTTAAGTATGATTTTCCGGTAACTAGGACAACACATCCGAAGCAGCGTCCTGAGGACGAAACTAAACTTGGATTCGCAAAATACTTCACCGACCACATGTTTTGCATGGATTGGGACCAGGGTTTGGGTTGGCACGACGGCCGAGTTGTACCTCATCAGGCTATACAGATAGAGCCTGCCTCTTGCGTACTACACTACGCGCAGATGATGTTCGAAGGCATGAAGGCCTATCGCACTGCCGAAGGCGAAATCCAAATCTTCCGCCCAGACATGAACGTGAAGCGCATGGCTCGTACCTGTGAACGCATGTGCATTCCCGAACTTCCTGGAGATTTGCTCCTATCTGGTATCCGCGCGGTCATCAAAGAAGACATCGACTGGGTCCCAACCGCCCCAGGTACCGCACTGTACATTCGTCCCTTTATTTTTGGGGACGAGGTTTCCTTCTCCGTTCTTCCAGCTAAGCATTACCGTTTTATGATTATTCTTTCTCCCACAGGTTCTTACTATGCCGCAAACGATGGTGGCCTTTCTACAACTAGAATTTTTGTTCAGGATAAGTACATCCGCGCAGCCAAGGGAGGTACTGGCTATGCCAAAGTTGGTGGTAACTACGGTGGTGGAATGCGCGCCAGTCAGGATGCCATAAAGTATGATTGCAAGGACGTCCTTTGGCTTGATGCTGCCGAGCATAAGTATGTTGAAGAAATTGGAACCTCAAATGCCTTTTTCGTTATAGGCGATGAAGTTATTACCGCTCCACTTGACTCAGAGACCATCCTTCCAGGAATCACTCGAGATTCTGTCATCCAACTTCTTAAGTACTGGGGCATCAAAATTTCGGAGCGGAAGCTTTCAATTGATGAGATCATGGCTGCCAGCAAGGACGGCAATTTAAAGGAAATTTTTGCCTCTGGCACTGCCGCTGTTATTTCGCCAATTGGCACCCTCTGTGTTAAGGGTACAGACTATCAGGTTGGAGATGGCAAGGTAGGCCCAATTTCTCAGCGCCTATATGACACTCTTTATGGCATGCAGACTGGAAAACTTCCAGATTTTATGGGCTGGGTGTACAAGCTTGGCCTTAAGGTTTGAACGTAGCTTGGGTGGATGGTGCCAATGAACTCGGCCTTGAAGCGATTGACGCTTTTTTGTGGGCATTATGGTAGCGGGAAGACGAATATTGCGGTGAATTATGCCCTGTGGCTGCGTCAGATGGGGCGGCCGGTGGCGTTGGCGGATTTGGATATTGTGAATCCGTATTTTCGGTCGAAGGATAGTGCGGCGGATTTGGAGGCTGCGGGCGTGAGGGTGATTTCGTTGCCTTTCGCCAATAGTAGCGTTGACCTGCCGGCCATCCCAAGTCAGGCGTATTCGTTGGTGCAGGACCATAGCCGTTACGCGGTTTTGGATATTGGCGGAGATGACCGTGGCGCCTATGCGCTTGGTCGTTTTGTTCCTTACATTTTGGAGGAGGACAATTTCCAGATGGTTTACGTTGTTAATTTTTTCCGCCCGTTGACGTCTACGGTTGAGCAGGCGATGGATGTTCTTTTTGAGATTCAAAAAGCCTGCTTGCTACCATTTACTGGCATAGTAAATAATTCTAACCTAGGCGCCGAAACCACCATTGAACATATCCACTCAACGTCCGATAAAGTAGCTGAGCTTTGTCGTCGCACTGGCCTTCCTCTCTTGGCGGTAACTGCCGACTACCGCATTGCAGCAGCGGACATGTTTCCGCTTCATCTTCAAAAGCGCCCCTTTGAGGTGTGATTGGGAACATATGTTAGAAATGAGATGTAAATTAATGGAGATTTTGCCATGGCAAAAGTGACATTTAACGAAGATATCTGCAAGGGCTGCGGATTGTGTGTGGACGCCTGTCCCAAGCACATACTTGCTCTTGACAGAAACAAAATCAACAAGAAGGGGCATAACCCTGCTGTGATGACCGACCAGAGCAAGTGCATTGCATGCGCATTTTGCGCAGTGATGTGCCCAGACTGTGTGATAACTGTGGAGAAGTAATATGCCAACTCAACCAAACACTCAGAAAACAGATTCCACTCCCGAAAAGGTGTTGATGAAAGGAAACGAAGCCATTGCCGAGTCTGCTCTCAGAGCTGGATGTCGTTACTATTTTGGGTATCCAATCACACCGCAGACAGAGCTTACCGCGTACATGGCAAAACGACTACCAAAAATAGATGGCGGTGTTTTCTTGCAGGCGGAAAGTGAGATTAGCGCAATCAACATGGTTTACGGCGTAGCCGGAACAGGAAAGAGGGTAATGACAAGTTCGTCCTCACCTGGAATCTCACTCAAGCAAGAGGGGATCTCTTACATTGCTGGCGCTGACCTACCTGCCGTGATTGTCAACGTGCAAAGAGGTGGCCCTGGTCTTGGCGGTATTCAGCCATCACAGTCCGACTACTTTCAGGCCACAAAAGGCGGCGGACACGGGGACTATCACCTAATCGTTCTGGCCCCCAGTTCCGTCCAAGAAATGGCCGATTTAACCAGTTTGGCCTTCGATTTAGCAGATAAATACCGAAATCCGGCCATGATTTTGGCCGACGGAACCATGGGCCAGATGATGGAACCAGTTGTCCTCCCCACGCCTACGACCCACACCATCGCAAAACCATGGGCCGTCACTGGTACCGAAATGCGCCGTCCGCACAACATCATCAACTCCCTCTACCTCTCTCCCGAGGTCCTTGAACGCACCAACATCGAGCGCTTTGAGCGCTATAAATTGATTCAAAAAGACGAAGTTAGGTACGAAGCCTACATGATGGATGATGCAGACTACTGCCTTGTTGCCTTCGGTATTGCCGCTAGAGTAGCCAAAAATGCCATAACCATTATGCGCTCTCAGGGCCTAAGAGTTGGCTTAATTCGGCCAATTACTCTTTGGCCTTTCCCATCTAATGCTATACTTCAGGCTGCCCAAAAAGTGAAGGGCTTTGTAAGCGTTGAACTTTCGATGGGACAGATGATAGAAGACGTAAAACTTGCCGAAAACTGCCTGCGCCCAGTTCTGCTTTGTAATCGCTCCGGCGGCATGATTCCAAGCGTAGACCAGATAATCGCCACCACTCAAAGTCTAGTCAATAACTTGGCAGATGACACTTGTGTGAAAGTGGCAAATCAAGGAGGTGAAAGATAATGTCAGTAGTTTTTCAGAAACCTAAGAGCCTTACAGATAAGGAGTTGCACTACTGCCCAGGCTGTCCGCATGGTATAATTCACCGTCTTATTGCAGAGGCTATTGATGTCCTAGGAATTGAGGGCAAGACAATTGGCGTTGCCCCAGTTGGTTGCGCAGTTATGGCCTATGATTATTTTGCCTGCGATATGGTAGAGGCCGCTCATGGTCGTGCTCCAGCAGTGGCAACTGGTATAAAAAGAGCACTTCCGAACAATGTTGTATTTACCTACCAGGGCGACGGAGATTTGGCATCAATTGGTATGGCTGAAACTGTTCATGCTTCGACCAGAAATGAAAATATAACGATAATTTTTGTTAACAACGCAATTTATGGTATGACTGGCGGACAGATGGCTCCAACCTCACTACCTGGGCAGGTCACGCAGACCTCGCCCTATGGACGTGATGTGAAAGTATCTGGCTACCCGATTCGGGTGTGCGAGTTGCTTTCCGCCCTAGATGCACCATTTTACATCGAGCGTGTGGCTGTGAACAATGTCAAGAACGTCTTGCGAGCTAAGAAGGCTGTTCAGCGCGCGTTTCAAAACCAACTTGACGGGCGCGGTTTTTCGTTAATTGAGGTGGTTTCTGCCTGCCCGACGAACTGGGGCTTGACCCCAAAAAAGGCCATGGAGTGGGTTGAAGAGAAGATGATTCCATACTATCCGCTTGGTGTTTATCGAGACAAATCGCAGGAGGCTAATTGATGACAACACAAATACTTATTGCTGGATTCGGCGGCCAAGGCATCCTGTTTTCCGGAAAGCTTTTAGCCTACAAGGCTCTTTTGGAAGGTCGCGAGCTTTCTTGGTTGCCATCATATGGTCCCGAAATGCGCGGTGGCACGGCGTCCTGCTCGGTTACTATCAGCGACCAGACTGTCGGTTCCCCAATCATTGACCATCCTGATGTCCTAATTGTCATGAACTTGCCATCATTAGACAAGTACCAGTCTAGCGTCAAGCCCGGCGGCATGATTTTTGTGGACTCGACCCTAATTGAGCGCAAGGTCACGCGCGACGATGTTCAATCGTTCTACATTCCATCTACAAAAATTGCACAGGACCTTGGTACCCCGAACCTAGCCAACATTGTCCTTTTAGGCAATGTCTTGAAAAACTGTCCTACTATCTCGCGCGATTTTGTGGAGGACGCCCTGAAAAAAGTTGTCTCCGCCCGCCACCCAGAGATGTATGAGCTTAACCTCAAGGCTATTGAGGCTGGGTACAACTATCAATGACTATCATCGATTCACATTGCCACGTCTACCCGCAAGCCATTGCTTTAAAAGCAGTAAAAGGGGTCTCCAACTTCTACGATGGTGTACATAGCTTTGGCGATGGTCTTGCCTCCACCGTCCAAAAACTTTGGCCCAGTAGGGGAGTCGGCCATGCCATAATCTTTTCTGTGGCTACCAAACTGGAGCAAGTTGACCACATCAATGCCTTCATCGCCTCCACAGTCGCCTCTTCTGACGGCTTTTTCACTGGCTTAGGAACCATCCATCCAGATACTCCTGACATTCCAGCTGTCGTTGAGCGTATTCTTGCACTTGGTCTTCGTGGAATTAAACTCCACCCTGACACTCAGCGCTGCGCCATCGATGACCCGCGCCTCTTGCCCCTCTACGATGTCTGCGCCGGTAGGCTTCCAATCCTTCTTCATACTGGCGACAGTCGCTATGACTACTCCAACCCCGACCGCATGCTTGCCGTATTGAAAATGTTCCCACGCACCACATTCATTGGTGCCCACTTTGGTGGCTGGTCCGTCTGGGATCAGGCGACTGAGATGCTTCACTCCTTTGATAATTTCTATGTTGACAGTTCCTCTACCTTCCACTGGGTAGACCCCTCCAAAGTTAAAACCTACATTCGCACCTATGGCTCACAAAAAGTAATGTTTGGCTCCGACTTTCCCATGTGGGATGTCAAACCAGAGCTAGACCAAATGCTCTCTTTGCACCTTTCTTCTGCTGAATACGACAACATCTTCAACCTTACTGCTACTCGTCTTTTTGGTCTTTAGAATATAGAGGATTCCCACATAAAATAGAAGCTTGAGAATTGCCTTACATGTTCAATTGCACGACAACTAGACATGGTAAAACGGGCAGGGGATATTAATCAAAGGCGGTAAAGGCGCAGAAAGGCATGTGGAAACAAAAATGTTTCTATGCATAGAAACTTTTGTGCCAAAACTATTGACTTTTGTTTCTGTTTATAGAAACATGTTGAACAAGTGAGGTACTTAAAATGAAAAAATTAGTTGTAATCATAGCATTAGCACTAGTTTCAATTTCCATTGCTTTCTGCGTTGGATCAACAGAGGAAATAACTGAGGTGACATCTTACACAGTTGGAATTTGCAATTATGTAGATGATGCATCTCTTAATCAGATTTGTCAGAACATTCAAAGTCAGCTTGCAGCCATTGCAACAGATAAGGGTGTTGAAATTAACGTGAAGTATGACAACTGCAACGCAGATGCAAATGTCATGACTCAGATTATCGAGAACTTCATTGCAGATGGGGTGGATGTACTGGTTGGAGTTGCAACACCAGTTGCAATGCAAATGCAGAGTGCAACAGAAGATAACCAAATACCAGTAGTTTTTTCTGCTGTGTCTGACCCCCTTGCTGCTGGACTTGTTGAATCGTTGAAAGTGCCAGGAAGCAATGTAACAGGAACATCTGACTTCTTGGATACAAATGCAGTAATGAATCTGATTTTTGCACTAAATCCAGAAGCTAAGAAAGTTGGACTTTTGTATGACGCTGGACAGGACTCATCAACAACAGCAATTGCGACCGCAAAAGAGTACCTTACAAATAAGGGAGTGGAAGTCGTTGAAAGAACTGGGACAACAGTTGACGAAGTAATCTTGGCAGCAAATGCTCTCATCGCTGACAAGGTAGAGGCCATTTTCACACCCTCAGATAATACAATTATGACAGCAGAACTTTCTATCTATGAGGAACTTGCTAAGGCTGGAATTCCACACTATGCAGGTGCAGACTCATTTGCACTAAATGGTGCATTCCTAGGTTACGGAGTTGACTACGCTAATTTGGGTAAAGAAACAGCAAATATGGTGGCCGAGATTCTACTCGATGGAGCAAATCCAGCAGCAATGCCAGTAAAGACATTCGATAATGGAACAGCAACAGTTAACGTAGAAACTGCAGCAGAAATGGGATATGACTTTGAGACACTTAAGGAAACATTTGGACCATACTGCACAAAGGTTGTAGAAATTACAACCGCCGAAAGTTTCTGATAGGCGGGGTAAGAAATGATCACAACCATCTTGGGCCTTGGCGGCACAGCACTTGAACTTGGGCTGATAAGTTCACTGACAGTTCTTGCATTATTTCTAAGCTACACAATGCTTAATGTTTGTGACCTATCGACTGACGGCTGCTTTACACTAGGGGCAGCCGTTGGTGCAGTGGTAGCAATCTTGGGTCATCCGTACTTATCAATAGTGTGCGCAATGGCTGCTGGAATGCTATCGGGTTTGGTCACTGCCATACTACAGACCAAGATGGGCATTGACAGTTTGCTGTCCGGAATTATCGTTAACACCGGGCTTTACTCTGTAAATATTGCAATAATGGGTGGGGCCTCGTTGTTAAACATGAATAAGACAAATACCATATTTACAAAAAGCAAAAGTATTTTGGCGGATACTTTTCTATCAACACAATACAAATTAGTTGTTATTGTAGTAATCGTTGCCGCTGCTCTGGTCTTAATGACTTGGTTTCTAAAAACAAGGTTGGGCCTTGCAATTTGCGCAACTGGAAATAACCCCGATATGGTCAAGTCATCATCAATTAATCCAGCGTTTACTACTATAGTTGGGTTGTGCCTATCGAACTCGCTCACGGCGTTGTCCGGATGCCTGTTAGCGCAAAGTCAGAAGTCAGTGAACGTGTCGATTGGGTCTGGAATGTTGACCATAGCGTTGGCTTCTTTGTTAATTGGTCGTGCATTCTTGGGGCACGGCGGAGTAGGGAAGCGGGCGTTTGGGGCGGTGTTAGGGGCGTTCGTGTTCCGTTTGGTCTATACGATTGCGTTGCGTTTCAACCTACCGGCGTATATGCTCAAATTAGTGTCATCGATTATAGTAATTCTTGCTATATCAATACCTTATTTCAAGGGAAGACTACCTGAGATGCAAAGGGCTCGTAAGGCCGCGAAATTTATCAAGGCTAAAAATCCAACCAACTCCACGCCTCAGACAAACCCAACTAGCCCACAAAACATCCAACTTGAAAACTCCACAAACCAAGGTGGTCCCAATGCTTGAATTAATCGATGTATGCAAAACATTTAATCCAAAATCCGTCTTCGAAAAAGTCGCTTTGGACCACGTGAACCTAGACGTTAAAGATGGCGACTTCATCTCCATCATTGGTGCCAACGGAGCCGGCAAATCAACACTTTTCAATGCAATTTGCGGCTCATTTCTCACCGACAGTGGCCAAATCCTCCTCGACGGCCAAGATATAACATTCTTGCCAGAGCACAAACGTGCCAAAACTATTGGGCGCCTATTTCAAGACCCCATGCGAGGCTCGGCACCCGGCATGAGCATCGAAGAAAACCTAGCCCTAGCAGCTGGTCACGGCGGTTGGCTCAGCCAAATCTCCAAATCCGACAAACAAGCCTTCCGCGACCGTCTCTCTGTTCTAGGCATGGGCCTTGAAGACCGAATGAAGCAACCAGTAGGGCTTCTCTCAGGTGGCCAACGTCAGGCCCTGACCCTCCTCATGTCCACCTACAACCCACCTAAACTCCTTCTTCTGGACGAGCACACTGCCGCCTTAGACCCTTCTACTGCCGAAAAAGTGCTAGCGCTAACCAAGAAGATAGTTGAAGAAAACCATCTTACCTGTCTGATGATAACGCACAACATGCAAAGCGCCATGGAACTAGGCAACCGAACCATCATGATGCACAATGGTCGCATAATCTTCGATGTATCTGGCAATCAGCGTAGCGGTCTTGGTGTCAAAGACCTGTTAGCCCATTTCAAATCAGTTGCAGGTAAAGACCTTGATAACGACCGCATGATTTTAGTCTAATTACTATAGTTCTAAATTAGTGGTTATTTTCTTTTTCTGAAGACCTTATGAATAATAGTACTCAAAACACATATCTTTCAGTTTGCAAATCACTACCTTTTGATATACTATATAGCAGATGAGCTTTACAGTTGAAGATGCTATGAAACTCCCAGCAATGAGGGGAGCAAAACTGCTTGGTGGGCGAGCAGGACTCAAAAACAACGTTTTTGGTGTTACTGTCTTTGAGTACAAAGAATCTGAGGAGTTGCAAGATAGGTTTTTTCAATCAAATGAAAAACAACTCTTTAATAGGATTGTTCTAACAAGCTTTGCAAATTTATCAGACAATATAGAGCTTCAGTGCAAATACTTAAAACAATTATACTACTGTGGTGAATCTGCCTTAATTCTTTACTATACAGGAATTATAGTAAAAGCGGTATCACCAGAACTTATAGCAGTAGCAGATGAAATAGGCTTTCCATTGATAATAATGCCAGAAGGTAGAATCGATATAAGATATGGAGACTTAATATCAGATATTAGCTTATCCATCGTATCCGAAAGCCTAAATTACAATGAAAGTATAATACCCGAAGTAATTGGCCGCGTTTCTAAGCTTCCCTCTGATAAAAGAACAATAGATTCAGTACTGGAAATCCTAAGTGCAAAACTTAGAGTAAGTCTCATTCTAACAGATAGCCATCTAAATGCACTAGGTGAAACCGCAATCTCATCCCAACTTGCAATCGCAACAACCACAGCATCCAACAACTCTCAAAAACCCTCCGACCTTGCCTCACTTCTTACAGAGGACAACGTAACTCACCACATCAAAAGGAGAAAGGCCTTTCTTCCCATACCTGGTAGCTACATTTGGTACGTTCCGATCCTTGACCGCGGCACCGAGCCAATGCGCCTATTTCTCATCGAAACAGGCAACACTCTAAATGACATCATCGTCGATATGACCAAGCAAACCGTTCAACTCGCCGTCGAACTTTGGAGTAACAGCCACAGCGCAATTCTAGCCTCCGAACTTGTCAAGGCTATCCTCAATGACGAGCCCATTCGTATGCGCCGCCTAAGCGAGGTACTGAACATAGACATCAAATCTATTCACACCAGTTGGTTCATCCGTTGCACCGACGCCCGCGACACATTCACCAAACCAATGATCGACTCCGTTCGCACCACCATGAGTAAACTCGACTCCGACATCCTCCTCGAGCCTTACCGCACTCCACTCGGCCGTGCCGACGACCTTGTCATGTTTTTTCGCAATCCTCTCGACGCTCGCCTTTTGGACACCTGCGCACGCACTATCATCCACAACCTCCATGACCTTGGCTGCCAGCACGTCTACCTCACCATGCTTGATTACAAATCCACAACCGCCAACGTACGAAACGCCTTCTCCATCTGGAACCAGACCGAGGCCATTGCCCGCGTCGTTTTCCCCAGTCTTGAAATATTTCATGAGTCGGAAATCGAGCTTGTCCGCCAGTGCAACGAAATCATTAAGTTAGGCGAAGCTAGCATAGCCTCAGCCACTGGTTGCCTAGAGGCCATTGAAGAACGCCACAGCTCCGATGAACTATTAAAAACCATAACCGTCTACTACTTAGACGCCTGCATGAACATGCAAGTCGCCTCCAAAATCCTAAAAGTGCACAAGAACACCATAAAGTACCGCATTAACATGGTTTGTGACGCCCTTGGCCAGCCTGTTAGCAACCCCGTTACCACCTCCCGTCTTGTCACAGCCCTTGCCATTCGCCGCCTTCTAGAGCATGCCACCAACTAGCCTCTGTGCCCTTACCCAAGTTAAACCAAGGAGAAAATACATGGATCATATCAAATATCTGCTTGCTGCAAATGAAATTGCTAAACACGCCAGAGAAACTGGAAACACCCCATTCGGTGCCGTCCTAGTAGACCCAGACGGCAACATAATCATGGAGCAGGGTAATGCCGAGTCCGACCTTCACGATGCTACTGCCCACGCCGAGCGCATGCTAGCCTCCCGTGCTAGCCAGACCTTTGATAAAGATTTTCTCAGCAAGTGTACCCTTTACACTACATTTGAACCCTGCTGTATGTGTACTGGAGCAATCTACTGGGCCAATATCGGAAGGATAGTTTACGGCCTAACCGAAGAAACCCTTCTTGAAATGACCGGCGCCGATGACAAAAACCCGACCTTCAACATTTCCAGTCGCACCATCCTTGCAGCTGGACAAAAACATATCGAAGTTCTTGGCCCCTTTCCTGAAATCGCTGATTCCGTCAAATCTGTTCAAAAAGGTTTCTGGAAAAAGAAGTAATCACATCCTCCTTTCTTTGCAAGCAAGCTAAATAATATTGTGCACTAAAAACATGAAGCAAACTCAACAAAATGATCAACTTGAAAGCATAGCAATGCAATCGAAGTCAAAATTAACTAAAACAAAAATATTAGGTAATGCGCTCTTACTCCTAGCTGCCATTATTTGGGGCTTAGCCTTTGTTGCACAGAGGGTAGGGATGGACAAAATAGAGCCGCTTACCTTTAATGCTGCGCGAACTGTATTGGGAGCTTTTGCAGTTGGAACAGTTGCAGCAATCATGCCAAAAGCGCCAGCTAAGGGAGTAGACCCAAAACTTTATAAGAAGGATACAATAGTTGGAGGGGTCCTTTGCGGCATATTTTTGGCCCTAGCTAGCATACTACAACAAGTTGGAATAGTATCAACAAGCGCAGGAAAAGCCGGTTTTATTACGGCAATGTACATGCTTTTAGTTCCCATTCTTAATTTGGTGCTGTTTCGCAAAAAAAGCCCTTATTTGGTATGGTTTGCAGTGCTAGTTGGCCTAATTGGGATGTATTGCTTGTGCATAACTGAGGATTTCACCCTTACAAAGTCTGATGGTCTGGTTGCAATGTGCTCCATTTTTTTCAGCTTTCATATAATATGCGCAGACCACTTCACAAAAAATGGCAATCCAATTCTCATTTCTGCCATCCAATTTGTCACTGCCGCTGTTATCTCCATCGCCGCCGCTTTTATAATAGAAACGCCAAGTTGGGACAAAATCGCCTCCGCCGCCATTCCTATTCTCTACTGCGGCCTAATGTCTAGCGGCGTCGGCTACACATGTCAAATCGCTGGCCAAAAATACAGTGAACCTGCCACTGCATCTATCCTGCTCAGCCTAGAATCTGTCTTTGCTGTCCTATTTGGCATGCTCATTCTCCACGAACGAATGACAATGCGCGAAGTCTTTGGCTGCATTGCTATGTTCGCCGCAGTCCTCTTAGTGCAAATCACACCGCATAGAAAAAAATAAAAACACTAAATCTAAGCTTCTTCCTCAGCCAAGATTTCTCTGGCGACAAAAACACCGCTTGCACTTGCGTGGGACAGGGAGTGGGTAACTCCGCTTCCATCTCCAATCATATAAAGACCCTTGTGGATAGTTTCTAGGTGGTTGTCAACTTGAACTTCCATATTATAGAACTTAACTTCAACACCATAGAGTAGGGTATCATCATTTGCAGTGCCAGGGGCAATGCGGTCAAGAGCATAAATCATCTCGATAATGCCATCCAGTATTCGCTTTGGCAAAACCAGTGAAAGATCACCAGGCTCGGCTTGAAGGGTAGGGCGGACAAAACCCTCTTCAATGCGTTTGTGATTACTGCGGCGCCCACGGATAAGGTCGCCGAAGCGCTGAACTATGACGCCACCACCTAACATGTTTGAAAGGCGGGCAATGCCCTCGCCATATCCATTACTGTCCTTGAATGGTTGAGTGAAGTGTTTCGAGACCAAAAGAGCGAAGTTTGTGTTTTGGGTACGCTTGCTTGGGTCTTCGAAACTATGACCATTAACTGTGACGATGCCGTTTGTATTTTCGGTGACTACGATGCCATATGGGTTCATGCAGAAGGTGCGTACACTATCTTCGAATTTTTCAGTGCGATAGATGATTTTGCTTTCATAAAGACTGTCGGTCAGGTGGGCAAAAATCTGTGCTGGAAGTTCTACTCTGACACCAATATCAACACGGTTAGACAAGGTATCAATGTTAAGTGATTTGCAAATTTCTTCAACCCACTTACTACCACTGCGTCCTACAGAAACAATGCATTTTGAGCACTCCAAGGTCTCCTTGGATGTTTCAACTCTAAAACCACCATCAATAACCTTAATGTTTTTTACAGGCTCAAGGAAACGAAAATCGATTTTGTCGCACATCTCTTGATACAGATTTTGCAAAACCACATAGTTAATATCTGTACCTAAGTGCCTTACAGAAGCATTGAGAAGCTTTAACTTATTAATCATGCATAGGCGTGAAATATCAGAACCTGTTGTACTGTAAAGTTTTGTTCCTTCCCCACCATGGGCCATGTTGATACTGTCAACGTACTCCATCAATTCAATGGCCTGGTCCTTTCCAATATAATCACACAAGGTCCCACCAAAGTCGTTTGTGATATTGTATTTACCATCTGAAAACGCGCCCGCTCCGCCAAAGCCTGACATAATTGAGCAGGGTTTACACCCAATGCATGACTTAATTTTCTTCCCATCGATTGGGCATTTGCGCTTTTCCAAACTATTTCCCATGTCAATGACGGCAATCTTCAAGCCCCTATCAGCCTTGGCAAGTTCGTACGCTGAATAAATCCCTCCTGGTCCAGCACCCACAATAATCACATCGTACTTTTTACTCATTTCTAACTATTTCCTATGTATGATATTTCTGAATTAGCCAAACAATTATCGCACATAATCTATCATAAATCCAGCAAAAAATTTTTGTCCGATGACCCTAAAATTGGTATCAGCTCTGACAGGCAATCCCATTTTCAGATAAGCCCAGGTCCTTCACTTCAGAGCAAATGTTCTCCAATCTTTGCAACCTTTCTTGCTGTATAGTTTTAGCAATTGAAGTGGTGATTTGTAATTTGGATTTTAGGCTAAAACTTGAGTCATTATCCTTATGTTGGTACAATGCTGGGCCATGGATATTGTTAAAAAAGCTGTTTTGGATATTACTGAGAAAGCAGAAAAAACTGAAAAAGAGAAAATGTATTCGAAGTGGGACAGATTGCCGAAAGGGCAGGCTAGTACAAATATCGTTCCAGGTTGTCTAGTGTTAGAGGGTGGGGCGTTTAGAGGTTTGTACACTCAGGGTATTTTGGACTTTTGGATGCAGCATGGGCTGAATTTTCAGACTGCAATCGGGGTTAGTGCTGGTGCTCTGGCACTTGTTTCATATATGTCCGGTCAGATTGGGCGCTCGGCTAGGGCTAACTTGGGCTATAGGCATGATAGCACTTATATTGGGGTTGATGCGATTCGCAAATCACACAGCTTGATTAATCTTGATTTTCTTTTGCATGATTTTAATTCTATAGAACCGCTAGATTTAAATCGTTTTAATGACGATAGAAGACGTCTTGTAGCAGTAGCTACAAATTGCGAAACTGGGAGGGCAGAGTACTTCGAACGCTCAAATTGTAGCAATATATTTTTGGGGATAAAGGCCTCGGCATCGATGCCGTATATCTCGCCCATGGTGGATGTGGATGGGAAGAAGTGTCTGGACGGGGGTTGTTTCGACGCTATACCATATGCATGGGCGATGGAGCAGGGTTTTGAGAAGATTGTTGTGGTCAAGACACATGAGAGGGGGTTTCGTGTTGCGGACGCGAAGGAGCAGACGCGGGCTAAGCGAGTGTATCGGCGGCATCAGGAGTTTGCGCGTGTGCTGGACCTAGGCGATGTGCGTTACAACGAGGAATATGATGAGATGGACAAACTGGCAGCGCAAGGGCGAATTTTTCTGATTGAGCCTTCGGAGCCAGTGACAGTTTCGCGGGTGGAGGGTGATATGGAAAAGTTGGGACAGTTGTACTGGCTTGGATATAACGATGCCCAGCGGGGATTTCACGATTTGCTTGTATACCTAGGTGCTGAGGAACTTGAGAAAAATGTGGCGAGTGTTCGAGACGCGAAATCTGGTCAGGTTGAGTTGTCCATATGTGAAGGGCATGATACTGCATGCGATAATTCCATTTCTGATGCACAGGCCATTTCCGATATCTATAGATATTATGTGAATAATACAGCTATAACTTTCGACATTGATCCGCCTGATGCTACTTTCTTTGAAGAAAAAATAGCATCCTCCCAAAAGGCGGGGTATCCTTTTTTAGTATCAGTCCTTAATGGTCAGGTTGTTGGCTTTGCATATGCTGGGGCATTTAAAGATAGGGCTGCCTACAATAAATCCGTAGAAGTTTCAATTTACGTCCGCAATGACTTAAAAGGACAAGGCATTGGTCATAATCTTTATACCCAACTTGAATCTCAGTTAAAGAGTAGGGGATTTACCAATCTTTATGCTTGCATCGCCACAACTGACAATAATGAGGATGAGCACTTGGATAACTCAAGTGTTGTTTTTCACTCTGGTTTTGGTTACAAAACAGTCGGCCACTTTACTAAATGTGCCTTCAAGTTTGACACTTGGTACAGTATGGTTTGGATGGAAAAGATTTTGATTGAGCACTAAGCATATTACTTATTTACAATAAGTAGGACTATAGTAGTTCTTAATGTTAAGCACATCAGAATCTTTTGTTGAAAGAACTTAGCTATGTATGACAGCAAAAGTGACAGCAAAAATTAAAGCTTAGTGAAAAAATAATTCCTATAGTCCAAAAGTGATGTGATTTTTTTTGTCTCATTAAACCTATCCAGTAGGCTTTCTAAACCACAGATAAATTGGCCAAATCTCTTCAGAACCACTGAAGGCTACAATATAAAAATCTACTATGTCGTATTCACTAAAACCAAACTAACCATAACCAACGCTATAGTACTAAAGCCACTATAACTAAAACTCCAAACGTCAAAAACCCTAGCCACATCCTCAATATTGTGCGAAAATAAGGCATGACACAACAAACAATCGACCGCATCCGCCAATTTACCACAGACCGCGACTGGGACCAGTTCCACAGCCCCGCCAACCTCGCCAAATCCATCGCCATCGAAGCCGCCGAGCTCCTCGAGTGCTTCCAATGGAGCGACACCGCCTTCAATCTCGACCACGTCAAAGAGGAACTTGCCGACGTCCTAGTCTACTGCCGCAACCTTCTCGACAAACTCGGCCTAGACGAAGACCAAATCGTCAACGCCAAACTCACCCAAAACGAACTCAAATACCCCGTCTCCAAATCCCGCGGCACCTCCGCCAAATACACCGACCTCTAAATCCTCATTTCCCTCCCCATCCTGCTCGCTCCCGCTCGCGAGTTCTTTGGCTTCGCGTCCATACACATTACAAACACAATGTGCTATAATCTCACTTGCGGGAGTTACACTTCTACTTGCAGCCGTTATCTGCTAAAGGAAGAGCGGACCTGAAATGGTCTTTTTTTGTTCCTTCCGCCTCTGCTTTTGCGGAGTACACATTAAAAAAAGGAACAAACAATGACCGACCTTATTCTTCATATTCCCCATGCATCAACCTACATCCCAGAGGACTGTTTCCCCAAAGATTCAAAAGAATACCAAATCTTAAGCCAGGACCACCCCTACATGGTAGACTGGTATGTCGACCAACTCTTTGACTGCGGCCTAGGTACCGCCATCATTGCCCCCGTTTCTCGCATGGTCTGCGATACGGAAAGATTTTTAGATGATAGCCAAGAGCCAATGTCCCGCATCGGTATGGGCGTCTGCTACCAGACCACTCATGACCTAAAGCACCACATCACTATCACTGCTACTCACCGCTCATACATAGTCGAAACCTACTACAAACCGCACCACCAGGCCCTGCAGCAAGCTATCGATAACTCTCTTTCTAATAAGCACTTACCCATACTTCTCGACTGTCACTCCTTCAGCCCCATCCCCCTCCCATACGAGTTCGACCAGTCTCCTCAGCGCCCCGACATCTGCCTTGGTACCGATGCTCTCCATACTTCACCCGCCCTCATTGCCATCGTCAGTGACTTTTTTAAGCGTCTTGGTTACACAGTGCAGTTCAACCGCCCATACGCTGGTGCCCTTGTCCCCCTTAAGTACCTCCAAACCCCACAGCCCCTTGCCCTAATGATTGAGATTAACCGCCGCCTCTATCTTTCTCCCAATAGTCCAACCAAACTCCCAACCTTCAGCACGCTTTCTTCCCAACTCCAAGAGCTTCAACAGCTCCTTCTATCTCTCCCTGCCCAAGACATCTCCAATTAACCCTCGCCTTTTTTCAATACCACCTGCCATAAAACACTTTTCGCATATGCACACAATCGCCCCTTTGTGCTATAATCTTAGGACAAGGAGAAACCTATGGATTTCAACACCGATATCTTCACATTATTTGACAAAAAGTGGGCTCTTCTAACTGCAGGCACTAAAGAAAACTTTAACACCATGACCATCGGCTGGGGAGGCCTAGGAACAATTTGGGGCAGAAGCGTTGCCTCAGTCTATGTACGAACATCAAGATACACCCACAGTTTTATGGACAATAATGACTACTTTACTGTCAGTTTCTACCCAGAAGCCTATCGAAAAATACTCGGGATTCTAGGCTCCAAATCTGGTCGAGACATGGATAAAATGCACCAAAGCGGCCTTACTCCAATTACAGCCGGCCCTTCAATGACCTTCTCTGAAGCTCAAGTCACTTTAGTCTGCAAAAAACTCTTTGTTCAGCGCCTTGACAGTAAAAAAATCCCACAAGATATCATTGACCGCTACTACACAAATGATGCTGAGCATGACATGTATATTGGCCAAGTCGTTGACATCATTCGACCACAAGAACCCACTAAGTAAAAATAAGGAATCAAGCAATGGAAAGCGTTTATAACTATCTCAAAAACGTTGAAACATATTTTCTAGCAACAATTGATGGCAACAAACCAAAAGTTCGCCCATTTGGCACCATAGATCTTTACAACGGCAAGCTTTACATCCAAACTGGCCTAAAAAAAGACGTAGCCAAACAACTTCTCGCAAATCCAAATGCCGAAATTTGCGCCTTCAACTCCAAGGATGGCACATGGCTTCGCGTTTCTGGTAAACTCATTTTGGATGATGATAGGCAGGCCCGCAAACACATGTTAGATGCCTACCCAAACCTTCGTAGTATGTACAATGAAGACGATGGAAACACTGCAGTATTCTATTTCACTGAAGCAACTGCAATTTTCTCATCCTTCACCGCAAGTCCAACAATCATTCACTTCTAAAGCGCTAAGGCTACAAACCAAGCAGTTAAACATAACCGCTTTGGCCACGCCTAGCAAAACTCACAAGGAGGCCCTATGTTTTTCTGGCTCTTAACCCCATATCTCACCTACAGTTGGCTTCTCATCGCCGCTGCCGTCATCCCCGCCATCTTCCTTTTGGTCAAAGTTTACCGCTCCGACCGCTTGGAACGTGAAAGCCCACTGCTCATCGGGCGCCTAGTTATCAGCGGCATTATTTCAACCTTCTTCGCCCTAATCAGCGAACGCGTCTTCGGCCTCATTCTGGACCTTGCCCTCCCACCAACCTCGCCCGCGTACAACATCATCCTCTACTTCGGCATCGTCGCCATTTCCGAGGAACTTTCCAAATACATCCTCCTTCGCAACCGAACCTGGCGGTCTGGCGAGTTCAATTGCCAATACGATGGCGTTGTGTATGCCACAGCTGTTTCTTTAGGATTTGCCCTTTGGGAAAATATTTCCTACGTTACCATGTATGGTTTTTCCACAGCCCTGGTCCGCGCAGTCACCGCCATTCCTGGCCACGCCTGTTTCGGCGTCTTTATGGGTGTTTTCTACTCCCTAGCCAAGACCAACGATTACCTCCACCGCACCGACCGAGTCCGTTTGTACAACGTCCTCTCCGTCCTTGTCCCAGTCCTCCTACACGGCGCCTACGATTACATCGCTTCCAGCCCCTCCTCCAGTGCTAGCTGGGTCTTCCTCGTTTTCGTTATCATTCTTTTCGTCATTTCCTTCTTCCTTGTCCAGCGTATGTCCAAAAACGACGCCTACATTTCCCGTTCCTACCTCCGCTACTAGATCAGAAACTGCTCAATCACCTTGTATATATTCTGCACATATAACGGATTATTCACTCCCTCAACAGTCACAATCAAATTCACTCCGATAAAATAACCATTTCTTGCATATGTATTTATCTTATACTGCGCATTTTCCCAGTACTCTTGATTATGAATCATTCCAAAATGTTCCCAAACATACTCCCTTCCAGTCCTCTTGTTCAACACAGTAAAGTCTGGATGTAGTAGCGTTTTCCCCTCGTCTAAATATAAATCAGCCTCGTATACATACGGCACACCTTCCGCATGAAGCCTGTCGGCAATAATCAGTTCACTTTTAGACCTAACATATTCCCCATTACTTGTCACAAAGTTTTCCTTTCCCAAATAATATCTATCCCTAAACCGATTCTTTTTTTCCAACCACCTTTTTGCAAAACTATCACTTACCCCGCATATTTCCGTAGCCTTTTTTACAAAGGCCCTAATCGGCTCACTTAAGCTTTCATAAACATTTTCTAGCCCTGAAATTGCGTCCTTATTATCCAAGTCCATCAAGCATGCATCCAACTGCTTCTTGTCTCGCTTTGCCTTTTTCAGTAACTCTGCATAATATGTGCCCTTAGCCGCATCCTCAAGCCTATCATCCCCCCGCTTTAGATACACCTCCGTCTTCCCTCGCACCATGTAGTAACTAATCCGTCCTTTTTTTCTCCTGTACTTTAGCCTCCATGGATGTTCGGCAACACCAATTTCAAACTGCGCTATCTGTTTTTCCAGATCCTTAATACAATCCCCAAGTAACAATGTCATAATTTCTTTAGTCATACCCTCCTTTACAACCAAATTGTCATTTTCATTAGCTTTTTTCCAAAAAAATTTTTTTAAAAACCCAAAAATATCTGTTTCAGCTTTTTTCACCAGCAATTTCATATCTTTCAAAAGCCCCAAATCACAAAAAGCAATGCTCCACGCGCAAAGTGCCAGACCGAAAATCAATCAAAGCTGCCTCAAGCCGCTAAAAGTTCCCCCTAAATGGCCAAAAATCGACAAAGTAGGGGGAACTTTTTCAAGCCATGAGCCTACAAAGAGTCCAATTAGCCACAATCAAAGTGTTCTTCTACCGCAAAATCAACTAGAACCGCCTCAAGCTGCTAAGAGTTCCCCCGGAAATTTTGAAAATCAGCCATTTCGGGGGAAAGTTCCCCCTAAATGGCCAAAAATCGACAAAGTAGGGGGAACTTTTACAAGTCATGAGGCTACAAAGAGGCCAATTAGCCGCAATCAAAGTGTTCTTCTACCGCAAAATCAACCAAAGCCACCTCAAGCCACTAAAAGTTCCCCCTGAAATTTCGAAAACCAGCCATTTCGGGGGAAAATTTGATGTGTACCCCTTGTCAAGGACATTCTTTTTTAGGGGGGTGTTCAAAACACCCCATATGTTACTGCTTTACAGATATGGAGAATAGTGCAACGCTGGGAAGCGACATGATCGCCATATCTAGTTTGCAATGGGCCGTGCGTGTGCACTGCCTTTTCTATAGTTTTGGATGGTGTGAGTATTAAACCAAGTGGCAGCGCCATCCTACTGCCTCTTGGAAACTAAAGCGATAAATCCTGATTCTTTGGCAACGCCTCAGAATCACTTTACCTTGTTCTGATTATATATCGGAAGTGGATATACTCCCGTTGTCAGATACTGATAGTATTCCACTGGCGAGAGCTTCAGAAGATCCCACTGATAGCGGTCATTGTTATAGTAATCCATCCAGTCATCTATTACTTTTTCCACCTCCTCAAATGACTGACATTTTGCAATCACATCGCGAAGCTCATCCTTCATATGACCAAAGAAGCTTTCCTGTGGAGCATTGTCCCAGCAGTTTCCCTTTCGTGACATAGACTGCACAAACTCTGCATCTTTCAGCTTCTGTATAAATGCATAGCTAGTGTAATGGCAGCCTTGGTCGCTATGAACAATTGTTTCATTGTCTAAAGTACATCCATGCTTTTCTATAAGTAGATCAACCGTTTCTAAAACAAATTCAACTCTAAGACTGATACTTACGCGGTAAGCCAAGATTTCGTGAGTGAATGCGTCAAGGATTGTTGAAAGATAACATTTTCCACATTCAAAGAATAGATATGTGATATCTGTCAGTAGTACCTTACGAGGTTCCTGTTCAAATTTACGTTCCACAATATTTGGAGCAATATTACTTGTAGCCATCGCTTTACTCATTCTACGATAAGGATTTGCTTTTCTAATTGGACATAACAAATTGAATTTGTTCATCAGACGGCGAATCTTCTTTAAATTCATTCTGATTCCTTTATGGAGAAGTCTCATATAAATGCTACGTGCACCTTTTGCGTAGTTTCTGAAGCGATATGCATCTAGAATGAGCTCAAAATCTTTCTTATCAAGGGCATCTTGCTTCTCCCTTGTTGGGGCTGCAGCCATCCAAGCGTAAAATCCAGAACGAGAAACTCCAGTAATCTTGCACATAAAAGATATGTCTAGCATATTGTCACTGTGACATATTGCTTCCTTTATGAGTCTAAACTTCACTTCGGCTGGTGCCTTGATTCCCATCGTCTCCGTGCCTCCATATCTGCCATTTGATTTTTTTTTAAAAACTCAACCTCTTGACGAGTATATGCCAACTCATGCTCTACGTGTTTCAAACGCTCTTCGACTGTCTGATCTGTGGACATAGGAGAGCATCGTAAAATCCTCCTCTTTTTGTCCGAGAAACCTTCTTCACGTTTGGCGTATTTGTTTAAAGCGTAGCAAAAGCCACTGATTCGCTTTTCCCCCAGGATATCAGGGTCAATACCGCACTCCAGGAATATCTGCCTAGTTGATTTTCCGGATTTCCTTTTCTGGTAAAAATGTTTCCTAAATTCCACTGTGAAACGTACAGTGCTTGAGGATACACTTCTCACATACTGGTTGGCTTTTAGTTGTTCAACCTGCTCTTCCGTAAACGAATTCGTGTGTGATTTTGCCATATGTCACTCTCCTTTTTACTGTCTTAACAGGTAGGTACGGTTTATCTCAAAACTGCCCAACATTGTTGTCCACTGGAAGGGATTTTCCCCCAAAATACTGTCCAAAGTATAGGGGGCCCTAAATTTCCGTGTCCAATTTGTTGGGTACAGTTTAATTCCCCCTAAAAGGGCAAAAATCAGCAAAGTAGGGGGAACTTTTACAAACCAAGAGGCTACAAAGAGTCATAGATGTGCAGATAATATTGGAAATGGTGTGGCAGAGTAGGGCAAAGACAAATGACTAGAATTATGCATTATGCAAAGCTAGACTGGAGGTGAGACAATAGGCGCTTGGCTATTGGTGTGAATACTTGGTGTTTACGCCAAATAAGGTAGATTGGAGTTTCAAGAAGAGGATGGAGAGGGCGAAAGGTCAGGCCAGACTGAGGGCTGGTGTCGATTAGATTGTCGAAAGTTAGCAGAAAACCAAGGCCCTCTTTGACAAAGAGAGAGGCGTTGAAAGATAGGCGGAAAGAACCCTCCAAGTGGAGTTGGTCTAGTAGTGGTCCGCACCAAGCAGAGATGTCGTTGCGCCAACCTTGCTCGGAGCAGAAGAGGGGGAGCCCAATTAGGTCGGAAGCCTGAATGCGTGGCTTTTGGGCTAAGGGATGGTCGGAGGGCATGACTAGTCCCCAGATGTCGGGTTGAGGGAAGATGAGGAAGTTGTACTTGGATGAGTCAGGGGTTTCGGCAAGGACGGAAAAATCTAAAAGACCTTTGTCTAGCTTTTCAGTTACCTGTTCTGTATCGCCGCTACTGATGTGGTAGCGTAGGCCAGGGTATAGACTTTTGAAACGTTGGATTTCACCAGCAAGGTGGCGAATCTGGCAGGACTCGGCTAGGCCGAAGTAGATGTCTCCGCCAGTCAGGTCATCAAGGCCAGTGAACTCGTCCTTGATTTTGTCGGCCATGGTGATTAGGTCTTCGGCGCGTTTTCGGAGCAGATGACCTGCCTCGGTCAGCTCGATGCGAAAGCTGTGGCGAATGAATAGCTGTTTGCCCAGTTCCTGTTCCAGAGTGTGGATTTGCTTGGACAGCGTCGGTTGCGTGACGTGCAAAATTTCTGCGGCGTGGGTCATGTTTTCCTCGCGCGCGATGGCGAGAAAGTAGCGAAGAGTGCGAATTTCCATTGTACCTCCTAGTGGAATTTATGGGGGTTTGGGCGTAAGGGCCTAAAGTGATTGTGGGCTTCACATGGCATGTGCTATTTTGTGCATGAGAACTTGAGTATAAAGTCCGCATCAATGTTATTCTAAATTAGAATAGCATGATATTCATTATAACTATTGGCGCGTTGGTCGTCAAAGGCGTATACTTCACTTATTCTTGACCACACAATTAAAAAAATGCCACAATTCAACAAAAAAGAGAGGTGCTAGATGATTTACAAACAATTCCAAAACAAACAATTATCCGCCCTAGGAATGGGTGCCATGAGACTCCCAGTTATCAACGGGGATGACAACAACATCAACCAGGCTCAGGTTCAAAAAATGGTTGATTACGCCATTGAAAACGGAATTAATTATTTCGACACAGCATGGGGCTACCATGGTGGAAACTCCGAAACATCACTCGCTAAGGCCCTCTCGAAATATCCGCGCACTAGCTACTACCTCGCTGACAAATTCCCTGGCTACGATTTGGATAACATGCCCAAGGTTGCCGAGATATTCGAAGAGCAACTACGAAAATGTAACGTTCAATACTTTGACTTCTACCTCTTTCACAATGTTTGCGAGATGAATATCGACGCTTATCTAGATCCAAAATTCGGCATCCACGATTATCTCATCAAGCAAAAAGCTGCCGGTCGCATTCACCACCTGGGCTTCTCCGCCCATGGTAGCCTTCAGGTTATGCAGCGCTTTTTGGACGCCTACGCTCAAGACATGGAATTCTGCCAAATCCAACTCAACTATGTTGACTGGACATTCCAGAATGCCAAAGAAAAAGTTGACCTTCTAAACCGCTACAACATCCCCATTTGGGTCATGGAACCCCTTCGCGGCGGCCGTTTGGTCAAACTTCCCGAATCCGCTCTTTCTAAACTCACTGCCGCTGCTCAGAGCAGTACTTCCAATGCCACTCAGGATACCACTCAGAGTACCACTACCACACAACCCACACCTACCAGTTACGCCTTTCGCTTCATTCAAGGCGTTCCCAATGTCATCGTCACACTCTCTGGAATGTCTAATTTCCAGCAACTCTGCGAAAATATACAAACTTTCAGCCAAAATAGGCCATTGTCAACATCCGAAACCAAAACGCTTCTCTCCATCGCCGACGGCATGCTCTCGGGCATTCTTCCCTGCACCGGTTGCCGCTACTGCACCAGCCATTGCCCTCAGGGCTTGAACATCCCACACCTTCTCGAACTCTACAACGAGCACTCCTTCACCGGAGGCGGCTTCATCGCCCCAATGGCCCTCCAAGCCCTGCCCGCCAACAAGCAACCCTCCGCCTGCCTCGCCTGCCACTCCTGCGAACGCGTCTGCCCCCAACAAATCCCCATCGCCTCTGCCCTTGCCGCCTTCAACCGCCTACTCAACTCCTAAATCCGCCACGTCGTACACTCCCATATATGCCAGGCCCAAGCCCCGCTTGGGCCGAGTTCTTTGACCCCATCAGTAGCCCCTGTAAATGGTATCGCAAGAAAAGATGGCAATACTGCTATTCTGATAAACAAAATATTTTGCGCTTTCCTCAACCACAGATATAAAATTGCAATTTTAGAAGAACCCAAGCAATCCAAGTTAGAAATAACTAGCCATTTTAAATTACACTTCGAGGAATCATTCATCATTAGGAAAGATTACTTTCCTGAGAGAAAAAAATTGGTTGAGAATAGTAAACCCAGACCATTCCCAATCAAGCCTATTACTTATTGCCGCATCTTTAGATAATTTGCTATATTTCCCTTGAATCATTCTCATCAAGGCCCTTAGTAGCCTTCAGTATAAGGAGAAAAGCAATGCGAAAAAATTTCGGAGCAAGAGCTCTTTCCTATCCAATGGCCGTATACCTAGTTACGACCTACAACCCAGATGGCACAGCCAATACAATGAACGCAGCTTGGGGCGGCGTCAGCAATGACCACGAGTTCACGCTCTGCCTCAGCGCTGACCATAAAACTGTAAAAAATTTACAAAGAACTGGAGCATTTACCATCAGCATAGGAGACGGCCGCCACGTCGTCGAGTGTGACTACGTTGGCCTAGCATCTGGGAACAAAGTCGCCAACAAAGTTCAGCAAGCAGGCTTTACAGTATCAAAAAGCACGCTTGTCAATGCGCCGATGATCAATGAACTCTCTGTCTGCATCGAATGCACTGTTATCAATTACAACCCCGAAACCTGCGTCCTAGTTGGGGATATAGTCAATGTCTCGGTTGACGAGTCCGCGCTGACCGATGGTAAAGTGGATATCCAAAAGGTTCTACCGCTAATCTATGACCCCTTCAACCACACATACCACCTTGTAGGTGCCAAAGTTGGTAACGCTTTTTCCGATGGCAAACAACTACTTGGCAAATAACCACTTGACAAATAATTGTGCCCCATTGCCCAGTTCATTGATACCACTTATGTTGTCAAAAAAACTAACCCAATAAAAAAATAAAAAGACCAAGAAGGCTACCATGGCATATTACTACGACGAACTTTCAAGGACATTCAGCGAATACCTACTGGTGCCCGGCTATTCCTCAGAAGAATGCATCCCACAGAACGTCTCACTAAAGACACCGCTAGTAAAATTCCAAAAAGGAGAAACCTGCCCGCTGACAATGAACATCCCAATGGTCTCGGCCATTATGCAGTCCGTCTCCGGAGTGAAGATGGGTCAGGCCCTTGCTAAAGAGGGAGGAGTTGCCTTTATCTATGGCTCACAGAGCATTGAAAGCCAAGCCCATATGGTCCAGCAGGTAAAACGAAGCAAATCCGGCTTCGTAGAATCAGACTCCAACCTTAAGCCAGATGCTACACTAAATGATGTAGTAGAACTTTCAAAACGAACAGGGCACAACACAGTGGCAGTTACCGACGACGGAACTGGAAGCGGCAAACTATTAGGCGTAGTTACTAGCCGTGACTATCGCCTCTCTCGCATGAGTGGGGAAGAAAAAGTTCATACCTTCATGACTCCACTTTCTAAACTAATAACCGCTCAAGATGGCATAAGCCTTTCGGAGGCCAATGACATAATCTGGGAAAACAAAATAAACCAGCTTCCCATAGTAAATAAAGACGGAAATCTTCAGGCCTTTGTTTTTCGAAAAGACTATGCAGAGCACAAGGCCAACCCAGACGAGCTTCTAGACAAGCAAAAACGCTACATAGTCGGAGCTGGCATTAATACCCGCGACTTTCAGCAAAGAGTGCCTGCCCTGATTCAGGCTGGGGCCGATGTCCTATGCATAGACTCCTCAGAAGGCTTTACTGCTTGGCAAAAGAACACACTAAAATGGATTAGAGATAACTATGGCAACACAGTGAAAGTTGGCGCTGGTAACGTTGTTGATGCTGACGGTTTTAAATTTCTAGCTGATTGCGGGGCAGACTTCGTTAAAGTTGGAATTGGCGGTGGCTCAATCTGTATAACTCGAGAAACCAAGGGCATAGGCCGCGGCCAAGCTACGGCCCTAATAGATGTCGTCAATGCCCGTAACGCATATTTCCGTGAAACAGGCACATACGTTCCAGTCTGCTCCGACGGCGGCATAGTCTACGACTACCACATGGTTCTTGCCCTAGCCATGGGTGCAGATTTCCTCATGCTTGGACGCTACTTCGCGCGCTTTGACGAATCACCGACCAACAAAGTCAACATCAATGGCTCTTTCATGAAAGAATATTGGGGCGAGGGCTCTGCCCGCGCTCGTAACTGGCAGCGCTATGACCTAGGAGGGGAGAAGAAACTCTCATTTGTAGAGGGTGTTGACTCCTACGTCCCATACGCTGGCCCATTGCACGACAACGTCCAGTTGTCTCTCTCAAAAATAAGAAGCACAATGTGCAACTGCGGATCCCTTACACTAGAGCAGTTCAGAGAAAAAGCAAAACTCACCATAGTTTCTCCGACCTCCATCGTTGAAGGTGGCGCCCACGACGTCCTTCTGAAGGACCGCGCTGAAATAAAATAGCGCTGAAATAGCGCTTAGATAGCACCGAAATTTACCTCTAAAGGTGGTAACAGCAATGGATTTTTTTGATGCTTTGACACTACTTGGAGGCCTAAGCCTCTTTCTCTTTGGTATGAACATCATGGGACAGTCCCTAGAACGGCGTGCCGGGAGTAGCCTCAAACACGTGCTAGGCAAACTTACCGACAACCCCGTGGTAGGCTTTCTAACCGGTCTTCTAGTTACCGCCGTAATACAAAGCTCCTCCGCCACAACAGTCATGGTAGTTGGCTTTGTAAACTCTGGTGTTATGACACTAGGCCAGTCCATCAGCATAATCATGGGTGCCAACGTAGGAACGACCGTTACAGCTTGGGTTCTAAGTCTAACAGGTATAACCGGCGGCAATTTTTTCCTTCAAATGCTTAAGCCGTCATCCTTTACACCCATTATGGCCATAATTGGAATAGTCCTACTGTTAAGAGGGAAAAGTAGCAAAAGCAAGGACACCGGCATGATTTTACTGGGTTTTGCCACTCTAATGTTTGGTCTAGAGACAATGTCCTCATCAGTTGAACAGCTAAATCAGGTGCCTGCCTTTAACAAACTCTTTGTAAAATTCCAAAATCCAATCATAGGCATGCTTGTGGGGGCCCTAATTACTGCAATAATCCAATCCAGCTCAGCATCAGTTGGAATACTTCAGTCCTTCTCCCTCGCTGGCCTAGTAACATATGAAACAGCAATTCCAATGATTATGGGTATGAACATCGGCGCCAGTATGCCAATAATCCTCTCTGCCATCGGTGCCAACAAAAGCGCTAAAAGGTCAGCAATCTACTACTTGGTCTTCAACATAGTCGGCACAGCAGTTTGGCTAACAATCTTCATAATCCTCAAGGCCATCAAACTCAATCCCGGAACCACTCTTTACTCCCTCACATCCGCAACCCGCGCCACACCCTTGGGCATTGCCATCGTCCACACATTCTATAAACTCCTGTGTGTCGCCATCGTCGCCCCCCTCAACAAACTTGTCATTCGCCTAATCTGCAAAATCATTCCCGACAACACAAAACCCGACATCCCCGTCGAGCTCGATGACCGCCTCCTCAACGCCCCCGCCCTTGCTCTGGAACGCTGCCGCATCCTAATGGACCAATTAGCCGATGACGCCATGACATCCATCAACCTAAGTCTAAGCAACTACAAAACTTACACCGAGTCCACCGCCAAAACCATCCGCGAAAAAGAAAAACAAACCGACCACCTCGAAGACGTCATCGGAAGCTACCTTGTCAAACTTAGCGGCACAGAAATCGGCGACGAAGAAAGCATCACCGCCGCCGAGTACCTCAAACTCATCAGCGACTTCGAGCGCATCGCCGACCACAGCATCAACATCCTGAACGCCACCCTCGAAATGAACCAAAAAGGCATCACATTCACACCCGTTGCCGAACAAGAAATCGCCACCATCGCCCGCGCCATCAACGACATCACCACGCTTTCATACAACGCCTTCGTCAACAACGACCTACGCCAGGCCTTCAAGGTCGAGCCCCTTGAGCAGGTCGTTGACTCTCTAAAAGAAGAAGTGCGAATGCGCCACATTAGGCGCCTTCAAAAAGGCATCTGCAGTATCGAATCCGGTTTTATCTTAAACGACCTACTTACTAGCATGGAACGTGTCAGCGACCACTGCTCCAACATCGCTGGTTGTGTAATCGACTCCGGCATGCATAACCTCAACCTCCATCAAACCCTCAATGACTACAAGCACAACAGCCAGCAGTTCAGCCAGGCCTACACGACCTTCCTCTCCCAGTACCAACTTCCACCAACCCTTTAAAATACATCCTCCTTGCGGCCATAACAGCCATTTCCTCTAGTGGGAACTTTTTTTAGCCTTGGTGTCTAGTTGGCCTGCTTTTACCATTTACTACGGCCTATTTGTTTTAAAACCGCCCTTTATAACTCCTCCTTGCCCAAAAAGTTCCCCCTAATATCTCAATTTTTGCCCATCTAGGGGGAACTTTCCCCCGAAGTGGCCCGTTTTTCAAAAAATAGGGGGAACTTTTCCAGACCTTGGTGTTATCTTTACCTGCTTTAGCTACTTATCAGATTTTGCTTGTTGAGAATCATATTGTTTACTTGGCTCTCAGATGAAGCACAATCAAATATATAATACTCACTTGTGCTCTCAAAGTAGGGGTGCTATCATTTACATAGTGACACGCTATTTTGGAGGTAGATATGAGAAAGGTTCTTATTGCCATTCTTGTAGTGGCTCTTTTTTCCAGTTTCCTAGTTTTTGCAGATGAGTCTAACTTCTTAAATCTATTTGATTCTGTCCAGTTCAGTACTGGCTTTGACATGTTCATGGCCAAGGGGAAGTTTAATAATAGAACGGATAATCCTGTGGATAATAACAAGTTCGGATTTGGTGTCGGCCTATCAACTACATTTGATTTATCAGCAATTCCTTATTTCCCAAGTGATGACTGGCGCATTTACATAGGGTATGACATGTTCTTTTTAGGAAACCCAACACTTCATGGTACAAAATATACATCTAATAATTATTCCAGTAGTCTAGGAATGAAGTTTCATATGGCTGGCCTTTACCATACTATGTTAGGAACGCCACTTGATTTTTATTTCGGTGGTGGCCTTGCTTGGGATCGCATTTCGGCTAAACTTAGTGGAGGAGCGAATAATACTCTCTCCGCATCATCATGGGGTATTTCTCTTTATGCAGAAACAAGCTACGAATTTTATAGACATTTTGCAACATTTGTCACAGTTATTCCAGATATTACATTTGTAACTAAGTCGCAAACTAAAATCAAAGTTAATAATGGTCCAGTTAATACTACAAAAATGACATCGTTTGGTATTGGCTTTGACCTAAGTATCAAGACTGGAATCAAGTATGTGTTTTAATTTTTGACATTTTTGTCTAATAGTAAATTATAGGAGTTAGAAAGGTTCAGGGTCTTATGTCATAAGGGTCTGGACCTTTGTTATGTATGCATATGGAAAAAAGTGCAATTCTGAAGTCCTTAAAAGGGCGCCTTATTGTTTCTTGCCAAGCATTGGAGACAGAGCCACTACATAGTTCCTTTATCATGGGAAGAATGGCTATTGCCGCCAAGGTTGGTGGGGCTGCAGGAATTAGGGCTAACTCACCAGAAAATGTATTAGAAATAAAAAGGTTAGTGGACCTACCTGTCATCGGTCTTTACAAACGTGACTATCCAGACTCAGAAGTGTACATTACACCAACAATGTTGGAGATAGAGCAGATGGTTTCCTGTGGCTCTGATATTGTGGCTATGGATGCAACAAATAGGGTTTTCCCTAACAATATGACAATTGATAGGCTTTTCAAAGAAGCAAAAAGTGCCTTTCCAAATCAACTTTTTATGGCAGATTGCTCTACTTTTGAAGAGTGCCTCCATGCTCAAGATTTGGGTTTTGACATCGTAGGAACAACACTGAGAAGTTATACATCCTATACCAAAGACATAGAAATTCCAGACTTTGCTCTTTTTTCGAAACTAAAAAAAGCTCTTAGCATTCCCTTTGTTGCAGAAGGTGGAATTTGGAGTCCAGAAGAAGCAAAAAAAGCAATCGACTGTGGAGCCTTTGCGGTAGTTGTTGGCTCTGCAATAACAAGACCTCAACTTATTACTAAGCGCTTTGTTCAGGTTCTAGAGTGTATTAAGGAGGACAAGTGATGACTAAAATTCTTTCAATCGATGTTGGCGCCACCTCTATAAAATATTCAATTATCTCTGATGGTCATCTTGGTGATGTTTTTGAGATGCCATCAGAGGCATACAAAGGTGGGCCTCATCTTGTAAATAAAATTCTTTCAATAATTGATTCAATGTCTGGCTTCTCAAAGATTGCCATCAGTACTTCAGGTCAAGTGGACGTAAAAAAGGGTAGGGTAGTGTATGCAGACTCTAATATCCCAAACTATTCGGGTACAGAGCTAAAAGAAATAGTTGCAAACCACACAGGACTTTCGGATGTTGTTGTCGATAATGATGTTAACTGTGCAGCTTTGGGTGAACTTTATTATGGTGCAGGACGCGATTGTCCGAATTTTCTCTGCTTTACAATAGGAACTGGCATTGGCGGAGCCATTGTTATTGATGGTAAAATTTATCGCGGAAGTCATAGCGTAGCCGGTGAGTTTGGAAACATGAGGGTAATAGATATAGACGGCAAGGAGAAGGTCTTTCAAGATATCGCTTCAACAAAGGCTCTGGTTCGAAGAGTAAATGAAACTTGCCTAGATTTACGATGTAGCAGTGGTCGCCAAGTGATGGAGTACTACTACACCGATGAAAGGGTACGCTCTGTAATGGACTGCTGGATTGAGGACATGGCAAAAGGTCTTGGGAATATCGTCAATATTATTGATCCACAGAAGGTAATTCTCGGTGGTGGAATAATGGAGAACGACATTATTTCCTACAGAGTTGATAAGCGCATTCGGGACTATCTATGCCCATCCGTTGTTGATGTTGTGGTTCAAAAAGCGGAACGGGGAAACAACGCTGGCATGCTTGGGGCATATTCTCTACTCCAATAAAAAAGGCCACTTTGCTTACCTAAAAAGTTCACAAAATGGCCTTTGGATTCTACTCTTTGGCGTTATTTCTTTGAAACAGAAGATGTTGCAATCTCTGTGGCGGCTGTAACAATGCCTGCCATGTTTTGAATATCAGAAGGAATTATAATCTTAGTGGACTGGCCATCAGCAGCTTTTTCTAAAGCTTCTAGGCTTCTTAGCTTAATGACATTTTCATCGGCCTGAGCCTGACGAATCATTTTGATACCTTGAGCCTTTGCGCTCTGGACCTCCCTAATGGCCTGAGCTTCGCCAAGGGCCTTTTGGATGGCAGCCTCTTTTTCAGCTTCGGCTTTCAATATCATTGACTGTTTTTGAGCCTCTGCTTCAAGAATCATGGACTGCTTCTTACCTTCGGCAACCAAAATTGCACTTTGCTTCTGACCTTCAGCAATTAGAATTGACTCACGGCGTTCGCGCTCTGCGCGCATCTGCTTTTCCATAGCTTCTTTGATGGCATCTGGTGGCATGATGTTTTTAACTTCAACACGATTTACCTTGATTCCCCAGGGGTCAGTAGCCTCGTCAAGAATGCTACGCATCTTGTTGTTGATTACATCTCTAGATGTGAGAGTTTGGTCCAGTTCAAGTTCGCCAATTATGTTTCTGAGTGTTGTTGCTGATAGGTTTTCCAAGGCACTAATTGGATTTTCGACTCCGTAGGCATTAAGTTTTGGATCTGTGATTTGAAAGTAAACAACCGTGTCAATCATCATGGTAACGTTGTCCTTGGTGATTACTGGCTGTGGATCAAAGTCCATGACTTTTTCCTTCAGTGAAACTTTTTTGGAAATTTTATCAATAAATGGAATTTTAATGTGAAGTCCTGTGTGCCATGTCGTGGCATAGGTGCCAAGGCGCTCGATGACATAGGCAAAGGACTGCGGAACAATTCTGATATTGGGTATAATCAGAAGGATGATAATTACAAGAATCACAATCAATAATAAAATCATTTTTCCTCCTCTTTCTTAGTAAGCATTAATGTATTTCCCTGTATGGAGTTAACGGTACAGATTGTACCTTCTGGAATGTCAGTTTCCTCATTTGAGGTTACTGTCCATATTACTCCATTGTTGCTTTTAGCAGCGCCCTTATGAAACCTTGAAACGGGCTCTGTAATTACAACTTCCTTTCCAAGCATGGTATCTGCATTTGTTGGTGTTTGCTTGATCTTTAGCCTTTTTTTGATAAAGGGCCTAGTAGTAAAGAGTAGAACAATAGTAATAAGCAGGAAGATTAAAATTTGCCATTTTATGTCCATATGTGTTCTTGAGATGAAGACCATAATCAGAGCACTGATTGCTCCCCAGATTGTAGTTAGACCCTTTGTTGCAGCTTCTATTACCACTAGAAGAACAAGTACTCCCACCCAAATCCATGGCATTATCGCTTGTATGTTCATAGTTATCTCCTATGTTAAAAGCGGTGTATTTTGCAATTTGTTTAGAATTTCTTCAACAGCATCAATGGCTTGGTCAATGCGCCGACCAGCATCTGAGAGTTTTGTCTGGACCATTATGTCAGCAAAGAAGTTGTCCATCAAATCAATTATTGTCAAAAAATCTCCGATGTTCAAATCTATGCCCATCTGAACATCTTTTAACTCACGATTAAACCTATTTAAATCGTATTTTGCTTGGTTGATAGCGTCTCTAGCCCTCTCTATCTTGTAATGTTTCATTAAGGAAACAAAACTTCCACCTCCCAAAATGTCCCAAACACCAAAACCTTTGGCGCTTGATATGTACTTTCTTGCTTCTTTTAAGGAGACAAGGGCATTTTGACCTGCAACTATTGCTTCTTGTTTTTCTCTTTGATAATCCATGCCTTTAATATACTACAGTTTTTAATATCGTGGAACATATTCTTTATCAGTAGTATAATTCTGTTAAAGGACGGACAACATGTTTAAATCTATTGCCAAAAGGCGAACTCTTAAAAAGTATCTAAATATTGAAGAGGAGTTCTTTTCTGTTAACAAGAAAACAAAAATTGCAAGTGTAGCATTGTCATTTGATAGTCCTGAAGATATTTTCGATCCAAACTATCAAGCAAAGAAACCTATTTTAAATGAGCACTTTCTTGGTCTTGCACACGAAATTTTTGACTACATTCCTAATATGTACAAGATTGACCTTACGGTTACATTCAAAGATATGGGAACATGGACAGAGCAGTCGCTTAAGTCTATCTTTGAAACGAACATGATTTTTGAGTATCGTGCAAAGAATACCCATGCTAAGCAAAATGACCGTATTGCACTAGGCCTTATGTTTGTTGGGCTTGTTATGTTTCTTGGAATGCTTTGGCTTAAGCATTTTTGGCTTGGTTCTGCATTACTTAAGGAGATTTTTAGCTATGTTGCAGATATTGCCACAACGGTTACTTTCTGGGAGGCCTTGTACATACTAGTTGTTGTTAGGAGAGAAAATAAAGGCTACACTACTAATCTAGTAACTAGGTTTTCAGATATCCACTTTAAGCCAATTACATCAGAGTCTTAAATTAATAGGGGCTAATTTGAGTTTGATAGATTCCGTGCTTTCCACTGGTTATAAAGGATATTCCTGTTGCTAAGAAAAGTAGTATGGGTTCTGTAATTCCAAATAGTTCAAGACCTAGTGCAAAGCAGACTAAGGGGAGGTTTGTTCCTCCAGAGAGCATTGCCAGTGCACCAATTGCTGCGGTTCCACTTATCTCAAGACCACAAACTGATGCAAAAACGGCTCCAAGGCCAGACCCTATTACCAAAAGCGGTACTACTTCTCCACCAGAGAATGATGCAGTAAATGTAAGTGTTACAAAGACAAGCTTTAATAGTGCATCGTAGTTTCTGAAGTTGCCATTAATTGCATCTAAAAGTAGGTCGGCGCCAAGGCCATTGTATCTAAAGTCTCCCGTAAGAAGGTAGACAATGCCAGTTAGAGCAAGTAGCACAAGGGCAGGGGAAACGCTTTTCATGTATTGGTTTTTTATGTGCTCGGTAAAAAAAGTTTTTGTTTTACTTAGAATAAAACAGAAAAGTCTTGCGGCAAAACCTATTAGGGCAGAAAGGACTACCACATAAAGAGTGTTCTTTAGGGTAAATGGCAGAGCTGAAATACTTGGGATTTGTATAATGTGAATTCCAATGGCTTTAGATATGAGTACAGCAGTAAAACTTGATATTGTGCAAGGAAGCCAAGCTTCAAGCCTTGTTGTTCTAGGTGATGCAAACTGAGTGCCAAAGAGGACTCCTGATATTGGTGCAGAAAATAACGCACCAAAGGCAGCGGCAGCTCCACACATTAGGTATGTCACCATGGCATCTACATCCTCTGCTATGTCATGGATTTTATTTTCAATTTGGGCAACTAATGATGAACAGGCAAGTCCAATCTGAACTCCTGCCCCTTCCTTTCCGCCAGAGGCTCCACTTATGTGTGTCATCGCGCAACTTAGACATGCCAGTAGTCCCATTACTGGACTTACTGCTCTTGCTTCTTTTTTTGCAAGGGTTTGAATGCCGTGGTCCCTTTTATTTATGTCGTTAATTGCCTCGTTTGTTCCTTGTCTAAAGCGTTCGCCTACTTCTTTGTAAAGTAGTGTTGTCAGAAAGGCCGCAAGTGGGATTGTTAGTAGAAGAATTCTATGAGCTTTGTTTAAGTCTGTACTTTTGGCTACAATAAGAGCAAACAGTGTAATGGCCAAGGCGGTTAGGGCACCAGTTGCTAGGCCTCTAAGTATCTGGATAGGGAAAGTAATCTTTTGTCTGTTTTTCATTTGGCTAAGTATGCCCATTTATTGGTATATCTTCAAGGCTTATTTACAAGTTTTTTTAGAGCTTAAAAGCATGCAATTGCAAAAAAAGCTTCCCCTCTTGGGGAAGCTTTTTTGGAGGTGGGGGGAGTCGAACCCCCGTCCTAACGGCCCATCCATCAGCGTCTACAGGCTTAGATTTGGCTACTAAGTCTTAACCCACCGCGGCAGTCAATCAGTCCTAGGTGAGTCCAGGATGAAAATGTCTCTGCTTCCTACACCCGTGGGGAGCAGACAAGCCCAAAGGATTTACAGGGCATTAGGCCTAGGGCTTGGCGTCTAATGCCTTGTCCGTTCTGGCTACAATCAAGCAGCGAGAGCGAATTCTGCTTCGTCGAGGACGATATCGTCTTCTTTCTTGGCAGTTAATGTTTTTGCTAGTTTAACAAGTTGGCGCTTGACCTGCAGCTGGTGGTCTGACAACCGCCAGTCGAAACCAATACACCCCCTTTGGGTTATTGGTACGCTTTGAATATAATGCAAAGAATCAAAGAAAGCAAGATTAAGTATCGAAAACTGGGGTTCTGTGGTATATAATTGTTAAGCATGGATGACCCACTGATTTTGACATTTGATTTGGGAACACAGAGCATGAAGGCTATATTGCTGGATAAGAAGGGCAATACAGTCTTAGATTCGCATGCGCAATATGAAAGTCCGTTTATTCCTACTAATGAAAGAGGAAAGGCCGAGCGAGAGCCTGACTTTTACTATGACCGTCTTTGTGAAGCGGGAGCCAAACTAAAAGAGAAGGATACGGATAATCTTTTATCTAGGGTTATTGCCGTAACTCTTACCAGTATTAGAGATACAGCAATGATACTGGATAAGGACCACAAGGCGCTTAGAAATACGATAGTCTGGATGGATGAAAGGCGCGCTCCGGGAAATCCAAAGCCATCCTTGATTAATAAGATTCTCTTTGCATCTGTGGGTATGACAGAGACAATTAACCTTCTGTACAAGGGGGCCCTTTGCAATTGGATAATGGAAGAGGAGCCAGAACTTTGGGAAAAGACAGATAAGTTTGTTATGATTTCCTCTTACATGAATTACAAGATTACTGGTCAGTTGAAAGATTGTGATGCTAATCAGGTGGGGCACATACCTTTTGATTATAGAAGACGGCGTTGGATGAAGAAGGGGTTAACTAGGTGTATTGCAGATATACCTATGGAAAGGTTAGTGCCCTTAGTGGACTCGCCAGGCATAGTAGGGTATATAAACAGGGAAACAAGTGAAAGAGCAGGTATTAAGGAGGGGCTTCCGCTAATTGCGGTTGCAACTGATAAGGCTTGTGAGGCGCTAGGTCTTTCTGTGACAACAGAGGACAAGGCTGCAATTTCACTTGGAACGGCGTCAACCATACAGTTCTGTAGCCCTCATTACTTTGAACCAAGTCCATTTTTGCCCTCATATCCGTCGGCCATTCCGGGCTTCTATAATGGGGAATACCAACTATACCGAGGTTACTGGATATTAACTTGGTTTATCAAAAATTTTTGCGATAAAGAAAGCCGCCTTGCAGAGGAAAGGGGAGTAAGTGTTGAGTCTATTTTGGATGAGATGCTAGAGAAAATTCCTGTTGGAAGCGGTGGTTTGGTGCTAACACCGCACTTATCTCCTGGAAACAACAACCCGTTTGCAAAGGGTGTACTTATGGGGCTTAGTGATTTTCATACAAAAGGGCATCTGTACAGGGCAATTATAGAGGGAATTGACCTAGAACTTTATCATGCGATGCTGAGAATGGAAAGACGCTCTGGACAAAGGATAAAGGAGTTGTACATTGCTGGTGGAGGATCCGTAAGTGATACGATTGTTCAAATCTGCTGTGATGTGTTTGGACTTCCTGTAAAGCGGGTTCAGACTCATGAGGCAAGCGCTCTTGGCTCTGCTGTTGCTGGTTTTGTTGCTATGAAAGAGTTTGCATCATTTCAGGATGCGGTAAAAAGCATGGTTCATGATAAGGATGTTTTTATGCCAAATGAGGCTAATCATAGGATTTATATGGACCTTTACAATGACGTTTATAAGCATATAGAGAAAAAAAATACAAGGTACTTTAGGCGACTTAGGCGCTTTGGAAAAGAGAAATAAGGCTTTAGAATTTGTAGTCACGGGCCTCGCGCTGAGCGGCTCGTTTTAGATCCTTTTCCTTCAATGCCTCTTTTTTGTCATGTAGTGCCTTACCCCGACAGAGGCTTACTTGCATCTTTACCAGATTTCCCTTGAGGTAAACTTTTGTGGGGATTAGGGTTAGGCCTTTTTCCTCGACCTTGCGGCGCAGGCGTTTGATTTCTTGTTTGTGGACGAGGAGTCGACGGGTCCGGTTTGGCTGGTGGTTGAAGATGGAACCTTTGTCGTAGGGTTGGATTGTGAAGCCGATTAGAAGCATTTCGCCGTCTTGAATTTTGATGTAGGAGTCGATGAATGAGAAGCGGCCGAGGCGGATGGATTTGACCTCGGTCCCAGCGAGGGAGATTCCGGCCTCAAGGTCCTCTAGGATTTCGTAGTTGAAGTAGGCCTTTTTGTTGGTTTGAAGGGTTTTTATTTCTGTTTTTTTGTGTTCCATGTTAGTTCCAAGTGGTGTAAGGTCTAGGAAGTGTTAGTTCCAAGCGATTCGAAAGCCCATAAAGTCACTGCAGAGGCTTCGATATGTGGTCCCTACAGAGTATTGGTCAATATCGTTTACTCCAAGAACATAGGAGCCGCCTTTGATGACCATGTCTACCTGCGTGTCGTAGGCCTGAAGGGTTTCAATTGCCTCTAGCGTTTTGCTTTGGGCCTTTGATTGGGCGGCCTGAATGTCGGCGATTCGTGAGAGTGGGATAAATTCTGTTCCTGTCATTTCCCAAACTCCGCCAAGCATTGCAGATGGGCTATCTACTGCCTCAGTTGGTGCGAGGGACCTTTGATATTTTAGGTCTGTTTTTAGGCTTGCGGCTATCCACTGGTTTTCTGTCGGGAGGTAGACTTTTTTGTTGGTGATTGATGATAGCCACTGGCAGAAGGCTTCTGCAGCATACCAACTTATGTTTCTTACTGGTCGATTTCCTGTAACGGAAGTGGAGATTGTTACCCCGTCTAGATAGTATTTATCAACAAGTCCTTGTGCTATCAAGTTTTCCTTGTTTGCAAGAGCCCACATCGGGTTCTGTTCTATGAAGATGGAGTACTGTTTTTCTGTTATGCAGTAAGAACCAATATTAAATTTATCAGTGTGTATAGATGTGCCCGCTTCTGTTACTTCAGGGTATGTGTCATTGACGGTTTTCCCATTAGAGAAGTTGGAATCTGGGATGGTAAAGCCTTCTACAGTGAAAAATGGGGTAGTTAAGTTAGATTTTGCTAGTTTCAGCTGACTTGTATTTGTAGCGTTTGAATTAATTGTTGTGTTTTGAAGACCTACTGTTTTTCCCTGATTCAGCGTTTGATAAGGGATGGTGAAACTTGATGCTGTTGATGTGTTTGCTGTGTTTAGTCCTAGAATATTTAGGGCATTTTGAGCATCTTCAAGCATTTCATCTGTGGTTATGAACAACAAGGCGGCTTCAAGAGCCTTAGTGTTTTTGTAGGGACAACTTTGAATTGATTTTGCATATTCTGTAAATAGGTTAGGGTAGCGATGGACAGAATCGTACTCTAAGATGGCACTATAGAGGTTTATATCTTCCAAAAATTCCTTACTCAGGGCATTAAAGGCATCCTCTGTTAAGGGTGCATCACTAGTTACAGTTTGAGTTCGTGGAATCAGCCAATTGAAGAATACAGGATGACCAACTTTAATTGCAAAGCTATCAATTTCATAGCCATTTACCTTATATTGAACATCATGGGTCCCGCTTGAGACTTTTCTGGTAAAAGGGGTCCCTCCGATGTAAGAGCCGTCAACATAGACAGCCACAGTTCCTGCGTTACTTGTAAAAGTTACACGCTTAGAACCATTTAATATGTCTGGCAAAAAGCCAACTAGAAATATTAAGAGTAGAATGGCTATTGCATAGATAATGGTTAGCCATACTCCTGGTTGAAGGCCAAATAGAGGTTTTATTTTAACTGGTTCTACCTTTGGTAGGTCATTGTTTTTCTTTTTTTGTTTCATAGTTTTTATTTGTCTTCGGTTGCAATTGAGGACTTTGGAGCAATTTGCGAAAATATTTTGTCAATTACAATTTCAAAAATAACAGTGATAGTCACACAAGTGCAATAACTGGTAACTCCAAAAATACCTCCATAAACTGAGTCTTAATAACATAAAAATTAACTTCAAAGAGCGTTGTTGTCAACAAAGGCATTTGTCATTATAATCTCTTGCATGCAGCCATTTTTCAACTGGGTCCAAGGTAGTACAGAAAGATACTTAACAAAAAGACGAGCAAAGAAGCTTAAGGAGAAACAGAATAGGTCTTTTAAGACTGAAATCTTAGGTTGGGTTGACGCAATTGTTTTTGCAGTCGTCGTTGTTTTTATTCTTAATCAGTTCTTTTTTCAGTTTTTTGTTATTCCGTCACCATCAATGCTGGAAACCTTGCAAGTTCAAGACAGGGTAATGGTATCTAAACTAACTTACGGAATTCAATTATTTCCACAGGGACCAAAAATTCTAGATAGTAGAATCCCTGACAGAGATGACATTATTACCTTCTATAACCCACAGTATGAAAGTCGTGGGCCATTTTTTAATGTTTTTAGCCAAATTCTTTACATGATTACTTTTTCTTTAGTTAATATTGACAGAAATCCAGATGGGAGTGTCAGAGAAAGTCTTCTAGTTAAGCGAAGTGCTGGAGCTGCAGGTGATACGGTTACTTTTATTGATGGTGATGCGTATTTTAAGTATGCAGGAACAGATAGCTATGTTTCAGAGGCTGATTTTAGATTGCAAAATGGTATGTCTACTGCACCACACAGAACAATAGAAAAAGAGGCCTACACTTGGTATGACGCTATGGGTAGGATTAATGGGCTGACTATTGAGGGTGTTTCTTCCTCTAATGTTCCAAGACATCTTGTCAATGATTATCAGGCAATGGACAATAGTGTTTTGTTTACTGATTACTACAGTTACAATAAGCAAACTTCAGTAGGCCAAATGATGGCAGATCCTACAGACATGCAGGCAAGAAGCACCTGGGCTAAGTACCAAAGTGGAGTTTATGTGCCAGAAGGTCACGTCCTTCCACTTGGAGATAACAGAGATAATTCGCAAGATGGCCGTTACTTTGGTCCGGTTGATGCTGAGAATGTTAATGGTAGGGTAGTCTTTAGAATTTGGCCACTTAATAGGATAGAGTCTGTAATTGGTCAATAACAATTTTCTAGACAGTTTTGATTTCTCTAGACCTACATCGCTTTATATCCATGTCCCATTTTGTTCATCAAAGTGCTTGTACTGTGCCTTTTACTCAGTTCCTAGCTGTAGGGATTCACAGATGGACATGTATGTCGAAAAACTTGTTTCTGAGATTAATTCGGTTAATGAAAGGATGGGCGGAAACAGGTATGTTTCGGCCTTTATCGGAGGTGGCAACCCAGGTTTTTTGGGGCCTAAGCGACTTGAGTATATTGCAAAAGCGGTATGCCGTAATGGTCGACCATATGAATTTACCACTGAGATGAACCCAGAGAATCTAACAGAAGAATATTTTTATCTGTTTGAAAAATATTTTACTCGCTTGTCAATGGGTGTGCAGAGTATTCATCAGAAAGCTTTGACCTTTTTGGGAAGAAACTCAGACCTGGATTCAACTCTTAGTGGCATGGAAACTGCTATTTCAATGAGAAGAAGAACTAAGTGTAAACTTAGTTTTGATTTAATTACTTGCCTTGGCCCAAAGTATGATAATCTTTCAGACATCATTTCAGTTGCAACAGAGTTTCGCCCAGACCATCTTAGTGTCTATGCTTTTACTCTTGAAGAGGGGACGCCACTTTATAGAAATAACCCACCGCTTCCTAATTCTGACCAGCAGTTTAAGATTTTAACAGATATTAGTTCTGTCTTAACCTCTTTGGGGTACAGACATTATGAGGTTTCCAATTATGCTAGGCCTAGCTCGATGTGCCTTCATAATATTTTATATTGGAAGTATGAGCAGTATGTTGGCTTAGGTCCAGGTGCTTCATCTACTGCCTTTTCCAAAAGCGGCCTTGCTACAAGGCATGTCTTTAGACCCTCGCTTGATGGTTATCTTAGTTCGGATTTGTTTGGATGTGTTGAAACAGAAAACCTGACAAAGATAGAAACCGCAGAGGAGTTGATTCTAATGGGGCTTAGGTACTATGGTGGACTGAACTTAAATAGGCTTGAATCTCTTTTGGGATATACAATTCCTGATCAGGTTTTAAATTCTATTCCTGGCTTCCATGTTATGGATAAATCCGTTAGGTATTTGGTTCCGGATGAGCAAGGTTATATGACTGCAGATGCAGCTGCTTATGAGATAGCAAGATACCTTCATTAAATTTGGGCCTATTATTTTCTGTTGCTGTTATAGCCATTCTACTAAGTTTATACGAAATAGGATGCTCTTAAGATAAGTTGGGCAAGAGCTTGCATAATAACTAGCTTCTTGAATTTGATTTAGCAATTATTAGAAGCATGCGGAATCAAAAGTTTTCCACGGAAGTTTAGATTGAGGTTAGTTTGGTTTGATTAATCCTTTAATGCAGAACTTTAATGGAGAAGATGAAAGGGCTGTACAAATGTGGGAGATAGGTTGAAAAGTTGGTGGCATATGTATTAATATAACTTGTTAATCTTGATTTAGTCTTTGTCTAATTTAAAAGAGGTTTATATGTCAGGTCACAGCAAGTGGGCAACCATTAAGCACAAGAAGGGAATTGCTGACCAGAAGCGTGGTCAGAAATTTACAAAACTTATCAAGGAAATCAGCGTAGCAGCAAGAATGGGTGGCGCTGACCCTGATACGAATGCGGCTCTTAGGACTGCAATTTTGAAAGCCAGAGCTGAGAATATGCCGAAAGACAATATCGAAAGAGCCATTAAGAAGGGCTCTGGAGAAATGGGCAATGCGGTATATATGGAGCTAGTCTATGAAGGCTATGCGCCTGGCGGAGTTGCTATTATTGTGGATACGCTGACAGACAATAAAAACAGAACAGCTGCAGATGTTAGAAGCACACTTACCAAGTTGGGCGGCTCATTGGGCTCGTCTGGGTGTGTATCATACATGTTCCAGACCAAGGGTGTGATTACGTATGACGCGTCCAAGTATTCAGAGGATGACATTTTTAATGCCGCGTTGGAGAATGGGGCGGAAGATGTTAGTTCGGAAGACGGGGTGATTGAGGTTACGACATCGCCAGCGGATTTCGGAGAGGTTTTGGAGGCAATGCAGGCCGCGGGGTTCGAGCAGGATAGCGCGGATGTGAGCAGAATTGCCGACCAGACAGTGATGCTGGACAAGGAGAAGGCCCAGAAGGTTATGAATATTGTCGAGCGTCTTGAAGATTTGGATGATGTTCAGTCTGTTGCGACGAACTTGGAGCTTCCGGACGATTTTGAGGAAGAGTAATTAATGTATATTCTTGGAATAGATCCAGGAATAGCGAATACGGGCTGGGGCATCATAGACTTTGCAGGTCAGAAGTTCCAGCCTGTTTGCTATGGTGTGATTAATACTTTAAAGACGGAATCCTTGGAACGTCGTGTTGCATCAATTGCTGAAAGTGTTTCCCAGATTATTGAGAAGTATCAGATTAAGTGTATTTCTATGGAGGAGATATACTTTGCAAAAAATGAGGGAAGTGCAATTGGGGTAGCCAAGGTAATTGGCGCTATTACTTATGCGGCGTACAAGCACAATACGGATGTCTTTATGTTTACGCCAATGCAGATTAAAATATCTATTACTGGTTATGGCATGGCGGAAAAGAAGCAGGTTCAAGAGATGTGCCGTATTCTTTTAAAATTAGATAAAATACCCAGACCAGACCATGCCGCTGATGCCCTAGCGGCTGCGGTTTGTTTTTGTAACACAAATGCAACTGTTGGCAAGTTAGGAATCAATAGATAAGTTGGGGGTGTTGTATGATTAATGCCATTATTGGTCAGCTAGTTTGTGTGAATGCTCAAAATGCGGTGCTCCTTGGTGGAAGTGTTGAGTACAATCTGATAATTTCGTCACAGACGGCCAGTAAGCTTTCGAATCTGCAGGGCTCGGATAGGAATAACGTAAGACTTTTGGCCTGGCTTCAGCACAAAGAGGACGGCATGGTCCTTTTTGGATTTTCAGAGGAAGAGGAAAGACGACTTTTTTTGGAGCTTATTAAGGTTAATGGAATTGGGCCAAGGCAGGCTATGAAGATACTATCCGGTGTGAGGGTTCAGGATTTTATCACTGCTTTGGACCAGAGTGATGTTAACTTCTTGTCTAAACTGCCAGGTTTGGGGGCTAAGACATCTCAGAAAATTATCCTTGCTCTTAGGGATACTTTGGTATTTACTGCAGACGATAGCAAGCCACAGAATGTGGCAACAGGAAATTCGAAGAAGTACCAGGATATTATCGACGCCTTGGTAGAGATGGGCTATGATAAGAAAAAAGCGCAAGAAACTATTGCCAAACTTCTTAAGGACAATGAGCAGTATGTTGCGTCAAATAGTTATAGCGTCGTCGAAGAGTGGTTGTTTAGATCAGCAGTGGTGGCCTTAAGTTAAAGGGGGTTTTAGATGGACGATGTGGCTTTTTTGCAGAGCACTTCTGTAGTCTCAACCTCTCAGCAAGAGGCTGATGCACAGGAAAATATTCTTAGGCCCAAGTATTTAAAAGACTTTCAAGGGCAAAAAAAGATAAAGGAAAATCTTAGTGTCTTTATTCAGGCTGCCCGCGATAGGGGAGAGGCTCTGGACCATGTCTTCTTAATCGGGCCTCCTGGGCTTGGGAAAACTACTCTTGCATCGATTGTAGCTAACGAAATGGGCTCTGAAATACGCATGACAAGCGCCCCAGCCTTGGAAAAACCAAAGGATTTGGCGGGAATACTTACGAATGTGACAGAGAACTCGGTCTTCTTCATCGACGAAATTCACCGACTAAAGCCAGCCTTGGAGGAAATGCTCTACATTGCCATGGAGGACTTCGAAATTGACTGGGTCATTGGTCAGGGGCCAAGCGCCAGAACTATGCGAATTCCCATCCCAAGATTCACGTTAATCGGCGCCACCACCAAGGCCGGCATGGTCAGTTCCCCGCTTCAAACTAGATTCGGCATCAACTGCCGCATTGAATTCTACAACGAAACGGAACTGGGCCAAATCATCAAACGTAGCGCCTCGCTAATCAACGTCAAAATCGAAGACGAAGCAGTTGCTCTTCTGGCCCGATGCTCGCGCGGCACACCACGAATCGCAAACCGCCTACTACGTCGCTTCCGAGACTTCGCCGAAGTCACCTCGAACGGCATCATCACACCCGAAGTCGTCACACGTAGCACAAAAAATCTGGGCATCGACTTGAATGGCCTTGAGGACCAAGATCGCAACATCCTCCGTACCATAATCGAGTTCTATGGCGGCGGTCCAGTTGGGGCGGAAACCCTCAGTATTTCTGTTGGCGAGGCCATTGAGTCACTTGAAGACTTCTACGAACCCTACCTTATTCAAAAGGGTTATCTTAAGCGCACCCCTCGAGGCCGTATGGTCACGGCCAAAGCCTATGAACTTTTAGGCCTTCAGCACTTGATGGAGGCACAGATGAACCAAAACGGCAGTAACTATCTGCCTGGCTTCGGTGGTTCCGGTGACCAGCAAGGCACTCTTGATTTGTTTTAACTTCTTTTAAAGGCTACTTTTATGAAAATTAAGGACTTTACTTTTGATTTGCCTCAAGAATTAATTGCACAGACGCCGTCAGAGCACAGAGGAGATGACCGCCTTTTGGCTATTAGTCGCCTTACAGGTGCCTACCGCGACCTAAGGATGAGTGATTTCCCGTCGCTAGTTGAGCCCGGCTCCGTTGTCGTGGTCAACGACACGCGTGTTCGTAAGGCCCGCGTTTTTGGCATTTCAGAAACTGGAGGCCGTGTAGAGTTCCTCTTTACCGGCGCTCTTGGCCCCAATCGCTGGCAGGCAATGGTATCTAGAAGCAAAAAGCAGCGCCCTGGAAAATCCTTTTCCTTCTACACCACAGCCAGTTGTCCCTCTAGTTCCTCAATTGGCACCCTGTTTTGTCATGGTTGGATAGAGTCTGATGTTGACGACAATGATAGTGGTTCATCATTGAAGGTTGTTCGCTTTGACCGCGATATTGACGAATCCTTCTTTCTTTCCTGTGGGCATGTTCCACTTCCGCCGTATATCAAGCGTGAGGATGATTTTAACGACGAGTCAAGATACCAAACTATTTTTGCCAACCAGTGTGGCTCAATGGCTAGTCCCACTGCTGGTTTGCATTTTACACCTGCTTTAGTCTCTGAACTGGAGAGTAGGGGAGTAGATGTTCTTCATATTACCCTTCATGTTGGCATGGGCACGTTTCTCCCTGTTCGTACTGAAAACTTAGAAGACCACGTCATGCATACTGAATGCTACAATATTTCCCCTGAGGTTGCTTCGGCTATCAATGTAGCAAAGGCTGCTGGTCGAAAGGTTGTTGCCATTGGCACCACAAGTGTTCGCACCTTGGAGAGTGCAGTTGACCGCACCACTGGACTTCTCATGCCCGGCTCTAGTTCAACTAATCTTTTTATCATGCCTGGTTTTGAGTTTAAGATTGTTGACCAAATGTTAACGAACTTCCACACTCCTGAGTCAACGCTCCTTGTCCTTGTTTCCGCATTTGCAGGTAAGGATCATATTCTCAATGCATACAAGCATGCTGTTGAGCAGCGCTACCGCTTTTTTAGCTATGGCGATGCAACTTTTTTGATGTAAGACTAGGATTATTCAATGCAGTTGCACTCAGGCCAAATTTTTCCATAACAACGAGCATTTTTGACTGGTCAGTGAAGAGGATTTCCACGTATTTTTAAAAATGAAGCGAAATACGTGGATATTTCCACGCAAAACGAAAAAATGGAAAGAAATACGTGGAAATTCTAGTGAGCAAGGGCTTGGTTTTGGACTGTTTTGGGGCTATTTTGCCTGTCTATAGCCCAGTATGTTAGCTCAGTTTCATGAAAAACAGGCTTTTTAACTGTCTTTTATGGCTAACATGCTCATTTTTGGTTCATTTAAGGCGAATGGGGACAGAGAATTTCCACGTATTTTTAAAAATGAAGCGAAATACGTGGAAATTTCCACGCAAAACGAAAAAATGATCTGGTGCAAGTTTTGGTAACACTTTTTCTCCACTGGTTTCAGGTAGG
>X301_European_Hare__coassemble_875_pt1 | contig 52283 bp, 38 predicted proteins | sample X301_European_Hare__metabat2_high_PE_015 | metagenome-assembled genome bin X301_European_Hare
TTGTTTTATTTTAATGAAAAAATTCGTGTAGTCTTACTTTTCAGATTATCTAAGGCTCATTCATAAGAACTCTCTCTTTGAATTTGCCGCGCTTGATGGTCTCCACGTATTTTGAAAAGTGAACTGGGAATTGTTTTGGCTTGAGATAAGTTTGGCTTGAGTAATGCTTTGCATGATATATTACTTATTTTGCTGATTTCATGGTGATGAAGCATTCGGTCGAAAGTGGCATCTCCACTGATTCAATATGTATTAGAACTCTTTTCCACTGTCAGCAAGTCAGATCTCAATAAACTGAGCCATTTTTTGAATTGACTATCAGGTGAGTCATCGAAGATTACTATATATAGAATAGGGCAGTAACACAAAATATCTTTCAGATGCTTTCCCATTTGCTGAAAGCCAAGCCGCCCAATGAAATTCAAAAACTACCCTTAAATACAAGGCTATTACTTGCATTATTTAAAAATCATTTTTCTTTTTTGATAATTAAAGTGTTGTATTGACCAGTTTTATACTCTGTGATATGGTGGATAGCGTTGCACGTTTGAGGTACATGCTAGGCATGCACATCACATTGTTGTTATGTACTTACGTGCCATAAACACCAGATATAATTATTTTATCTTATTAAAGATACTTGGAGGTAAATGTGAATCGTTCTGCAGATAAAAGAGATCGAGAAAACAAGACCAGACGTCTCAGAAATCGTGAGACCAAAAGCCAGTTCCGCACTGCAATAAAAGCTTTTGATGCCGCGGTAGTAGCCGGTAATAAAGAAGAAGCAGAGAATGCAATGAAGCTTTCTTTCAAGCTTATGGATTCGGCTGTAAATAAGGGAGTTATTCATCACAACACAGCAGATAGAAAAAAGTCCAGAATGAACTTGAAGTTCAATAAAATGGCATAACAAATAGGAAGGGGTACTACCATGGAAAAAACAAAACTTACAAAAGCCGTTATAATCGAGAACCTGCATGAAAGACTTGGTGTGAGCAGAAATGACATTCACCAGATTATTGACGAGTTCTTTGAGGAAGTCAAAGACGGCCTCAAGGATGGAAAAGTTATTGAACTTCGCGGATTTGGAACTTTCGAAGTAAGGACACGCAAGGGTAGAGAAAAGGCTCGCAACCCAAAAACAGGCGACCTTGTTGCTGTAGACACACATGGTGTGGCAGTGTTCCGCCCCGGAAAAGAACTCAAGGACTTTGTCTGGGATCTTCGTCAGGAGAACTAAGGCCTCGATTTAGTGCATCGCATTTGACTTACCCAAAAATTTGGGTAAGTCGGTTTTTATTACCACATGCCTTGCACCTCATTTAGCACTTTTGTAATTGTTAGTTATGAACAAAATTTTAAGCGTAAACGATAAAGTTCTACGTAGGCGCAACCTCAGGACTGTCTGTTCTGAGGTTGTTCTGTTACTACTTTCTGCTCTCATTTTTGCAATGTCCCACCCCAGTGTCATTTCAAAGAATGGATTTGGGTTCCTTGCAATGATAGCCTTGATTCCAGTGTTCGCTGTAATTAAAAACACTAGTTGGAAACTTGTTGGCCTTTATGGCTTTCTCTACGGCTTCGTTTACTACGCCATTTTCAACTACTGGCTGACAACATTTCACCCCTTTGCGATTTTTATAGTCACAATCATCAAAGGCTTTGAAATGCTCTTGCTATTTTTTGCCCTCAAAGCAATTGATAGCTGGCTGGGATGCGTACTAAAAGGCAGACTTGTTCACGTGCTCCAGGCCATTGTCTGGGTTGCCTATGCCTACCTCTCCCAGGGCTGGTTCGCAGGCTACCCCTATGGCTCAATTGCTTACGCTCTACACAATTACAAAATTCTCATCCAAATTGCGGACCTCTTCGGCATCTGGGGCATCACATTCATGATGGTCCTCCCTCAGGCCTTCCTCGGCAACTGGTGCTGCGACCATTTCAGCCGCACCAAAACCGCCCACTCCGACGGCCTTTGGGCACACATCCTCCTCCACAAAATCACACTCTCCATCTACATCGTCCTCCTTCTTGCCCAAATTATCTACGGCATCGTTACCTACAATTACTGGCACGACGCCGCGCAAGATAACTCCTTCAAAGTCGCCACCGTCCAGCACAACGCCGACTCTTGGAAAGGCGGCTACGAAACCTACAAACGCAACTTCCTCAACCTCCAAAAAATGAGCCTCCAGGCCATGCTCTACAACCCCGACATGGTCATCTGGTCCGAAACCGCCTTCGTCCCCTCTGTCAGTTGGTACACCACCTACCCATACACTGGTACCGATCAAGGCGAGACCTTTGACTACCTCCGCAAGATTCAGGCTCTGGTAGATGATTTTGTTAAATTTGGCTCAGAGTTAGGCATACCCCTACTTACTGGCAACCCTTCAAGTGTCATTGCCGACCCAGACCTACCACCCTATGACGAAGACGGCAACTGGAACAAACTGGATTACAACTCCGTTATCCTGTTTGATGACAACACCATCAAGCAAACCTACCTCAAGCAGCACCTCGTCCCATTTACCGAGCACTTTCCCTACGAAAAACAACTTCCTTGGCTCTACAACCTCCTTAAAGCCAATGATTACCACTGGTGGGAAGAAGGCACCGAATCCGTTGTCTTCGAAACCTCCAACGGTATCAAATTTTCTACACCCATCTGTTACGAGGACGTTTTCGGCGACCTCTGTGCCGAATTTGTCCAAAACGGTGCTGACCTTATCATCAACATGACCAACGACTCTTGGTCCGGCTCAGAACCTGCCGAGCGCCAACACATGGTAATGGCCGTCTTCCGTAGCATTGAAAACCGCCGCACCCTCCTTCGTGGCACCAACAGTGGCATGACCTGCCTCATCACCCCAGATGGCACCATCCAAGGTGAGATGGAGCCCTTCAAGATGGGCTACAAACTTTGGGACGTTCCCATCTACACTGGCTCCACCTACGGCACCACCCTCTACACTCGCACCATTGACATTTTCGCCCGCATCTGTGTCTACCTTTCCTACGCTTCCCTTGCAATAGGCCTTGCCCTGGCCATTCTGCGTGTCATCCGCTCCCGTAACCGCAACTCCTAAGCAGATATGTGCCTCCTCTTTATCTATATCCTAAGAAGTCAAGAAATCAGAGTAGCTACTTACAGCAAGTTTACCAACTAATCTTAGGTTACTGTTTACAGCCGATTTCCACGTATTTTTAAAAATGAAGCGAAATACGTGGAAATTCTAGTAGAAAAGGTTTAGGCTTGAGGTTAGTTTGGTTTAATCAATCCTTGTATGATTAATTGCACTAAAACTATGTTGGCTTTAGTGCAGAAGTATTTTAAAAACTTTCCTAGGAAAATCAGAACATAAAACAGGCAAACAAAAAAACGAACTCAACCTTACAGAATTATAAAGTTTTTAGCAAATTCTTATCTTATCCCAAATATCATTTGCCTAGTTTGATGTAAATGTTGACATAAGTGCATGTGTGAGTGTAAGATTCAAACATCTAATTTTCAATTCCCGCAGAAATCTTAATTTTTTAATCTTTCAAGCAAATAGCCACTGTCAGACAAGTTTGGAGATAAATCACATGGAAAACGATACAACAAGCGTCGAAATCACAGCGCCCGCACAAGTAGCGAAAAAAAGAATTTTTAAGAAAAAATCAATTATTAAAAGAACTCCAAAGGTTATAGACATAGAACCTGAAGCCAAGGAAAATTCAGTAAAATCAACATCTAATGATTCATTTAAAAACGAATCAGTTTCAGCATCAGATACCACATCTGACGCCCCTCTTATGGACGCCCATTCAAGTTCCTCCGAGGAGGCAAGTCTAAATAAAAAAACGACTCGTTCAAAAAAAGTAAATCAAACAACCGAAGAACCAAGCACAGAAAAAACCCCTACTGCTTCAACTGACGCAACAACTGCAACAACAACTGACGTAGCAACAGATGCAACTGCAACAGAGGAAACACCTAAAAAGCGTCGTGGTAGGCCTAGACTTTCAGATAAACCTGCTAAGACAACAAAGAAACATGACTCAGAACAAGCGTTAGAACAAAGTCTTGATGAAAATCAACTGACTCTTTTTCAAGAATTGGCTTCAGAAAAAACTTCGGATACCCAAGAATTAACTCAAACCTCTGTAGCAACTACACCAGAGTCAAAGCCCGAACCAAAATATCACAACAGAAAAAATAACAAAAATCAAAATAACAACTTAGGTTCCCAAACATCCACTAACACACAACCAACCTCCACACAAGCAACCTCTCAATTAACACAACCCGCACAAGCAACCCCCACGCAAACAACTTCTCAAGTAGCACAACCCACTCAGGTAGCTTCCACTCAGGCAGCTTCCACTCAAACTGCACAGACGGCACAAAACTTCACCCAAAATAACAACAAAAACAAAAATAAAAACCGTAACTTTGACGGCAAAAATAATGGAAAGCAGGGAAACAACCAGAAAAAAACAGTCTGCATGGAAGATGTTGCAATAAGTGAAGAAGAATACAGAAGTGACCTAACTCACAGAATAATGGTCAATGACCTGTCAGTTACACCATTTGAAGAACTCAAAGAAAAACTTGCAGAAATATCTGGCAATAACGTTGATGACTACGCTGAATACAAAAAACAGGAAGTCATAGCAGAGTTAATCCGAACATTCAGCAGAAACGGCGGTGTTCTTTATGCATCTGGAACACTAGAACTTATGCCTGACGGCTATGGATTTCTCAGGTCTCCACTTAACAGTTACCTCTCTGGACCAGAAGACGTATACCTTGCTCCACAGATTATTAAGTTTTTAAATCTGAAGACTGGGGATACCATCGAAGGCTCCATAAGAAACCCAAAAGACAGCGAAAGATTTTTGGCTATTGCCAAAGTCGCAACCGTAAATGGAGACCCCCCAATAGTCGCCAAAACCAGGACTAACTTCGACAGTTTAATCCCACTTTACCCCGATAAGCGAATCAATTTGGAAGTTGAAAGAACCGATGACGACGTTTCTATGAGAATCATAAACCTGTTTTGTCCCATCGGCAAAGGCCAAAGAGCGCTAATTACCGCCCCGCCAAGAACTGGTAAAACCATACTCCTACAGCAAATAGCCAACTCCATCACCACCAACCACCCCGAAATCAAACTGATGGTCCTTCTAGTCGACGAACGCCCCGAAGAAGTCACAGACATGCGCCGCAACGTCCGTGGCGAGGTCATTGCCTCCACCTTCGATGAGCAGGCTACCCGCCACGTCACCGTCGCCGAAATGGTCATCGAAAAAGCCAAACGCCTAGTCGAGCACGGCAAAGACGTTGTCATTCTCCTTGATTCCATCACTCGCCTCGCACGCGCCTACAACCAAACCGTCCCCGCCAGCGGCAAAATCCTCTCTGGCGGCGTCGACTCCAACGCCCTCCACAAACCAAAACGCTTCTTCGGCGCCGCCCGCAACATCGAAAACGGCGGCTCTCTCACCATCATCGCCTCCGCCCTAATCGAAACCGGCTCTCGCATGGACGAAGTCATCTTCGAAGAATTCAAAGGTACCGGCAATAGCGAAATTGTCCTCGACCGCCGCATGTCCGACCGCCGCCTCTATCCAGCCATCAACATCAAAAAAAGTGGCACACGCCGCGAAGATCTCATCCTCGAAAAGGACGAGGCCGCTCGCATCTGGATTTTGCGGAATGCTATAAACGCTATGGAAGATGTAGAAATAACAGAGTTCCTAATTGACAAAATGCGAAAAACAAAGAACAATGAAGCGTTCTTGCGTTCTATGAATACGGGAACCGTTCCCACATTCTAAAACGGAGACGGCTTATTAACTCAAATGTCTGCTGCACAACACCAGCAGATTGCAGGAGGAAAGACAATGAAGAATGGAATCCATCCAAAGTATGAGCTTACCGAAATCAAGTGCTCATGCGGAAATGTCATTAAGACAAAAACAACAGCAAAGAATCTGCAGGTTGAAATCTGCTCTGCTTGCCATCCGTTCTTTACTGGCACCCAGAAGCTTGTTGACTCAACTGGTAGAGTTGAAAGATTCAACAAGCGCTATGGATTGCAGACCAAGTAAAACCCACCCGTGGAGCCCCCACTCCACGGTTTTTAAACCACCCGTGGCCCCCACCACGGGAACCCCCATGGAGTTCCCCACTCCATGTAAAATATTGCCTGTGGCCCACACCACAGGCACCCTCCTGTGAAGCACCCATTCACCGGAGACCCCATCCATGGCCCCCACCATGGTTGGGCCCATGGAGTTTCTACTCCATGGTTTTAAACCCGCCTGTGGCCCCCACCACAGGCAAAAACCCCACCCGTGGAGTGTTCTGCTCCACGGGTTCTTTTTACTGTTGGCAAAATTTTTACAAAATTAACTAAAATTTAGTTAAATAAATATTTGATTTATTTTTCAAATTGCTTTAGTATAGATACAAGGGGATATTGTGAATTTGGAAGGTACGCATCATGCAGTTACATTGACACATCAAGCCTCAGACCTTAGTGTAAAAATTCCAGGGGTTACTACGGTTCTAGGAGAGTTTGCGCACTACGGACAGGGGCGTGTCCTTTGCTGTACGAACAACCAGTACCTTCTCCTAACCTTGACCGACAGCCCAGACAACCAGTTCCACATTCACAACAATTTTACAGGTGACCGTAAACGATTCTCTATTTCCTCTCTCAAGTATCGAAAAGAAGATAAGTGGGCAAACTATGTAAAAGGGATTATCCTTCAACTTATAGATAACGGCATTCAGGTCAAACCCTTCAATCTGGAACTCCGTGGCCCAGGTCTCAAAAGTGATGGTGCAACAATAGCAGCAGCAGTCAGTATTGGTGTTTGCAAAATCCTTCAAAGAAAGATTGGCTTTGAACTTAGTGACAAAGACCTTATTATAATGTGCTATCACAACTGCACCAATTACTGCAATGAGCTAACCAAATATAGCACAATTGTTGCAATGCTTCATGCCAAAGAAGGAAAGTACATACTCTTTGATTTGAATACTATGACCTACATCATGTTGGATGACCCCTTCGAAACTGGCGACTGCACATTCTTAATGGTTGATTGCAAGATTCCTCCCGCCGCCATGCGGGAGGAAATTACTTACCGCCACACACAAATCAAAGATGCCTTCAATCAGCTAAAGTCCAAATACCATCACTCCCTCAAAGACTTCCCCCTTAACGACCTAGCAGACCGAGTCATCCCCATAGATGAAGAATCACGTCGAATGTGCTATGCGGTAATGGAAGATAAACAAGTTGCCGCCACCATGGCACACACCTTCCCATCTCATGATTACGTACAAATCGGTCGTGGCCTAAACAAGGTCGGTAAGCTGATCCGTGACGACCTTGAAATTTCCTGTCCAGAGATTGACTGGCTTATAAAGCGTGCAACCGAAGTCCCCGGTTGCCACGGCGCCACTGTAGTCTTTAATGGTGATAATACCTATGTCGCCCTTGTTATAGACAATCACTCCATCCCACACTACGAAAGCCGCCTTGACGAGTACGAGCGAATCTTCGGCTTTAAGGCCAGTACCTTCCCTCTTAAGCCCTGCGGCAAATGGGAACATCATAACTAATTCCAATTAACAGTCTCAAGCCAAGACATTTCCTACTCGAATTACCACGAATTGTTTTTTCCCATTTTTCGTGGAAATCCTCTACGAAGGCCAGCTCAAAATGTTCGTTTTCATGGATGTTCTTGGCAGACTGACTACTGGGTACCTTTAGGGACGGGGCAAGGGTGGGTTGGACCAAAAGGTGGGGTGGAGTTAGAGAAATTTAATTGTCATGCCTTGACTCAAAATGGTTTGAATATTAACTTTCAGAAGTAGGAAGTATGCTATGGGAAGATTGGTATATCTTGACAATAATGCAACTACGCAGATGGCGCCAGAGGTGCTAAGGGCCATATCAGAGGCAGAGCCGGTTGTATATGGAAATGCGTCTAGCATGCACACTTTTGGAAGAGAGGCTAGCAAACTTGTTGAGGGTGCTAGGCGGAGTGTTTCAAAGCTGATTGATTGTGATGCGGACGAGATTACATTTACCAGTGGGGCATCTGAGTCGAATAATACGGTATTCTTGATTGCGAAAGCAATTATTGAGAAAAGAGGTGGTGGCAGGATTGTCACTACAACAATTGAGCATCCCTCAATTATTGAGACGATTAAGTACCTAAGGGGACTTGGCATCAGAGTTGATCAGGCACCAGTGTCGGAAGATGGGCGCATCAAGTTGGATGAGTTTAAAAAACTGATGGGACCTGATGTAGTTCTGGTGTCTGTGATGACAGGCAACAACGAGACTGGGGCGGTGCAGCCTATTAAGGAAATTTCAGAGATAGCACACAAGGTGGGTGCGTTGGTGCATACGGACTCGACACAGGCAATAGGAAAGATGCGCGTATCCTGTAGGGAGTGGAACTTGGATTACCTGTCACTAAGCGCTCATAAGTTCTATGGACCAAAGGGTGTTGGGGTGCTGTACTGCAGGCGTGGAGTGCCGTACCAACCATTTGTGCATGGCGGCGAACAGGAACACGGTAGGCGGGCTGGAACGTACAATTCGATTAGTATCTATGGGTTGGGCGTTGCCGCAGAGCTCGCTCTGGAGAATTTGGAAGAAGAGTCCGAGAAGCTTTGGCGGATGAGAGAGGCCCTGCGGACGGGAATTGTGGAACGAGTGCCTGATGTGGTTATCAATGGCCCAAAAAAGAAGGAGGATTGCCTTCCTGGGACATTGAATGTGTCGTTTCGTAATGTCGAGGGCGAGTCGATTTTGTTGATGTTGGACATGCAGGGCGTGGCGGTGTCGACGGGTTCGGCATGTGCGACGGGGTCTCTGGAACCCAGTTACGTGTTGATGGCGGGTGGTTTGGATGTCGAGTTGGCGCACGGGTCGATTAGGTTTTCGTTTGGGCGGTTTAACTCGATGGAAGATGTTAATTATGTGCTGGAGGTGCTGCCTCCAATTATAGAACGACTTCGGGCAATTTCAACCCGGTAAAGAGGTTACGATGGATAGTTTCATGGCCCAGTGGGTCTATACGGATACGGTGAAGGACCATTTTATCAATCCCAGAAATATTTGGAAGAAGGACGATTCGTGGGTGCCAGACGCGGTGGGCGAGGTTGGCTCGCTGGCATGCGGGGACCAGATGCGTGTTGGGATTAAGGTCCAGGATAACAAGATTTCGGACATTCGATGGCTGACTTTCGGTTGCGCAAGCGCAATTGCAAGCACATCTATGATGAGCGAAATGGTCAAGGGCATGTCCCTTGAACAGGCCTATCACATTACCCCAGAAATGATTACGGACGCACTGGGGGGCCTACCCGAGCACAAATTCCATTGCTCAGTCCTAGGTGACAAGGCCCTACGCGCCGCAATCGACAACTACCTGGACAAAAATGGTCTGGACAACCCCTACAAACGCTCAATTGCCAAGATCATTTGCGAATGCAAAGGCGTCACTGACCAGCAGATCGAGGCCCTTGTCCAGTCTGGCCAAGCTAAAACTTTGGAAGATTTACAGCGCTTAACCGGCTACGGCACTGGTTGCGGCCGCTGCAAAAACCGCGTTGCTTCTGTCTTTGAGGAAATGAAGCACATTCACGGGCTGTGATAAATTGATGTACGGCATGTAGTAAGTGCGCCTACTTTCTAGTAGGTGCATTTTTTTCAATTTTTTGTACTGCACTCGCTTTCGGTAGACCTTTTTTGCCCTTTAAAACATTTTTTTCCTGACTTTGTAAGCGTTTCTTTCCCAGAAGTAAAAAAACTGAGATTCTGAAAGAGAAGGCCAAGTAGCAGTCAAAATGCTTTTGTATTCCCAGTAATGGGCGATTTCCCGAAAGCAATGTAAAATGGCTAGGTATTTTCAATTTGGTGTAATTGTTATCCTCTTTTGTTCTGTAGAAGGCAAGAGAGGATAAAAGTTGTCCTCTTTTGTTGTATAGAAGGCAATAGAGGATAACTTTGATTAGTTGTACCCGCGTTAAAGGTTGAAAACAGCTACTAGTATCATCATTTTCTTCTGTTTTTGGGCCTCCAACCTATAGTCTTGACGTAATTGTTATCCTCTTTTGTTATGTAGAAGGCAAAAGAGGATAAAAGTTGTCCTCTTTTGTTGTATAGAAGGCAAGAGAGGATAACGTTAGTTAGTTGTACCTATGTTAAAGGTCATAATTGTGTTTGTTTATTACAAGCTACCCCAAAGATATTTTTTATCTCAGTCAACTTTGACAGGAACTTGGGCAATGTTAATTGGGATTATCCCGATGGCGAAGAACTCAAGAATAGACTAGATAAATATACTATGATCTCAGATATATACAGGTAGTTGTAAAATAAGAAATAATTGCTAGACTCTGATGGCGGGTTAAAATGGCAAAAAAGATGGGGAATTTGATGGGGAAATGTGTTAAAAATGCAATCTTGCTTGCGTTTTGGGAAATTTGATTGGATAATTCCATATATGAAAGAGATTATTTTAAGTGTACAGGGTAGGAAGATTAGTGTGCCTACCTATTCAACAGTAAAGGACATCCTGATAAAGGCCGGTCTTGTGTCAAAAGACATTCCGAGATATGAAGATAATCCTATTGTTGGTGCCCTTGTTAATGGGGAGCTAAAACCATTGGGAGCTCCTGTTGCAATGTCGTGTCCTATGGAGCCAGTAAGACTGTTTCAGGGATTTGGACGTAGAATTTATCGACATAGCATTTGTTATCTGATTAGTTATGCAGCAAATATTCTGTTTAAGGACAGAAAGCTAGTGATTGGACACTCCCTAGGTGACGGATTCTACTTCAATTTTGAGAAGGGGAAGGCAAGTGAGGATGATGTAAAGGCAATAGGGAAGAAGATGAAAGAGCTTGTAGAGCAGGCTCTGGAGATTGAGTATGTTACATTGTCTAATCAGGACGCAATTAAGGTTCTAGAAAAGCAGGGCTATCATGACGCGGTGCTTTTGATTAAGTCCAACTCAAGACCGTCTGTAGACATGTACAAGGTCAATGATTATTACAATATTGCTTATGAGCCAATTGTTTATAATACAAAGATTTTGGGTTTGTGGGAGCTTAGGCTGTACAGAAACTGCGGTATGCTACTAAGGTATCCAGTTAGGGACAACATTACATCAATTGCCGATTTTAAAGATAATGACAGGATGTTTGATGTTTTTGAAGAAAACAGGGCTTGGGGTAGAATTCTGGGTGTAAGATGTGTTGGCGAAATGAATAATAAGTGCGCAAATAAGGAAACTGAGCAATATGTAAGAATGTCTGAGTCACTGCAGCGCAGAAAGATTGCCAGCATTGCCGATGAGGTCGATAGAAGACATGCTCAGGCTGTTTTTATTGCAGGGCCTTCGTCATCTGGGAAGACAACTTTTGCAAAAAAACTTAGCGAGCAGCTTATGATGCTAGGTCATAGTCCAATAAGAATTTCTCTTGATGATTATTACAAAAAACGGGAGTTGACGCCGCTTGATGAGGATGGAAATCATGATTTGGAGACAATCGATGCATTAGACCTTGAACTGTTTGAAAAAATCATGGATGACTTGTTTGAAGGGAAAGAGGTTGATCTTCCACATTACAGCTTTAAGCTGAATGAAACATACTACCTAAATCAGCCGATTAAGCTAAACAGTGAGACGGTTTTTGTGATTGAGGGCCTTCATGGACTGAATCCGAAAATTACATCAAAAATTGATCCAAAGTATGTTTATAAGGTTTATATTTCCGCTCTGACTCAGTTGAATATGGACGATTGTAACAGAGTTTCGACAACTGACGATAGAATGCTGAGAAGAATTTTGCGCGATTACAACACTAGAAATACAAGTGCAGAAAACACACTTTTAATGTGGCCTAGTGTGGCTAGGGGTGAAAGACTTCATATCTTCCCTAACCAAAACAATGCTGATGTAATGTTCAATAGTGCGCTAGACTATGAGTTGGGCGTGCTGTCTCCTTTTGTGACACCATTACTACATGGGGTGGATCCAGAGTCTGGTACGGCTTACACTCACGCTCAAAGGCTACTAGCCTTTCTAGAAAATATTCATGCAATACCATCAAGATTCGTGCCAAGTGACTCGCTCTTGAGGGAGTTCATTGGGGATGGTGATTATGAAGATGAAGATTGACGGGGTGTGCATAATAAATGTATAAATATGTGTCATGACGTACGAGATTCTTGATGCATGCACGGGGTGTGGTATGTGCCTTTCCATCTGTCCGGTCAAGGCCATTTCGGGTGGTCCTGGTAGGTTGCACGTAATTGACCCCGATTTTTGCATCGGATGTGGGGCGTGTTTTCGTGTGTGCACAAGTGAGGCGGTCGTGGACCAGGCTGGAAATGTTTCTGTGCATCAAAGCAAGAGGTTTTGGATGATTCCTCACTTTGACACTAGCCGTTGTCATTTTTGTGGTAAGTGTTACGAGATGTGTCCGGCGGGGATTATCACGCGTCCCTCGTCGGGAAAGGTCCCCACGCTGACCAATTCAAAGTTGTGTGCGTCCTGCTATTGGTGCCAGAAAGTCTGCGCCTTCAATGCCATTACGTTCCAACAGGCGTCCGAACAGGCCACACTTCAGGCTCAGGGGGCGTCTTCGAATCAAGAACGAGTCCCTGGGCAGGGGACTTCTGAGGCTGAGTCGTTGGATTAGGGGGTAGATGTGAATATAGCGGTTCTGAAGGAAAAGTTGGAAAAACTTGACCAGAGTCTGCCCTGTAATGGTGTTATTGAGAGAAGATTTAAGAGGGCCCTGATTTTGGATTTGTCTGACGAGGCCTTCTATCAGTGGACTGTCCCAGATGAATTTTTAGCAACATACATTTCTGGCCCCGCCCTAGCGGCGAGGCTTTGGGCGGAGTTTGCGGGCTCTGATGTAGAAGATCCGACTACCTATGAGTCGAATAATCCAATAGTTATAACAACATCTGCATTAAGTAACTCCGGCATGCCTGGCTCAGAGGTAGTTAGCATTACATTTAGGTCTCCTGTTACAGGGTCTTTGAGCGTTAATGTCTGTACAAACACTGTGGGCATGAGGCTAGATGCACTTGGGTTTTGCGCTTTAATAATTATAGGACGACTTAGACGGCCAACAATTGTAGAGATAAAAAGGAGCGGTGTTACTTATAACGTTTCGGAACTTTTTATCGGATATACAGTTAGTCAAATTGAAGAGCTTATTGGCTGTGGGCCAATGACAACAGCAATGACCATAGGACCTGCTGGCGAGCAAAAAGTTCCTTTTGCAAGTGTTGTATGCGAAGGTAGAACTACAGGACGTGGTGGTTTAGGCTGTGTTTTTGGTTATAAAAACATAAAGTCCTTGTGCATAACTGGCTTTGATACAAATATTGAACGAGCCGGTGCTGAGGCGGATGTTAAAAAGGCAAGGGAAAAACTGGATGCGGTCTTAAATACAAGCGAATATTGTCGCATGATGCAAAGAAGCGGCTCCTCATGTTTGGTTAAACGCGGTAGTAAGTATGGTTGGGCACCTGTTTTCAACTTTACTAGGCGTACAGACCCTAGGCTTTTTCATCTTGCTGGGGACGAAATTCGACGGCGTTATGGGGACGAGCACGGCGGTTGTATTCTTTGTCCTATTCTTTGTAAGCATAGAACCTGTGATGGTATTGTTATTCCTGGTTACGATGCAATTACTATGCTAGGCTCTAACATTGCTTGCTTTGATATGAATAAAATCATCGAGCGTTACGCGTTCTGTTTGGATTTGGGCCTAGACCCTGTCTCGACAGGCAACGTTCTTGGATGGGTTTACCAAGCTAATTCTAGTGGTGTTGCAAAAGTTTTAGATGCTGATTTTTCTTTCAAAGATAACTCTAAAGTTTTGCCGCTAATAGAAATGATTGCTAGGCGCACTGGGCCTGGAGAGGTTCTTAGCTATGGAACTTGCGCCTTGGGTAAGGCATGCAACGATGAGAGTTTTGCATACACTATTCGCGGGCTTGAATGTGGCCCGTTTGACTATAGGGGTTCTTATGCTCAGTGTCTTTCCGACTGCATGGGCTTTTGGTTTACAAATAAGTTTGAAATAGATAGCACACTGTGTGTGCAAGATGGTAAGCGTGGCAAAATTGGGCATCTTGGCAATGCTGCTGATTGGGCTGTATTAAATGAAAGAATCGTAATGGGACTTCAGAGTTATGGGGTAAGCTCGACACTGGTGGTTCCTACAATAGTGGAGCAGATAAAGAAGCTGAATATTAAGAGAGCAATTATTCCGAAATCGGTAATAAAGAGTGTTAAACCATCACTTTTAGCTGATATTATCAGCGCTTACACAGGTTCTAGTATCACCTCTGATTCTATTCTTCAGATGGGTGATAAGTGTTGGCGCCTAATTTATGAGATTAATTTGGCTCTTGGTTTTGATATGCTTAGCGATTGTATGGATATTCTTCCAGAGCATTTTTACATTGATCCCGATAGTAACCACAATGTTGAGTCAATTGTGCCATATAGAAGTTTAATGGAGCGTTATTGTTTCCTCAGAAAGCAGACTATCGCCTCTCAAGTCTCTGATTTGCACCGATACTGATTTGTTTTCTTTGAAAATTATTAGTGCATAAGAAGCCTTGCTTCTGCCTCTTGGCCATGTTGGGGAACCTGGGTTTAGGTAAATAATTTCTTTGCTATTTTCTTTTAGTTTAAGTGTTTCCTTACGGATGCTGTTAACGTGGCTGTGGCCATTTATTACTATGTCAAAGTCATTGTTAGAAAGGCCTGCTGAGTCTGGGTCGTAGTACATATGACCATGGGTTAAGAATATTTTTAGACCTTGAAAAGAGCATGTTCTGTATAAAGGCAAATCAAGGCCCACGTCAATTGCATCCCACTTGTTGTCACAGTTACCTTGAACAGGGATGAATAGAAAGTTTCTGCTTCTTAAGGTTGCGTTGATTATGATATTTTCTATGTTTAAATCTCCTGCATAAAGGAAGGCAAGGCAGTTTTGCTGTTCTGCTACTTTTGCAAGGTTTTGGAAGACATCTTCATTATTGTGGATATCACTAGAAATCAGTAAAAAATTACCCTCATTTATTTTAGACATAATATGTATTTATGTTAACATAATGGATAAGTTTTATGAATCTAAACAGTTGTTAAGGTTAATTGTTGAAAATTAATAAAATAAGCTTGAGGAAGGGTTTTTTAATGTACTGCTATCCTTGTAAATTGAAATTTAAAAAAGTATCATGAGAGTAATAACCTGTATAGGTTTTGAATAAAATATATATTTTTCTTGAATTATGTTTCAAGGATATTGGAGGTTATAGTGGCAGACAAAGTCTTTATTTGTTCCGATGGTCATAAGCTTGCATATAACCTCTGGTTGCCTTCTCCAAATATAGAAATAAAAGCATTTTTGCAGATTCTTCATGGTATGGCTGAGCACAGCGACAGATATGCCAAGTTTGCAGAATATTTAAATAAACTCGGAATTGCGGTCTTTGCGGGAGACCACAGAGGACATGGAGCAACAGCGTCAGAGGATGAGATAGGATGGTTCGCTGAACACGATGGTTGGGAGCGCATTGCTAACGATGCTTTTGAGTTGGCAAATTACGTCACCTCTCAGCAGGATGTGAATATGACATTCCTTCTTGGACACAGTATGGGAAGTTTTTTAGCCCGAACTGTTATGGTTAAGCATCCTGATTTTTACAGTGGTGTCATTATCATGGGCACAGGTGCTAGTAAGGGTATTGTTGGGAAGATTGGAAAGTTTATTTGCAAGAATCAGATTCGCAAAAATGGCACTAAGTCCCCTGGCACTTTGATGAATAAGCTTTCTTTTGGTTCCTTCAATAAACCATTTGAGCCTGTAGCAACTGATTATGACTGGCTTTCTCGTGATACCAAAGAGGTTGAGAAGTACGTAAAGGATGACAAGTGCGGCTTTCTTTGCACTAATGGCTTTTTCTACGATCTTCTTACTGGTGTGGAATTTGCTAATAGCAAGGCTAATGCAGAGATGCTTCCAAAGGACTTGCCTTTACTGATTATCAGTGGTGATATGGACCCTGTTGGTGGTTTTGGCAAGGGTGTTAAGAAGGTTTATAATCTTTACACTGGCGTTGGAATTGCCGATGTAACTTTGAAACTTATTCCTGGGGCTAGGCATGAGATTTTGAACGAAACCAACAAAAAAGAGGTCTACAAAATCTTGGGCGACTGGCTGCAGGCTCATATGTAATTTTTTTCTAAATGGTGAACGATATAAAAATTAATACTCAAAATAGTACTAAAGCTAAGGCCTCAAGTAAGGAAAAAGGTGTAATTTCAAGAAGGGGATTAAAAGTCCCCTTTCTGGAGTTTGTCAAAGACTACTGTAGAGAATTTAGCGATAATTCTTCCTCATTAATTTCAAATGGAATGGTTTACTCAACCCTTCTTGCTATGGTGCCGTGTCTTGCGGTTATTTATGCATTTTTGAATCTATTCGGGGTGTTGGATCCTGTTGTGGCTGCTTTACAAGAGTTTATTGTCGGAGCATTTGGAGCCCAGACAGGGGACGTCTTGATGGAGTATTTGGAAATGTTTACGGAGAATGCGATGGGGTTGGGCATTATTAGTATGCTATCGTTTTCTGTAACATTCGTGATGCTGATTGACAAGATATTTACTGTTGTGAACAAGATTTATCATGTAAAAAAGCCTGGAACGCCGGTGATTAGATACCTAAAATATATTGGGATTATTGCAATTGGATTGATTGGGATTGTTATTTTGGTGCTAGTTGTTGGTATTTTTAACTCGATTACAATGAAAATCCTTGAGATAACTAGATTTACTGCCCTAGATTGGTTGATTAAAACGGGTGTTCCTATTGCTGTTGCGTTTGGCATATTGTGTGCAACAATTTACTTGATTCCAAGCTGCAAAGTTGATTTTGTTTCTGGGATGATTGGCGCTGTTGTTGGTACTGTGGGAATTGTGATTCTTTGCTTTATTTTTAGTTTTGTTGTCCGATTCTCTGTTAAATACTCTGTCATTTATGGTTCTTTGGCTACGGTTTTGTTTTCTATTATGTTCCTTTCATATTTTTGGAAGATTCTCTTAGGTGCTATAACCTTGTCCTATGTTTACCAACGTGACAGTGTCGGTTTTAAAGCTAAAAAATGTCTGTAGCAATTAAACTTAAGCCAGTTATTAAGAACTACGCTTGGGGTAATGATTATTTTATAGCGAATCTTTTGGCTATTGATTGCAATGGACCAATGGCAGAGCTTTGGATTGGAACTCACAAGCAAGGTTGCTCCACTGTCTTGGAAACTGGGCAACCACTCAGTGAAATTCTAGACTCAGATTTAGCATTCTGCGGGTTTTCCTCTTCGAATTTTCCGATTCTTCTCAAGGTACTTTCTATTGGTCAAAGTGTTAGCATTCAATGCCATCCAGATTCTGAGCAAGCTAAACTTGGCTATTTGGCTGAGGCTGAAAAGAGAAAAACTCTCGATAGAAGTCTGCTTAATTATGCCGATTCTAACCAAAAGGCAGAGATGCTTTATGCCCTAACTCCGGTTACTGCAATGTGCGGTTTTAGGTCTTTTGAGGAGATGACCGCCCTTTTAAAAATAGCTGTTCCGAATTTATTTGCAAGATATCTTGCCAAGTTCGGTAGTATAGCTAGTCTTTTTGATGGGTTATATCGTCTTGATAAGGATACTATTGTAGCTGGTCAAAGAGAACTTCTCAGTAGATGTGAATGTTCTTTTGATAAGACTTTTGTCAGTAACGATTCTGCCCATACAGATTGTTCTGTCCTTGCACAGGATGTGAGAGATATAATTTTGGATCTTGGAAATAGATATTTTGGGGACCCTGGGGTTTTTGCTCCGCTTCTTTTAAATATCGTTCATCTTAAACCTGGACAGGCTATCTATCTTAAGCCTAGGGTTCTTCATGCGTACATTAGTGGAAATGGAATAGAGTTGATGAACAACTCAGATAATGTTCTTAGGGCTGGGCTTACAGTAAAGCATGTTGATTTAGATGAGCTTCAAAATGTCATGCTTAAGGATTCTTACTTTCCAAGACCTATGGAAACAGTTACCGACGATGAAGGAACTCATTTTATTTGTCCAGGCGGTTTTACTCTTACTGTTCTTAGTGGTGCTAAATTTAAATCTGCTCAAAGGGGACCAAGGCTTTTTCTCTGTACTGAGGGGCAGGCCTTAATTGGAGATGTTTCTCTTAGTAAGGGTGAATGTTGTATTTCTGGTGACGTTTCTGGTGAGTTTTCAGTCGATGCATGTGGTGGTACTGTTTTTTTAGCTACTGCGAATTTATAGGTTATTTTCACCCAAACAAAAGCAAGATTTAGCAGTAAATTATTGCCAAAACCGACTCTATTTAAGCGTCTGCTGGTTGTCTTATCTGAGAAAATTCAAAGTGAATTGAAGTCTTTTGTAAAAGTTCTGACAAAAGACTTCAATCTTGGCTTTGGTCTTTAATGCTTGGGAATTCATAAGTGAAGAAAAAAGCGGAGCAACATTTGTGGATAAAATTTGGTGTGGGAGATGATTGCGTATGAAAATGGTGATAGTTTATTAGACGACTGGGAAAAATTTAAAATGGACACTGATGCTGACTGTTTGATTAGCTAATTATCGACAAACGATGCTATTATGAAGTTTCCACTTGGAGATGTTTGTGCCTTGTGCGATTAATTTTCCTTTGATGCAAAGGCAATTATTTGTGCTCTTGATAATGGTTAAGTGACTTTATCAGTTGTAAGGTTAGTGGGTTTTTGTAATTATATATTTGCAAACAGACAAGGATTTTAACCAAATTGGACTGGACACTTGTAAGATATGTATGATTCTATCCATCCGACTTTGGCGTAATATGCCCTTTAGTGGTTCCCAAAAATGGAATCTGAGTTGATAAAGGTACTTGAAAAGTCGTTTTAGTGGTAACAGGTAGAAGAAGGGGAGTGTAATGTCAAAATTTGCTGTTTTAATGTGGCGAAAAGTTTTTGAGGTTGCGGATCAAAAACGCCTAGCAAAACAGGTTCAGGATACCTCGGATTTACATATAATACGTGACATTAAATATGTAGATGATGCTGAGCCAGTTAAGGGGCACCTTCTAGATATTTACCAACTTCCTAATCTGAGTGCAGATGCTCCTGTTATAATTGATATTCATGGCGGTGGACTTTTTGCCTCATATAAAGAGCTTACCTGTAACTTCAATTACCAGTGGGCTAGAATGGGATATCGTGTGGTGAGTCTTAGCTATCGCCTGATTCCAGAGACAAAACTTTGGCACCAAATTGACGATATAATGGTAGCTTTGCGCTTTTTGAAGAAAAATGCAGAAAAGTACAAACTGAATTTGAAAAATTGTGCTTTAGTAAGGGACTCGGCTGGGGCGCTACTAAGTTTGTTTGCACTAAGTATCAATGGCAGTAAAAAGTTGCAACAAGATTTTGGCATACAGGGTGCGGATATTCCATTTAGAGCAGCTGGTTTTATTTCTATCATGATAGATACCCAGCGCCGTGATGTGATGATGGCAATCAATAATGTGGTTACAGATAAAGATGACCTAGGTAAAAATTACCTAGAATACCTTCTGGATCCGGTTCTTCTTGTGAAGAATGCTACCTTACCGCCAGTATTTATGGTAACCAGCGCAGAGGATTTGATTAAAAAAGACACTTTGAAACTAGAGCGTATTTTTGCCGAAAATGGAAAAAAGCATGAACTTTTGAATTATCCTAGGGGCAAGGGGCACATACTAGGGCATGTGTTTTCTGTGTCTTATCCGATGTACACTGAAAGTAAGCAGGTGTTTGAGAAGATGGATGCCTATTTTAAGAATCAGTTTGTTTGAAAATTTTAGAGTGAGTGCTACGTGGTAAACGGCTAGCATAAGAAATATATTGCTTGAAGCCTCAAGGTCGGTTGGACAGAATAAAAAGTTTATTGATATTTGTTTAAGCCAAAACTGTGGTAGAGTCTTTGATCTGATTCTAAGGCATAAGCAAGCCAGAAACTAAAACGCTTGTAGTTGAATTACTGCATACTTTGGCATTTTTGTGTTTGGGTTTGCAGATTTGAATTATCTTGACTACTGAATGTACTGCCATTGAATGCGAATTGAAGTTATTTGTTAAAATTCTGACAAAAAACTTCAATGAATTGTCTGCAGCGGTAGTTCTACTATTTACGGCTAATTATTCTTTCTGCACTGAAGGAAACCTAGTTTGAGTACAATTAATTAGTGTCAAAGTGAAAATGCAGCAAAAATGGTAGGACCTGACTGCTTATTTGGCCTTCTCCTTCCTAGAATTTTATTTTTTTTTTTCATTTTTGGGAACTTTTTTGTTCCCAAAATTCTGATTTTTCAAATTCTGGGAAAGAAATGATTCCGTAGTAGAGTAAAACCTAATTTGGCAACTAAAACGGGCATTGAGTAGCAGGTAAACTGGCTGTAAATGGTAACGTTCACTTGCGTTTTACCCTTTTTTGCAGTTGCCTTACGGCAACAAATCTTTGGAGTCGCTATGAAGTTTGTTGGTAGCTTCACAGGACACGGGCATGCCCGTCATACCAAAAAAGGACGCGGCATTGGGCCGCGTCCTGAATTGGTTGCGCCTAGGAACTTTGTTGAAACGCGTTCCTAGGACGGAAAGGGTTAATTCTCAGAGACTAGGTTGTCAATGAGATGGATGGTTTCTGGTGAGAGCGTATGCTCTGAAGCCCCGAGGCGGGCGCCGGAATCCTGAGGAACGACACTAGTAAGGTCCAAGTAGCCGCCCAAAGAGATGGAGCCGTCCTCGGCACGGGTCAGGTTGGCGATAGCAGCATTGGTGTCGAGGTTGACGAACCAGTCATCAGCAACATGAGTGCCGGAGACGTTGCCTTGATAGTAGTTGGTGCTATTAAGGTAGGCGTCCTTGGACTGGTTGCCCTGGACTTTGATGCTATCGGAGCTTCCGTTGCCGTAAGAGATTAGGCCGTGAACATCAAAAGCAGTGTCAAGGCTGGCGATTGTAGTGTAGAGGCTGATGCCAGTGCCATTGTCAAAGGTGGTGCAGTTTTCGACCTTGAGATTCGGGTTGGAATTGCAGGTGATACCGCTTGCCTTATTGGCGAAGGCAATGGAGTTGATGATGATGTGGTCAACTGGGTAGTTGTTGCCGCCGAGCTTGAAGCCGTTGCCGTTGCCGGCGTTGACTTCTTTGCCGTCTACAATGTCATAGCCGTTCTTGAAGGTGACACAGTTCTGAAGTGTGACAACACCATTGCATACGCCACGAGCGTATAGGTCCCAACCATCGTCGGCATTGTAGGCTGCGATACAGCCATCGAAGACGTTACCAACACCGTTGGTCAGTTTGGCCTCGAAGCCGTCTGCGTCTTCATAGCCGCTGTCAGCGTTGAGCCATGATGAGCAGTTGAGAACTAGGTTGTAGCTTGGCCAATCGATCATGTCATCGCTGGACCATGTGCGAGTGACAGAGAAGCCTGTGTTGAGGTTTCTGTATGTGCAAACTCTTTCAATGATGTTGTGATTGCCGCCTACGTGCACGCCTTTGGCTGTGGAGCCTGTTGAATCGAAGCCGTACAGGTGCCAGTAATCTGCACTGAGAGTTAGGCCGTTACCCTTGCCTTGCGAGTCAAGAACTGGGCGAGTTGTGGCTTCGGGGTCTGCTGTCAGCGTGATTGGGTTTTCGCTTGTGCCGTTGATTCCACGCTGGATTGTGATGCCAGATGTTAGCTCATAGGTGCCTTCCTTTATATAAATGACTGTGCCAGGAGCTGGGTTCTTTACTGCAACTTGCAGTGTGGTTGGGTCGTCTGCGGTTCCTGTAGCTTCGGCTGTGCCGGTTGGGGAGACGTAGATGACGCTACGGCTGTCAACTGAGTAGTTGACTGTGGTGCTGATGGTTTTGGCTGTGTAGGATGCAAGCTTGAGGCCGTCTGTTGTTAGGCTTTCGGCATCTGGGGTTACTACTACGCTGAATTGGTTAGCGCCGTCAGCAAGGGTAACTGGTACTAGGTTACGTGTGCCAGCTTTCACTGGGCCGTTGTAAACTTCTGTACCGGTTGCATCGGTAACGATGGCCTGAGAGTCAGCATTTACGCGAATATCTAGGGCAAAAGCGCTCTGGTTGGACATTGTTGGGTTGCGAAGGTCAGCGCTGAAGTCGGCTGTTACTTCTTCTTCTGCGCTAACTACGGGGGCAGTAGCTGTTGTTTCAGTTGTTGTGAACTGAATGTCGGTGAAGGTCACATCCATGTTCCTAGCAGCGAACATACCTACGTAGATATAGGGGTCAACGGTGCTAAGGGCCTCGGGATACTGTTCGGTGTGAGCGATGCCGTTGTGGTCGATGTATGTGACGAAGTAGCCGTCGTCGTTCTTTTCAAGGATGAACTTGAAGGTGGTGAGGGCTGGGTCGAGGTTGGGGCCTCTTTCGGCGAGTTTGTCCAGGTTGGTGCAGTTTCCGACGATGTTGTTGATGCTGCTGTCGACGCCGGACATGTTGGCAAGCCAGGTGCCTTTGTAGTTGGCGGGTTTGGTGGCCGAATATTCGGGGACGCCGGTGCGGGCCAGAGCGCCGATGCCGAGACGCATGGTCGAGACGCTGCTGAGGCCGGAGCCTGCAATCATGAATGAGTTGCAGTAGACGGGGTCATTTGTTCCGTGGACGCCGATTTGGTCCATGACGAGGAGGCCGAAGCCTTCTTGGCCGTTGGAGTAGGTCCAACTGTTGACGTTGGCGGTGGCGGAGAGGACGAAGTTTGTTGTGTTCGGGTCGAGCGCGGTGTAGTAGAAGGCGAGGCCATCTTGCTCGGCGGGTTGGACTTTGCCCTTGCCGTTGAGTGAGAAGACGCGCACTGAATCACCGATTTTTTCGAAGCCGTCTGAGACGGTGTCCGTGCTTTGACCGAATGCGGAGAAGACCCAAGCGATTTCGGCATCAGGCGATACTGTGACTTCCACGGCTTCGCATGGGGTGCCGGTTTCAGTGGTTGTGTCTGTGGTCCTGAGGGCCGTGACGGTGACTTCTGCAGTGCTACCCATGGTCAAGTCAGCGACGTCGGCTCTAGTTGAATTATTGCCGTTGGTTGTGACTGTCTTTGTGTTTGTGATTGTGGGTTCGCTGAGAGTTGTGGTTACGCCCTTAACTGTTTTTGTTATGGTAACTTTGTTTTCAATGCTTTCTTTGACGGTTACGATGTAGTCGGTTGCCTCTTTGACGGGGTTCCATTCTACTGTAAGTCCGCCCTTGCCATCGTTGACTGCATACTTCATAACAGGGGTCCCTAATGGGTAGGTGAATGCAAAAGTTTGCGTCTCTGCGCCATTATGGGCTGTTGTTTCGCCATCACGGGTGGCTTTAACTTCGAAGCTGTAGTCTCCAGTTTTACCAGGTGCGAATGTCAGTTCGTGCTCTGACCTTTCTGCTAGTGAGCTTAGGCTCTTGAGTTCCCAACCATCTTGGTCACGCATTGTAACTGTGATTTGGTCGGCAGCGTCATAGCCAACTTCGCCAGAAACTGTGACTGTAATCTGGTCTGTTAACTGGCCGTTTTCATCTAGGGCTGTTGCAACATTCAGAATTGCTGGGGCCGCTACACTTGCCCAATCGGCTCTTGCTGGCTTCTGGCCAACTGTCTCTGTGACTTGGACTTTGAAGATGTAGTTGTTTCCAGTGTCTCCACCAAGGAAGTAGGTTCCGGCATTTGCTAGTTCTAGAGTTGAAAGATAAGGATCGTTTTTGACGCTTGGGTCTGCAGTCTTTACAACTTCATTTCCTTCGCTGTCAAGGATGACCATTTGTCTGTCTCCGCCACTAGCCCACCAAACTTTAACTGTTGCAGGTCCTGTAGTAGTGAACTTGATTGAGTTCTTTCCTGTTTCGGCCTTGCCTCCGAAATTGATTCTTTGGCTCGATGTGTAATCATCTGCCCAGGTCTTGGTGCTGCTGTCGTTCTTGGATTTTGCTGAGTAGATGACAGTGAAGTAGTCGGCTACGCTCTCACTTTCTCCATCGGCTTTTTCTCCTGCAGCAAATGCTGCCAGTGTGTTGGCTTCTAAGGTGCTAACTTTTTCTGTTACCGCAATTTCTTCTACTTCAATTTTGAAGATGTAGTTGCTTCCAGTATCTCCACCAAGGAAGTATGTGCCGGCATTTGGTAACTCTAGGGTTGAGAGGTAGGGTTCGTTTTTGACGCTTGGGTCTGTTGTTTTTGCAACTTCGTTTCCTGCGCCGTCAAGGATGACCATCTGTCTGTCGCCGCCACTTGCCCACCAGATTTTCACTGTTGCTGGGTTGTTTGTGGTGAATTTTACTGAGTTCTTTGTTGTTTCAGCTTTGCCACCAAAGTTAATTCTCTGGCTTGAGGTGTACTCATCTGCCCAGGTCTTGGTGCTGCTGTCATTTTTGGATTTTGCTGAGTAGATTACTGTAAAGTAGTTATTGACTATTTCAGTATCTCCGTCTGCTTTTTCTCCTTGTGCAAATGCATTAAGTGTATTTGCTTCCAAAACGCTTAGTTTGTTTCCAGCTGGAATTTCTTCTACTTCAATTTTGAAGATGTAGTTGCTTCCTGTGTCTCCACCAAGGAAGTATGTGCCAGCTTCGCTAAGTTCTAGTTTTGATAGGTATGGGTCATTTTTGACGCTTGGATCTGTTGTTTTTGCAACTTCGTTTCCTGCGCCATCAAGGATGACCATTTGTCTGTCTCCACCACTTGCCCACCAGATTTTCACTGTTGCTGGGCCGCTTGTGGTGAATTTTACTGAGTTCTTTTCTGTTTCAGCTTTGCCACCAAAGTTTATTCTCTGGCTTGAGGTGTACTCATCTGCCCAGGTCTTGGTGCTGCTGTCATTCTTGGACTTGGCAGAGTAGATTACTGTAAAGTAATCGTTTACTACCTCAGTGTCTCCGTCTGCTTTTTCGCCTTGTGCAAATGGATTAAGGGTATTTGCTTCCAGCACATGGACGTTGCCTTCTGCTTCTGCTGCAAAGAGGTTGTTATTTCCTGTTATTGCAGTTAAGCAAATGGTACTTAGGAGCATTGCAAGGATAAGCGCTGCTTTCAGCGTATTCTTTGCTAAATGGTTCATTTAGTCGGTCTCCTTCTTTTTATGTTTGTTTTGTTTTTTGCCTTTCCCTGTATGTTTTGCTTTGCTTTGAGGGTTTGCCTTTTCTCTTTGTAACCTTAAGTGCCTTTGAAACTGAGTTCCTTTGGAGCGCAAAGATAAAGTACAAAAATCTAGGCAAAGTGTTAAACAAGGTTTTGGACAAAATAACTTAATCATATTATTTAATGAGTGTTTTTGGAAAATGGATACTTTGCTTTTAATATTTCAGACATAAATATATATAGGTGTAATTTCAGTTAGGGCTTTAGTGGCTTCTCTAAACTTTAGAGTTTGCGTTACTATTCACAGATTATTTTCTTTCACACTAAGGGGAGCCTAGTTTTGGTAGGTGCTTTCATAGGTAGATTTGAGGGATGCTGATATAAAAAGTAAGTGTCTATTTTTTAGAAAGAGCAATTCATTATGAAAAGGCCTGTTTGGTCAGTACAAAAAAGTAGAAACGAGGAAAGATTATTCTCACCTTTTAACTTTTTCTGGTGGAACAAGAAAAATTTATAATGCCAAACCACTTTTTGAAGAGGGAATGTTTTTTCGTTAAAAGATCCTGTTACTTTTATTCAAGCAAAGGCCATATATTGTACAGTTCTCTGGTCCGACGATTTAGACATAGCCCAAGAACCCCTATATGAATGTTCAACCTCAGTTGAGGATATTCCCTAATGGAAGTAAGATTTCAGACGCCATTATTCGTTGTCATGAGTTTGATGTCAATAATACTCGGTATTGCCCCACTTGTAATATGTATATCTGCAGGGATAATGGGGATGCTTACACTTATGCTCGATTACATGGATGTTCATCTTATTCTCAAACAAACACATAAAAGAGCGGTCATTCAGTCCCAAAACAATGGACTACAATGGCATTGTCAATAAAGAATTATCCCCGACATCTTACCTAGGCATTTAAAAATCACATAGACTAGGGGTCTTCTTCTAATCCTACTCTTTCTTAAAAAAAGTGAACATACCTCTTACAAGATTCCTAGAAAGAGTATACAATATAGGTACGAAAGTTGGAAATTCCTACTATTAATTTCATGGCAAAGGAGGTTTTTATGCTGGCTGAATTACGTCAAAAATCACAGATTACCATACCCAAAGACATTGTTGTTAAACTAGGGCTTTCCGTGGGTGACAAGTTGGACATTTTTGAAAAAGACGGAACCATTTGCATGTTACCAGTCGCCACTTACCCCAAAAAATATCTCAATCAGCTCCACAATGAATTGGCCGAAGTCAAGGCTCAAATTGCCTCCGGTGAATATCCTGTCTTTGATAGTGTCGACGATTTATTTTCAAAGCTAGAGTCGAATTGATGGCATATCAAATTACCTATACTAAAAGATTCGAAAAACACTTTAAAGATTTGAATGCAAATGAGAAAAAGTAACTACAGAACAAACTGAAAATTCTTGCTGAAAATCCTTTGCACCCTTCTTTGCGTGCTAAACGCATTCAAGGTACAAATGATTTATTTGAGTGTAGTGTCAACATGGACATACGCCTTATCTGGTATTATGAAGGCCTTATGATGATTGTACTTGTTGATGTTGGGCATCATGATATTTTAGATTAGTACTAAGAAGATGGTACTTGCATATTACCAGTGTACTAAAAATCCCAGTAAGTGGACATAACCGCGTTTTATTAAAATAGCCTAGACTTGTTGTCTGGGCTACAATCTAAAAACATTATTCCGTAGTTTTCAAACTTGAAGTATCAATTCACAATGCTGGGACAATGAATCTTCATCTCCATGCCTAGCAGAAACATGTTTTTAAATGACAAACTCACAACATCGCTTTCAGTCAAAATTAAAATGCAGCTAAAAAGTTAGTGTGAGCCCTGTTTTTGAATACCAAGACAGGTCTTAAGTGGCACAGTAAACTGGGGTTGGTTAGGGCAGTAGGGGAGGGACTATCTGCAGGCGGAGAGGATGACGGAAAGGGCGTGCAGGAGAAGGTCGGAGGGGATGTTTAGGGCGGGGAGGAGGCGGACCTTATCTTTGGCCGTTAGGCAAAGGACTCCGTTGGAAAGACATTGCGAGACAACGTCGGCGGCAGGTTTGGTAGTTTTGATGCCGACCATAAGGCCAAGGCCGCTTACGGATTCAATGCCAGGCTGGCCAGTTAGGGTGCTTCGGATAAGTTCTCCTTTTGTGCGGACGGACTCTAGGAAGGGCTGGTCTAGGCGGCGAAGAATGCTGAGGGCAGCGGCACAGCAGACGGGGTTGCCACCGAAGGTGGAACCATGGTCGCCGTAGGATAGGGTGTGCTGGCACTTGTCGCCGATAAGGACTGCACCAAGGGGAAGACCACCGGCAAGACCCTTGGCGGTGGAGACAAGGTCTGGAGTGATGCCGAAGTGCATGTAGGAGTAAAGCATACCAGTACGACCATTGCCGGTTTGGACCTCGTCCACTATTAGCAGAATGTCGTTTGCTTCAGTGTAGGCGCGGAGTGCCTTTATGTAACTGGCGTCTAGGCAGTGGACGCCGCCCTCGCCCTGGATGCATTCAATCATGACGGCGGCGGGGTGACAGTCTGAGGCGGCGCGTTGGATGGCGCTCAGGTCATTGGCGGGGACGCTGACAAAGCCGGTGGGGAGCGGTTGAAAGAGTTTGTGGAAGTGGTCCTGACCGGTGGCGGCAAGTGTGGCTAGGGTGCGGCCGTGGAAGCTGTTTTGGAGGGTGATGATGGTGTGGCGGCCGGGACCATATTTGTCGGAGGAGTATTTGCGGGCGATTTTGATGGCACATTCGTTGGCTTCTGCCCCAGAATTTGAAAAGAAGACGCGTTTTAGGCCACTGTTTTGACAGAGAAGTTCGGCAAGCTGGGCGCAGGGTTGAGTGTAGTAGAGGTTTGACATGTGCTGGACCTTGCCGATTTGCTCGATGATGGCCTGTTGCCAGAGGGAGTCCGCGATGCCGAAAGAAGTGACGCCAATGCCGCTGCCCATGTCGATGTAGCTTTTGCCGTCGCTGTCATAGACGACGGAACCTTTGCCGGAGACGATTTCGACAGGGAAGCGCTTATAGGTTTCGGCGATGTATGTTTGGTCCAAGTTCATTGTGTTTGTCATGTAAATCTCCTTTTACTCGTTGTTCTTGATTAGAGTTCCGGCGCCCTCGTTGGTTAGGAGCTCCATCAGAATCGAGTGGGGGACTCGGCCGTCCATTATGACCACGGTTTTGACACCGGCCTTGATTGCAGTGACGCAACACTGTAGCTTCGGAATCATGCCGGCGGATATGACACCTTTTTTGAAAAGCTGGTCAGCCTGAGATAGGGAGATTTCTGGAATCAGTGTGCTTGGGTCATTCTTGTCCATCAGAATGCCGGCAATGTCGGTCATCAAGATTAATCGCTCGGAACCTAGGGCCACTGCAATGTGGGCGGCGGCGGTGTCCGAGTTGATATTGTACGCGTTGCCGTCCTGGTCACAGCCCAAAGTCGATATTACTGGGATGTAACCTTTTTCTAGCAAATCAGTTACTAGTTTAATGTTGACTTTAGTTACCTCACCAACATAGCCTAGATTTTCATCCTTTTTTTCGGCCTGAATTAGATTTCCGTCCATGCCGCATAAGCCTATTGCCTTGCCGCCTCTCTTTTCTAGGAGGGTAACCAGGCTTTTATTGACTTTTCCTGCAAGGACCATTTGGACAATATCGACTGTTTCTTTGTCTGTAACCCTAAGGCCATCAATAAATTGAGGTTTTTTGCCAAGCTTATCCATCATAGCGGATATTTCCGGCCCACCGCCATGGACAAGCACTACTTTAACTCCGATTAGCCAAAGCAAGACAATGTCATCCATAACTTGTTGCTTTAAATCGGGGTCAATCATGGCATTACCACCATATTTTATGACAACAGTTTTGCCGGTGTATCTTTCTATGTAGGGTAGCGCCTGAGTTAGGACCTCGGCGCGTTCCTCGTTGGAAAATGATTTCTGCATTACGTTCTATAGTCTCCGTTGATTTTGACGTAGTCATAGGTTAGATCGCAACCCCAGGCACTGGCAGTGGCTGCGCCGCTATTCAGATTAACAAGGATATCAATCTCTTTTTCCAAAAGAATTTGCTTGGCCTGCTCTTCGGAAAAGCTTACGCCGTGGCCGTCTTTACAGACACAGATGGTGCCCTTGGAGCTGCAAAAGGCAACATCAATTTTGTTAACATCAACATCAGCTCCACTGTAGCCAATTGCGCAAAGAACTCGGCCCCAGTTGGCATCGGCGCCGAACATAGCGGCCTTAAGAAGACTGGAGCAGATAACACTCTTGGCAACAGTCTTGGCAGTTTGGGTATCTTTGGCACCAGAAACCTTACACTCCAGAAGTTTAGTAGCGCCCTCTCCATCTGCGGCAATCATGCGGCAAAGACTTACAGTGACAGTATTTAGCGCCTGCATAAAGGCTTCAAAGTCTGGCCCTTGTTCGGATATAGTGCAGTTTTCGGCCATGCCGTTGGCCAAGACTGTAACCATATCGTTTGTCGATGTGTCGCCATCGATACTAACCATGTTAAAAGTATTTGCAACATCAGTAGATAAGGCAAGCTGAAGCATTTTTGGTGTTATGGCAACATCAGTAGTGATAAAGACAAGCATAGTGGCCATGTTCGGATGAATCATTCCGCTCCCCTTGGCCATACCGCCAATGGTGCACTCCTTGCCGCCAGCAGTAAAACTTAGTGCAACCTCTTTTTTGGTGGTGTCTGTGGTCATAATACCCTCAGCGGCATTTTGGTTTCCATCTTTAGAAAGCTCTGAAACCAACTGGTTCATGCCAGCTTTAATTGGGCCTATGTCCAATTTCTGGCCAATGACGCCAGTCGAGGCAACAACGACATCTGTCGGGGCAATTCTAAGGGAGTCGCCAACTAGGGCACACATTTGCTTGGCCACCTGGACGCCGTCCGCGTTGCACGTATTGGCATTGCCACTGTTACAAATTACCGCCTGGGCATAACCATCTGCGATATTTTCCTTGGTTACCAACAGGGGCGCGCCTTTCACCAAATTTGTGGTATACACTGCCGCACAAGATGCCCTTTTTTCCGAAAAAATCAACGATATGTCTCGCTTAGTTCTAGATTTTCTTATCCCGCAATGAATTGCACTGGCCATAAACCCCTTGGCCGCGCATACTCCGCCGTCAACAAGTTTCATGTCAAATCTCCTATGTTCAATCCTGTGGTTTCATCTACTCCCAAAACCAAATTCATGTTCTGAATCGCCGCTCCCGAAGCGCCCTTCCCTAAATTGTCAAACGTCGCCACCAAAACCGCCCGCTCCGCAGAGCCAAACACTCCCACTGCCATGTCATCGCGCCCCGCAAACAGCCCCGCCGCCGCAAAACCCGACTCTCCCGCCGCACAATCAAAACGCACAACTTTCCCGCCATAGTACTGCCGATACACTAGGCCGAGTTCATTGACAGCGACCTTGTCGCTGAGCATTTCCCTAGAAATTGGAACTGTTACTTGCATCCCAGAGTAGTAGGGCGCAACCACTGGACAAAAAACTGGCGCCTTTTCCAAGTTTGCAAACTTTACCATTTCCGCTAGGTGCTTGTGATTTTGCGAAAGAGCGTACTGTCTAGGGCTTTCCAATAGAAAATTTCGCTCTGGGTCCTGATATTGGGCTATCATTTTCTTTCCCCCGCCCGAGTACCCTGTCAACGAAAAGCATGAAAGGTTTGCATTTTTTGGCAGCATCCCGCATGCCACCAGAGGTGCAACAAGTGCAATAAAGCCACTTGCATGACAGCCTGGGTTTGCTATTCTTTTTGATTTTCTTATCTTATCCCTAAGGTCTGCAATTTCAGGAAAGCCATAGGTCCAACTGCCATCGGTTCTGTGGGCGGTGGAAGTGTCAATTATACAAACATCTGGATTTTCTACCATTGCCACCGCCTGCCTTGCAGCATCATCTGGGAGGCAGAGAAAAACGATATCTGCTTTGTTGAGCATCTGAGCTCTTGCCTTATCATCCTTCCTTAACTCGTCCGAGAGAGTCAACAGTTCTATATCCTTTCTCCGAGAAAGTCTTTCAGCAATTCTTAGACCAGTTGTTCCTGCACTTCCATCAATAAAAACCTTCTTCATCCTTCCAAGCCTTTTATCTGTGCCTCAACGGAGCTAATTGAGGTTCCTCCTTCGGACGTTCTGCGGTTTACGCAGTTTTTCAAGTCTATAGTTTGATAGACGTCATAGTCTATAACTGAGCAGAAGTTTTTATAATCTTTTAATGGAAGATTTTCCAAAATAGTTCCTTTTTCAATGCAATGGGCAACAATTTGCCCTGAAATCTTGTACGCATCCCTAAATGCCAGCCCTTTTCCGACTAGGTAGTCGGCAAGGTCTGTTGCGTTCATAAAACCAGTACTGGCAGCCTTGGCCATGGCCGTAGCATTTACCTTCATGGTCCTTACCATTGGCGCTGCAACTTGCAGGCAAAGAATGACAGTGTCGCAAGCATCGAATACTGCCTCCTTGTCCTCTTGCATATCCTTGTTGTAGGCCAGAGGCAGGCCCTTAAGTGTGGTCAAAAGGGCAATTAAATCTCCATAGACGCGGCCAGTTTTTCCACGGCAAAGTTCGGCCATATCTGGATTTTTCTTTTGTGGCATAATCGAGGACCCTGTTGAGAACTCGTCGCTAAATTCTATAAAGCCAAATTCCTGACTTGACCAAATTATCAGTTCCTCTGAAAGTCGGCTTAGGTGCATCATTACCAAAGAAAGTGCGCTGAGAAGTTCTACACAGAAGTCCCTATCAGAGACAGCGTCCAAACTATTTTGGCAGATGCCAGAAAAGTCCAAGGCAGAGGCCTCGGCCTGGCGGTCGATGGGATACGTGGTGCCGGCTAGGGCGCAACTGCCGATGGGACAGATATTTACGCGTTTTCGTGCATCGGTCAGCCGCCCGATGTCTCGGAGAAACATTTGGGCGTAGGCTAGCATGTAGTGCGAGAAAAGGACCGGCTGGGCGTGTTGGAGGTGTGTGTAGCCAGGCATAATGACGTCCAGATTGTCCTTGGCCTTGTCCGTCAGGCTTGTAACCATATCGCGAAGTGCCGCGGTGACTTGGTCTGTGTATGTGCGAATATACATGCGCATGTCCAAAGCGATTTGGTCGTTTCGACTGCGCGCGGTGTGTAATTTTTTGCCTGTTTCGCCGATGCGTTGGGTCAGCACCTGCTCGATGAACATGTGAATGTCCTCGGCCCTAGAATCAATTTCCAGATTGCCCGATTTGATGTCCTCTAGTATCTGCCCTAACGCAAAATATATGTCTTCACCCTCTTTTGAGGTTATTATTCCCTGCTTGGCAAGCATCATCGCGTGCGCCATGCTACCTTTGATATCCTCTTGATAAAGCCTCTGGTCAAAGCTTATCGAAGAGTTAAGTTTGTCCGCCAGTTCATTCACATCCCCAGCAGTCCTTCCTGCCCACATCTTCTTTGCCATACAATCCCCACCAGTGCTTGCGCATTTTGAAAGATAGACTTCAATCCTATCGATTGAACCCGCTTTGTTCTAGTCTTAGATGCCTCTATTATGAAGTTTAACTGAGAAAGTATATCGTTTTACCAACTCCTCCTTCCCAGAATTCGAAAAAATCAAATCCTGGGTAAAACACTTACCCAAAGCGATAACCAAATACCACAATTTAAAATAACTGGCCATCTTGCAGAACTCAGAGTAGCAAAATGGCCAGCGAAAAAGTGAACAAATTAAAACAAATGAAAAAAGCTTACAGATTGCCCTGCTCCCGTAGCGCCTGCACCTTGGTTGGAAGACCCCAAAGGTTGATAAAGCCCTCGGATTGCTTTTGGTCATAGTCACTTTCACCAAAAGTGACAAGATTTTCAGAATACAGCGAATATGGGGAGGACATACCAGCTGGAATGATATTACCTTTGTATAGCTTAAGAGTTACATCGCCAGTTACATACTTGTTTGACTCATTTGCAAAAGCCGTTAAGGCTTCCTGAAGCGGGGAGAACCACTTTCCGTTGTAAATTAAGTCAGCGTAGTCAATTGCCAGCTTTTGCTTCTCATGAAGAGTGTCCTTATCAATAGTAATCATCTCAAGCTGCTCATGGGCCTTGTACAAAATAGTACCACCCGGCGTTTCGTAGACACCGCGGTCCTTCATCCCAATAAGACGGTTTTCCACAATGTCGATAATTCCAATACCATTTTCCCCTCCAATCTTGTTCAGCTTTTCGATAATCTTGGACGCCTTCATCTTCTCCCCGTCTAGGGCAACAGGCGCACCCGCCTGGAAACTAAGTGTCACGTAGGTCGGCTTATCCGGTGCCATTCCTGGGGATACACCCATTTCTAGGAAACCTGGCTTGTCGTAATTCGGCTCGTTACTCGGATCCTCCAGGTCCAGACCCTCATGGCTCAGGTGCCACAGATTCTTGTCCTTTGAGTAATTTGTCTCCCTAGAAATCTTTAGCGGCACATTATGAGATTCCGCATAGTCAATCTCCTCGTCTCTGGACTTAATATTCCACTCCCGCCACGGCGCAATAATCTCCATGCTCGGCGCAAAACGCTTAATCGCCAACTCGAACCGCACCTGGTCATTTCCCTTTCCCGTGCACCCATGCGCAATCGCGTCAGCCCCCTCTGCCAGGGCAATCTGCGCCAGTTTTCGGCCAATAATCGGCCTTGCAAACGCCGTCCCAAGCAAGTACGTCTCGTACTTCGCATCCATCTTCAACGTAGGCACAATAATCTCATCGACCATCTCATCCACCAAATTCGCCACAATCAATTTCGAGGCCCCTGTCTTCAGCGCCTTCTCTTCCAAGCCCTCAAGTTCATCAGCCTGCCCCACGTTCCCAGCCACTGCAATAATCTCCGGATTATTATAATTCTCCTTTAGCCAAGGAATGATAATCGAAGTATCCAGTCCACCCGAATATGCCAAAACAACCTTTTTAATTTCTTTCTTATCCATATCTTATACCTACCTTCGCGCTCACGCGCGCTCCATATATTACCTACAAAATATTGCCTATAAGGTGGCGGCCATCACCGCCTTAATCGTGTGCATGCGGTTTTCCGCCTCGTCGAATACAACAGACTGAGGGCCGTTGAACACCTGGTCCGTAACCTCCATGCAAGTTAGGCCAAACTTATCGTAAATCTCCTTGCCAATTGTCGTATTTAGGTCGTGAAACGACGGCAAGCAGTGCATAAAAATACACTTTTCTCCAGCATTCTGCATGACTTCTGAATTCACCTGATAAGGCAAAAGGTCCTCAATGCGCTGTCCCCAAACGCTGTCACTTTCTCCCATAGATACCCAAACGTCAGTGTAGATGACATCGGCATCCTTAGTAGCTTTTTTAGTGTCAGTTTCAAATTCCAAAATTGCTCCAGTGCCTGATGCAACAGCCTGACACCTCTCAATTAAATCTTGTGAAGGAAAGTATTTATCTGGTGCACAGGCTACGAAGTGCATCCCCATTTTGGCACACCCCACCATTAGCGAGTTCCCCATGTTGAACCTTGCATCTCCCATGTAGACCAGTTTTTTACCTGCTAGGGTGCCGCAGTGTTCTTGGATTGTCAGTAGGTCAGCGAGTATTTGAGTAGGGTGAAACTCATTGGTCAGTCCGTTCCAAACCGGAACCCCAGCATACTCAGCCAAAGTTTCGACAAGGTCCTGCCCGAAGCCGCGATACTCAATACCATCGAACATCCTACCTAGAACTTTGGCTGTGTCCGAAATACTTTCCTTTTTACCCATCTGAGACCCCGACGGGTCCAGATAGACAGCGTTCATGCCCAAGTCATAGGCGGCTACCTCAAAAGCGCAACGGGTGCGGGTGCTAGTTTTCTCGAACAAAAGCGCAACATTTTTGCCCTCATGCATTTTGTGCGGTATGCCCGCTTTTTTTTCTGCCTTCAACTTTGAAGCCAGTTCAAGAAAATACTGAATGTCCTCTGGCTCAAAGTCCAAAAGCTTTAGAAAACTTTTACCTTTAAATTTTGTGCTAATAGCGCTTTTTCCCATTTCCCTTTCTCTTTTGCCCCTATATTTTAGTCTTTGATTGTGCTTTACCTTGGGTTTTGCCTTGGGTTTTGCCTGACCCTTGTGAAACAAGTTGACTTTGCAATAAGCTTAAACGTATGCATAAAATATGTTTTTAATATGGGGTGTGTCAAGTATAAAATACAAAAACTAGGTATTTTATGCATATTTTATGTATATTTTCTGCATAATCATTCATGTCTCTTATGTAATGAAAATAACTGAGTTGGGCGCAAAGATACCTACACTGCAATGACAGTCTTAAGAATGCTTACATAATCATTAAAAGGTGACTTTAGCGCTTCAGTGTTTCATGGGGGATTTTCCGAAAGTTTTTATGTAGTCACGGTAGAAAGTGCTGTAATATTTAAAGCCGCAGTCTATGGCAACTTGATGCGGAGAAAGGCCAGATTTTAGCATTTCATCAGCTAGCATGCACTTTTTCGTTCTGACATAGGACATGACAGAGGTGTTGAGGTCTCGAATGAAAAGCTTTCGAAGCGCTGAGGCGGACTTGCCAGGGCCCTTGCAGATGTCCTCCTCTGAGTGGATGGAAACAAGGTTTTTGTCTATGAAGGAGATGACTTTTTCTAACTCCTTGCTGACAGATTTGGATTTGTGTATCAGTTCGGACTCACTGCACAAGCTACAAAGGATAAGGCCAGTTTGAAATTCAAGGGCATCTAGGAGGCAACTTTCAGACATGTTTTGCCATACATCAAGGAGGTTAGAGTATGATGCCTTTGATTTTAGGCCTCGGATATTGAAAACAACAGGAAGATTATTGATTTGGCTCTCAAGGTCGGAGGATATGTCAGAGGATGTGAAACGGACAACAATTCGCTCGTAAGGTCGGTTTGACCTAACAATGGCTGTGTGGTGTTGGCCGGGCTTGATTATTAGGACGTCATCTGGGTTTAGTGAGTACCTGTTTTGCTCAATTTGAAAATCTACATCACCTTGGAGAAGGAGGTATAGTTCATAAGCCTTGTGAAAGTGGTCTTTGTGACGTATACTTCCCAACTTGTTTACAATTTCTTTCTTATACTTAAACTCTTTATCTCCGCTCACAATTTCGAAGTCGTTTTGCATCTATTCCCCTGTGCCTGATGTGCTAATTCTATTATTGCAGTATATTTGCATGTTTAGCAAACAAAAAAATTCATGCTCATAGAAGTTTTTTTACAAGCCAATGTACTAAAAATGAAATAATATCAAACTATGTTGCAAATTCGGTTTAGGCAAGCACGAAGGCAAGCACATAGGCGGTTTGCGTCAAAAACAGAGGCGTTTGAAAATGAAAAAAAGTGGTCCGCATGGCAGCATCTGCTCAGCGGACCTCAGCGTACATCAGCGTCCCTCAAGGACCTCAACGGGTGGGGTGTTACAAAACCCTAATTAGAAGAAAAACTGGAAGGCGACATAGCAGGCGTAGATGATAAGGAGGATGATACCCTGATAGCGGCGAAGCTTTTTGGTGCAGAGCGCGGGGATAGTCATAAAAGCCATGACGAAGAACATAACGGGGATGTCAACCAAAAGCGAGGCATTGTGCCCAGCTAAAAGTTTGTCAGCAGGGACCTGGAAGGGGTTGATAGTAATTGCCATGCCGCTGACAAAGACAAGGTTGAAGAGGTTGGCACCGACAATGTTTCCCAAAGAGAGGGCGGAGTGACCTTTGATTAGGGAAGTGACAGCGGTGACAAGCTCGGGTAGGGAAGTGCCAAGTGCGATGAAGGTTAGGGCAATGACAGACTCAGGGACTCCAAATCCTGCAGCGATGATTTTCCCGTTGTCGACCAGAAGCTTTGCACCAAGGGCAATGACTGCGGCGCCAAGAATTAGAAAGACAATATCTTTCCACAGTGGAGCGCTTTCTGCTTTTGCTTCGGAGTCATCATTGGGGTCCATTACAAGGCGTCCACTGAGGGCCTGACGAATGGTTAGTGTCATGTATATGACAAAGATTAGCAGGAGGATAATTCCAATGACCCTTGAAAAGTAGCCAGTTGTGTAAGCAATTGCAGAATAAAAAATCGCAGCAATAAAGAAAAAGATAACAGGAGTTTTGAAAGTGCTTGTGTCAACTTCCATTGAGGATTTTGCAGCTATTGTAATTGCAGCAATTAATGCAGTATTGCATATTACCGAGCCAATTGCGTTACCATAAGCTGTTTGGCTTTGGCCAACTGCTGCAGCTATTGATGATACCATGACCTCTGGAATTGTTGTTCCAATAGAAACAACCGTTGCTCCGATTAGTATTTCAGGAATGTGGTAGCGGTGGGCAATTCCTACGGCCCCGTCAACGAACCAGTCACCACCTTTAATTAGCAACACAAATCCGATAAGAAAAAGGATTATGGCTTGAACCATGTTGTTCTCCTTGTTGATTTGATTAAGTCTAGCGATTGGTATTTTGCTTTTAGCTTTTTCCATCACCGCAGGAACTTTTAAGTGCTAGCGTTAATGCTATAACCTTAGTGTATTAGAAAAGCCTAATTTATAATAGATACAAGGTCTGCTTTTTATCTTACAGTTATGCTTAGTTCTCCCCAACCACATTCCAATATCGTTCAAATTTACAATGTAGCCTGCCATTTCTAAATGCACCACCCCTGCAAACACTGCTCATGCTACACAATAGTGCCAACCCTACCACTATATGCTACAATAGACCCATGGACAAAAACAGCATTTACCTAGTGCACGGCACTGACCCAGGCAAAATGGCCACAGACCTGCTTAACGCCTGTGACCTAGCATCTCTAATCGGTGACAGCAGAAAAAGCATAGTGCTAAAACCAAACCTTGTCATTGCCGGCACACCCGAAAACGGAGCCGTCACTCACCCACAAATTGTAGTCGCAGTTATTCAGTACCTACAGAAGCACGGCTTTCAGAACATCAAAATAATCGAAGGCTCATGGGTCGGCGGTGATACCAAACGTGCATTCGCACTAAATGGTTACCCCAAAATATCACGAAAATACAACGTGCCACTTTTGGACCTAAAAACCGACCACTACGAAAAGTGCACCATCGCAGGCATCACCATGGAAATCTCCGAACAGGCCCTCCACGCCGACTTTTTAATCAACCTCCCCGTCCTGAAAGGCCACTGCCAAACACGAATGACCTGCGCTCTAAAAAACATGAAAGGAATCCTCTCCGACCGCTCCAAACGCATGTTTCACACCCTCGGCCTCCACCGCCCCATCGCCGCCCTGAACCTCGCCCGCCGCCCCGACTTCACCCTAGTCGACAACATCTGCGGCGACCTAGACTTCGAAGAAGGCGGCAGCCCCGTCCCCACCAACCGCGCCCTCGCCGCTCTGGACCCCGTTCTCCTAGACAGCTTCTGCGCCACGCAAATGGGCCTTTCCCCCTCCGACATCCCATACATTGGCTTCGCCGAGTCCCTTGGCATCGGCTCCACCGACTTATCTAAGCTCAAACTGATTGAGCTAAATAATCCCTCTGATAACCCCTCAAGTGCCGGCTTGCAAACTGGCGGCCGCGTTCGCAAGCTCGAAAAATATGCCAATTCTGACTCCGCCTGCTCCGCATGCTACGCTAACCTAATCCATGCCCTAGCCCGAATGGAAGAGGATGGCACCCTTGGACACCTAAAGCCAAGTAGCATCTGCATTGGCCAAGGCTATCGCGGCAAAAGCTCTGCCAATTCAAATTGCATTGGCGTTGGCAACTGCACCAGACTATTTAACACCAGTGTCCAAGGTTGCCCACCCAGTGCCAGCGCCATCCGCCAAGTTCTAGAAAATTTGCAGTAAAGCCCCACAAAGAGAAGGAGAAACCCATGAAAATCTGGAGCGCAATTGATATAGAAAATCAAATCCCCCAAATCCGCCAGGCAGTCCTTGCCGCTACAACCAAACTTGGCATCGAAAACCTAACTCAAGCCCTGACTCTGCATGTATCGCTTCGAATTACCTTTGACATCCCAGATCAAATATCTGACCAAGTCATCCAAGCAATCAAACACTACCTTTCTTCTATCAAAAGCTTTACCTTTAACCCTTCCCACATTGAGTGCCAAGAAAACATCATCTGGATTCGCATGCATGACTGCCCCTGTCTTACAGAAGTTCATCAAGGCCTTTGCCAAATGCTTCAAGCCAAGTTCTCCGTTCCCCTGATGGAATTTGACAACTGCTTTATCTTTCATAGCACACTTGCCCTTTTCGACTCCAATGAAAAAGCATCCCAACTTTTTTCCCATCTCAAAGACTTGGAACTACCAACCACCCTTACCGCCAAAACCTTTCTTATCGGTACATCTGAAACTGGAGATCTCTCCGACCTCCACACTGTCTACACCGGCCCCTTCGCCTAACTCTTCTTCCCCTTTTTGTACGGCCTTTTGCCAACTCTTACCTTGCGAACTTGTCCAAATGGCCCACGCAAGCCCGTCCTAGCAGTTAGCACCCTTGGGTTTTACATTTTTTGTTCAAACTTTAACAAAAAGTGATAAAAATTATCACCTTTTGTTTTTTAAATCACATTTTGTGTAAAAACACATCCCAATAGTGTACCCTTCTTACCGTCTAGGATGGTTTCAACCACTTATGTTTTACACTTTTTGTTCAAAAACAAACAAAAAGTGATAAAAATTATCACCTTTTGTAATTTAAATTACATTTGGTGTAAAAACACATCTCAATAGTGTACCATTTTTACCACCTAGGGCAGTTTCAACCACTTATGTTTTACACTTTTTGTTCAAACTTTAACAAAAAGTGATAAAAATTATCACCTTTTGTTTTTTAAATCACATTTTGTGTAAAAGCACATCCCAATAGTGTACCCTTCTTACCGCCTAGGACGGTTTCAACCACTTATGTTTTGCACTTTTTGTTCAAACTTTAACAAAAAGTGATAAAAATTATCACTTTGTGTAATTTAAATTACATTTTGTGTAAAATCCCAGAGCAAGGAATCCCATAAAGAACCTAGGAAGTGCCTTAGATTTAGGCGTAGTGGTACTTTTTGCGCATTGCAATTAGAAAGAGAATTGTGCAAAGCATGGCTAGGGCTTGAGAGACGGAGACAGAAATCCAGATTCCATCAATACCCCAAATAAGTGGGAGCACTATGACGAATGCGACTTGGAATACAAAGGTGCGCAAGAAGGAAAGGATGGCTGCAATAAGGCCGTTGTTAAGGGCAGTAAAAAAGGAGGAGCCAAAATAGGCAAGGCCCAGAAATAGAAAGTTGATTGAGAAAATGCGAAAGCCATGGAGTGTCATGTTGTAAAGGGCAGGGTCATAACCAGCAAATAGGCGCGAAAGTGGTGTGGCTAGAAGAAGTGACAGGAAGTACATGGCTATTGAGCTGGATAGAAGCCAGATTATGCCTTTTTTAAGGAGGTTTTTTAGCTCGACGTAGTCACCGGCACCATAGTGGTATGCGATTATTGGAGCTGAGCCTGAGACGTAGCCTAGCGAGATGCCGCTGAATATCATACTGACGTACATCATTATGCCGTAGGCGGCAACGCCATCTTCTCCTGCGTAGCGGAGTAGTTGAGAGTTGTAAAGTATCCCAACAAGGGAGTTGGAAATACCAGAAAGGAGTTCCCCAGTGCCGTTTGAAATGCCACGAAGGGTGGCTTTGCCATCAAAGGAGGTTTTTCCAAGGCGCAGTAAACTGGTGTTTTTGCGGAAAAAATAAAGGAGCGGAAGACCTCCGCCTATGATTTGGCCAATGGCGGTTGCGACGGCTGCTCCGACAAGGCCCCAGTGGAAGACGGCGATGAACAGGGCGTCCAGGACCATGTTGGAGATGCCGGCTAAGATGGTGACGTACAGGCCAAGCTTGGGTTTTTCGGCAGTTACGAAGAAGATTTGGAAGAGGTATTGGAGGTTCCAAAAGGTTAGAGAGGACAGGACGATGTATCCATATTCAACAGCTTGGTCAAGGAGTTGGCCGTCGGCGCCGAGTAGGGACAGAAGCGGTCTGAGCACAAAGTAGCCGGCAATGGTCAGGACAAGGCCCAAGCCGGCGCATAGGTAGACGAACAGGGAGAAGAGTCTGTTTGCTTTTTCAGTCTTCTTTTCTCCTAAGGATTTTGCGACAAGCGCACTACCGCCGGCACCGACCATGTAACCAAATATGGACAGGATGCTGAGAATTGGGTAGACGAAGTTGATTGCTGCAAGTGCGGATTTTCCCGAGAAGTTTGTGATAAATAGCCCGTCGACAACGCCGTACAGCGAAATAAACACTGTGGTGACCATAGACGGTAAGGTAAAGCGCAGTAGCTTACTGTAGGTAAAGTGATCAGATAGTTGTATCCTCATAATTGACCCCACTCCAGAGAACGCGTTCTAATCTGGCCATACGCATTATAATACGAAATCGTACTTTTGCAAGGGGGCCGAAACTAGATGCTAGTTCTTTAGTATTTGTGTTTATGGCTTGTGCTTTTGTGGCAGTGGCATCAAACAAAAACCAGGCTAAGGCGATAATCCTAGTCTGGTTTTAGAGAAAACTGAAAGCTGAAGGCGGTTAGCCCATGGTGACAACTACGGAGTAGCTGGTCTTGCCGGGGACGTAAGGGATGGTGGTGCCGTCTACACTTTGGCCGTCGACAATAAGGGTTTTTACGCCCTTCTGGACGTGGTGGGGGTTCTGCACTTGGATGGTGTAGGTGGCGCCGCGGTATTGGCGGGTTAAGGTAAAATCGCCGAAGTCTGAGGGGATGCAGGGGTCTATGCTAAGGCCTGCGTGAGTGGGGTAAAGGCCAAGGATGTACTGGGAGATGTTGACAAAGGTCCAGGCGGCTGTGCCGGTGAGCCAGCTGTTTTTCGCCTCGCCATGGAAGGGCGCATCACGACCGGCAACCATCTGAGAATAGACGTATGGTTCAGTACGGTGGATGTCGCTAATGGCCTCGATATAGGCGGGGCAGGTTTTGCGGTAGATTTCGAAGGCCCGGTCGCCGTGGCCCAGGACGGTTTCGGCGATGGAGACCCAGGGGTTGTTGTGGCAGAAGATGCCGGCGTTTTCTTTGTAGCCGGGTGGGTAGGAGCTGACTTCGCCGAGTTCCAGATGGTATTCGGTGTAGGCGGGTTGCAGGAGCATGATGCCGAATTCGGTGTCTAAGCGGGCCTTGACGGAGTCTAGAGCTTTTTGGGCAAGGCCCTCGCGGACGCCAACGCCGGCTAGGACGCAGAAGCCTTGGGGCTCGATGTAGATTTGGCCCTCGGTGCATTCATGGGACCCGACTTTGGCCCCGAAGGCGTCGTATGCGCGTAGGAACCAGGCCCCGTCCCACCCATGGTCAATGATGGCTTGGTACATGGTCGCCACCTCAGACCGAGCCCTTTGGCATTCGGCTGGATCTTGCATAAGGTCGCAAAGTTGGGCGTATTCTTCCCCGTATTTTACGAACATGCCGGCAATGAAGACGGATTCTGCGACGGGGCCTTCGCTGGGGCCGAAGGTCTGGAAGGACTCGCCGGGCTGCGCGGAGAAGCAATTTAGGTTCAAACAGTCGTTCCAGTCCGCGCGACCGATAAGAGGTAGCCCGTGTGGCCCTTTGTGGTTTACCGTGTAGTTAAAGGAGCGCTTTAGGTGGTCCATTAGGGTGGTAGCTTTGCTGTCATCATTGTCAAATGGCACCATCTCAGACAGAATTGAGGTATCACCAGTTTCCCTAACATAGGCGCTAGTTCCTGCAATTAGCCATAGTGGGTCGTCATTAAAGCCGCTTCCTATGTCCGAGTTGCCCTTTTTGGTCAGTGGTTGGTACTGGTGGTAGGCACTTCCGTCGGGGAACTGTGTGGAGGCGATGTCGATGATGCGTTGTCGAGCGCGGTCGGGAATCAGGTGAACGAAGCCCAGAAGGTCCTGACAGGAGTCCCTAAATCCCATGCCACGGCCGATTCCGGATTCGTAGTAAGAGGCGGACCTGGACATGTTAAATGTGACCATGCACTGGTACTGGTTCCAGATGTTGACCATGCGATTAACTTTTTCGTTGTTTGATTTTACTGTGTATTTAGACAGTAGGTTCTTCCAGTAGCTATTCAGTTGCTCGAAGGCCTGGTCCACGGCTGTTTCTGTGCTGTATTTTTCTATAAGGGCGTGGGCTTTGGTTTTGTTGATAATCCCTAGAGACTGCCACTTTTTATCTTGTGGATTTTCAACATAGCCTAGAACAAAGATGTATGTTTTGCTTTCGTTGGGCTTAAGCGTTATGTTTAGCTGGTGTGCTGCAATTGGTGCCCAACCGCTTGCAATTGAGTTGCAGCAGGCACCTTTTTCGACTGCCTCTGGGTGGTCAGAGCCTCTGTATGCACCCAAAAAGGCGTCCCTGCTGGTATCAAAACCATCTATTGGTGCATTTACTGAATAAAGTGCATAGTGGTTTCTTCTTTCTCTGTACTCTGTTTTGTGGTAGATAGTTGAACCTTCAACCTCCACTTCGCCGATACTGAGATTTCTTTGGAAATTCTTCATATCATCATCGGCATTCCAAAGGCACCACTCTACGTAAGAAAAGATGGATAGTGTTTTTGGCTTTTCGTCATGGTTTGTGATTGTAAGTTTTGTTAGCTCACAGCTATCTTCCATTGGAACAAAGGTAAGGACTTTTGCTTCTACGTTATTTTTGGAAGAAGTAAAGCGGCTGTACCCTAGGCCATGTCGGCATTCGTACTTATCTAGGTCTGTCCTTGTTGGCTGCCAGCCAGGGTTCCAAATTGTACTTCCGTCTTTAATATAGAAATATACGCCGTTGGAGTCAGTTGGAACGTCGTTATATCTGTATCTTGTCAGGCGTAGTAGTTTTGCATCTTTATAGAAGCTGTATCCGCCACAGGTGTTGGAGATTAGGCGGTAAAAGTCATTGCAGCCTAGGTAGTTAATCCAAGGTAGTGGTGTCTTGGGAGTGGTAATTACGTATTCCTGATTTGTATCGTCAAAATAACCAAATTGCATGGTATTCTCCTTGTTTGTTGCTTATAGGAAGCAGTTTAAGGTTGCGAAAACGATTAAGCTATCCATCATTGTTATACTAGAGGTGAAGGTTAAAAGCAAGAGTTATTTTGCAGGACTTTTCTATATTGATAATATGTGTTGTTCTTTTGCTGTAATCATAAGTGATAGAGGTTACTATGCTTTTAACAACTGTTTTATCTCCATGCAAGGTTTGAGGATGCTGCATGGAGTGCTACATAGGGTAATGTAGGTTTCTAAATAATTCTATAATCCTTAAGCTTTGCTAAGGAGCAAAATGAAAAATAATTTGGACTTGAAGATTTTTTAATACTGTGGACAACTCAATATCTCAACTTGGCAGCGCAGTAATAGGTTTTGCTTTGACGTTATGCGCCATACGTAGTAATGAGCATTTTTGTTGGGCACTTTCGGATTATTGGGATAAGAAACAAACAATGCTTGCTTGCGATACATTTTCTGCTTTTTGTTCTGTTGTGATTTTTGCCTTGTTAAAAACTAATTAATTGTTGCCTATTCATATGCATGTGTTAAATGCAATAAATGGGTTGATGAATACTGTGCGGCAACCTGCTGGTGAAGTAGCAGTGTCTTTGGTTATGCCCAAAAGTCAGTACCAAAGAACAGGTGGACTGCGCTCAATGTCAAACTTTATGCATTTGAGGGAGTGGAAGGTGTTATTGGTGTGGACTTAGCAACTTTTGCGGTTGCCTTTACAGTTTTGGCATTTTGCGTACATATTCCGCCATTGAAAACTTAAAAGCTTCATCTGCCCTTGTGAGGACAGTTTTATCAAGTGCAAAGGTAGGTTTAGCATATTTAAGCCGAAATGGGCTGTTTCTCTATCTTATTTCTTGCTGGAGTTAATTTTGTAGCATCTGCATTTGATGCGGTGCTTCTAGCATATGTGCTTTCTAATGAAAATTAGGGAAAGCAGTTCTTGGCATAGTAACATCATGTGTAGATATTGCTACATTGATAGTTAGTTTGGCAACGACAATGCTTTTGCCTCCAAAAAATCGCATTAAAGTCATTCTGTTAACAATGTCATTTTCTTTAAGCTCAGAAACTTTCCTTCTTGTGTTTGTCCGAACACCATTTTGATGGTGCAATGCTCAAATCATTTGGTTGGCCAGTTGTGTTTATAATAAGTGTGATTTTGATCTAATTTTGCAATCATCTCTTCTGATTGAAATGTAGGGACGTGTGTATTCTTGTCGAAATGCAATGCAGTTTTGCACTATCCCAATGGGGGCCTTTTTGGTGGTTTTATGGTAGACAAAGTTTGTGAGATATGGTTGTCTTAGCTTAATTCAGATAGCTTACTGATTAAAATATTTGGCATGGAAAAGGGTTTCACCACTGCTTCCACTATGTTAATTCTTGGTATTTTGAGTATTATCATATACCTTTTGTTTGGAAAAATCCTTAAGAAATAAGGATTTACTGAAACTGTTGGCGTGGAAAAGTAGTTACTTAATCCTTTAACCTCATTGGATATTTCTTGCAAATTGCAGTGTATCTGACTGACGAGCGCATGCTTTGTTGTAACCTTCTAGGGTAAGAAATCCGCCGATATCAATGAGTAGATAGTATAAAAGAGTCATTTACTTTTTTAGTCTTAGGGTGATTCTAGTTCAGAATTAGAAGAAGAAAGTTTATGAAAAATGTTGGGTGATTTATTTTTTAACTTTAATTAGAACAACAAGATATACACAAAATGAGTAGTAAAAAAATTAGGTGCAAAATGCTTAAGACTGTGATTATCTAGGTAATTAGATTATGTTAGCAACATGATTGCACCCTCCAAGAAAGCGTTATGAAAAAAACTTTAAAATTTTTGCTTGCAAAACTGGTTGAGGTGTTGCATAATGATGACTAGAAGATACGAAAACGATTAAGTAACTGGTGTGAAGGGAAAAATGGAGGAATGATTTCACATCAAAACTGCCGTCAATAGGGTATTTGGGCATATAGCACTTGATTGGACGATTCCCTATGTTGAACGGAGATGGAGCAGAAGGAAGTTATAGTACATGACATCATTAAAAGATGTTGCCGAAACGTGTGGCGTATCGGTAGCGACAGTGAGTAAGGCACTGAATAACCATAATGATATTGGAGAAAAGACCAGGGAGAATATTAAGCGGGTAGCTAAAGAGATGGGTTACCTGCCTAATGTTGCTGCTAGGGCCCTTAAAACAAGCCGCACATTTGAAATTGGTGTGTTGTTTGTAGATGAGGCCATGAGTGGACTTACCCATGATTATTTCTCAAGTGTACTAGACAGTTTTAAACGAACGGCAGAACAGTATGGGTATGACATTACCTTTATTAACTGTTGCAGAAACAGAAAGGGGAGGATGTCCTATCTTGAGCATTGCAGGTACAGAGGCTTTGATGGAGTAGTGCTAGCCTGCATTGATTTTGAAGATCCCGAGGTAATTGAACTTGTAAAAAGCGATATTCCCTTAGTTACGGTGGATTACGTATTTAACAATCGTATTGCTGTACTTTCGGATAACGTTAATGGGATGAAGGAACTGCTTACCTACGCTTACAATATGGGGCATCGGCGAATTGCTTATATTCATGGTGCAGATTCTTCTGTTACGCAAAATCGGCTTTCAAGTTTTTACAAAACGGCGGAGGAACTAAATTTAGAGATACCAAAAGAGTATGAGAAGACGGCAGCATATCGAGATGTAATGGCAGCTTATAAGGCAACAAACGAGCTTTTAAGTCTGTCGGACGCACCAACTTGCATTCTGTATCCTGATGATTTTGCAGCCTTTGGTGGCTTTAATGCCATGTGGGAACGGGGATTGCGGGTTCCAGAAGATGTTTCATTAGCTGGTTATGATGGAATTCCAGTTTCATCCCACCTAAGGCCAAGGTTGACCACAATAAAGCAGGATACAATACAAATTGGACATGTTGCAGCCGTTGAGTTGATTGGACTGATTGAAAAACCTAAGAGTACAATCATTAAACAGATTGTAGTACCTGGCGCCTTGGAAGAGGGTGGCTCAATCGCCCGAATCTGATTCGTATATAAAGCTCAGCCCAAAGGACTGATGCTTGATATAAAAGCAATGTGGTACATTGCTAAGCACAAAAAAAGAAAAAGGAGAACTGAGATGAAGAAAATTTTATGTATGCTTCTTATCGCAGTCTTGGCTGTCAGCGCAGTAGTTGCTGGTGGCTCTAGTGAAGTAACAACACCAACCGTCGAGGCGGGAGAGGGAAAGGTTCTTAACATTTATTGTTGGAACACTGAGTTCATGAATCGTATCACAGACCATCTTCCTGGCTACGTTCCAGGTGCTGATGGAACAACTACTGTTGATGGAGATACTTCCGGAACAGTAGAAGGAAAGATTGGTGATGTCACAGTTAAGTTCAACATTACCCCAAACAAGGACAATGCATACCAGAACAATCTTGATGAAGCACTGCTGAATCAGGATAAGGCATCTGCAGATGACAAGGTTGATATCTTCCTTGTTGAAGCTGACTATGCATTGAAGTATGTCAACGATGAGGCTTCCATGGCTATTAAGGACTTGGGAATTACTGATGCAGACATTGCTGACCAGTACAAGTACACACAGGATGTTGTTACAGATTCCAATGGTGTTCTAAAGGGTCTTTCTTGGCAGGCATGCCCAGGCGTTATGTTCTACAGCCGCGAAGCTGCAAAAGAAGTATTCGGAACCGATGACCCTGCAGTTATACAGGAGTATGTAAAGGATTGGGATACTTTCAATGAAACTGCAAAGGTTTTGCACGATGCAGGATATAGCATTGTAAGCTCTGCCGCAGATACATACCGCACATATTCCAACAACGTAACATCTCCATGGGTTGTTGATGGAAAGATTAATATTGATGAAAATCTGATGAATTGGGTAAACGACTCCAAGGCACTGGTAGATGCTGGATACATTGGAACTCATGATTTGTGGAGCGATGACTGGAGCCGTGGATTCTTCCCAGAGGGAAAGGTATTTGCATACTTTGGACCAGCATGGCTTGTTAACTTCTCAATGTCTGCTGATACAGAGGGAAGCATTGGCTACAATGGTGGATGGGCAGCAACTGAAGGACCTCAGGGCTTCTTCTGGGGTGGCACATGGATTTGCGCTGCAACTGGCACAGACAACGTTGAGACAATTAAGGACATTATGCTTAATCTGACCTGCAACAAGGATGTCATGACAGAGATTGTTGTTCAGGACGACGACTTTGTTAACAACAAGCCGACCATGGAAGCTTTGGCTAATGGCACAGAATTGATTGATGGAAAGGAATATACCAGCAAGGTGCTTGGTGGACAGAACCCATTGCCAATGTACTGCGCAGGTGTTGACGGACTGGATCTTAGCAACCTTAGCGATTATGACCAGGCATGTAATGAGGAATTCCAGAAGGCTATGCTTGATTACATGAAGGGCAATGTGACACTTGACACAGCTATCTCCAACTTCCAGAAGGCAGTTGTGACAAAGCATCCTGACCTAACATACTAATCTTTAAAGGGAATAACTAAGTTATGAACCTACTTGGGGCCGTGCCTATTACAGACAGGCACGGCCCCTTGGTATTAATATGCCGGCAGAGGGCCGGTATTGAGGTTTTCTTGTAAAACCTAAGTCAAGAAGGGGGATAGTTGCAAGATGAAGAAAAAACGGAGCAATGTTGTTCGCTACAATAGATGGGGCTATATTTTTCTGATTCCATTTGTTGTAGTTTTTGTGGTGTTTCAACTAATTCCTTTGATTAACACCATATATTATAGTTTTTTTGAATATTACAGGGCAGGTCTTAAAATTGTTGGACCGAATTTTGTCGGACTTAAGAATTTTATTAAACTGTTTTCTGATAGCCAAATTTGGAAATATACTGGCAATACACTGATTATTTGGATTATTGGCTTTATTCCGCAGATTATAGTCTCTTTGTTGCTGGCAGCGTGGTTTTCCGACCCAAGCCTTAGGCTGAAAGCACAGCGCTTCTTTAAGACGGTCATCTACCTGCCAAACCTGATTATGGCTGCTGCCTTTGCCATGCTATTTTTCTTGATGTTTTCTAATAGTGGTCCAATTAATTCCATGCTGGTAAGCGCTGGAATTCTTGATAAACCCTATCCATTTTTGGATCGTGTATGGTCCACTAGATTTATCATTGCGTTCATGAATTTCATGATGTGGTTCGGAAATACCACAATCCTCTTGATGGCTGGAATGATGAATATTGATACTTCACTCTTTGAAGCTGCAGAGGTAGATGGTGCCACATCTACCCAGATTTTCTTTAGAATTACTCTTCCAATTCTGAAGCCAATTCTGCTTTATGTGATGATTACTTCCTTAATCGGCGGTCTGCAGATGTTCGATGTGCCTCAGATTCTGACGGGTGATGCAAGTCCTGCAAACACGTCTAGGACGCTGATTATGTACTTAAACAACAACCTGTACAGCAAGAACTATGGAATGGGAGGCTCCATTTCTGTATACCTCTTTGTCGTCACCAGTGTTTTGAGCTTTGTTGTATTTAAGTTTACTAACGCAAAGAAAAAGTAGGAGGTGTGAAGATGGGCGAAAAATCAGATAAGAGAAATACTAATTCAAAAGGTCTTAGTTTGAGTGCAAGGCGAGTAATTGCTTATGTAGTCTTGATTTTTATTTGCTTTATGTGCCTGTTCTGGTTCTATGTATTGTTTATCAATTCGACCAGAAGTCAGGGTGATTTGGCAAGAGGTTTTTCAATCTTTCCTGGGTCAAACACAGTTAATAACTGGAAAAATATGTTGCATTTCCCGACAATTTCTATGACAAAGGGCATGATTAACAGTGTTATTGTTTCTACCCTTACTGCTGTGGTATGCGTTTATTTTTCCGCAATGACAGCTTATGCAATTCATGTATATGATTTTAAGCTGAAGAATTTCATGTTCACCTTCATCTTAGCTATAATGATGATTCCATCCCAAGTAACAGTTCTTGGTTTTTTGGAGCTTGTGAGGGGCCTGAAACTGGAGGATAATTTTATTCCGCTAATTGTACCTGCCATTGCGTCTCCAGTTGTTTTTTTCTATATGAAGCAGTACATGGAAAGTGCTCTTTCGGTTTCTTTGGTAGAGGCAGCGCGAATTGATGGTTCTAGTGAGTTCCGCACTTTTAACACGATTGTGCTACCTATAATGAAACCGGCTATTGCAGTTCAGGCTATTTTCTCCTTTGTTCAGAGCTGGAATAACTACTTCACTCCATCCTTGATTCTTCATGATAACAAGATGAAAACTCTGCCTATCTTGATTGCTCAGTTAAGAAGTGCAGACTGGAGAGAAAAAGACTTGGGCGTTGTTTATATGGCCATCTCTTTCTCCATCATCCCAGTTATTATTGTATACCTAATTCTGTCCAAGAATATTGTTCAGGGTTTGGCCGTTGGTGCAGTGAAAGAGTAAGCCTTAATAGGCAATCTAAGTTTGAAATTGGGAGCAAGTCTTTGAAGGCTTGCTCCTATTTTTAGGGGATGATGGGGTAATGAAATAGTTTTTGAAGCTACAAATGCTACCTTAGGAAACTACTCTACCACAATGCCTTAGTCGTTTAAGATGCTACTTTGGCTGTCACAGTTGAAAAGTTGAAAAGGTAATGCTCTTTGGATAAAGGGTTCAATACCCCATTAACAAAATCCCAACCTGCAAGACTATAAATAGCAAGCAAGTTGGGAAATTATCATAAGTTATTAAAGAGTTTGTCCTCTAAGGGGTTTTATTTGGTCGCCTTGGGGGACTCTCCACGTCGACGTGCCAGTTCAGCAGAGTTGGATTCTACCTTTGTTTTGTTCAGCGGATAAACGAATGCCAGCACCACTGCTACCAGACCCAGACCAAGAGCTGGAATGATGCAACTGAGGCGGAAGATTCCAAGTGTTACATCAGGGTCATATGCAGTTGCCTGTGAGTAGCCTACCATGCTCAAAAGCACGCCAGAAAGACCTGCGGTTACAGCCTGGCCCAACTTGCGGGGAAGGAGTACACTGAGTAGATTGTTCCGTCCTCACGGATGCCGTTTTTAACTTCTGCATCATCAATGACGTCGGTAATCATGGCCCATATGACCGTGTTAAAGAAGCCCAGACCCATATAAGCAAGCGTATAGAAGGCAACATAGACATAAGGATTGCTAGGTCGAACAATCAGGCAGATTAGATAGACTATGGCACCAAAAGCACAGGAAGCAATTGAAAGTTCCTTCTTGCCGAACTTTTTGGCAAGTGTTGAAGCAAGAGGGGCACAGACAACGAGCATAACTACTGTGCCGGTCAAAGCAGATACGGATTGAGCGGAGGCACTGTTGTAGTAGTTAGGGAACACGTACGCGGCCATATTTTGCATGCCAAGCATTCCGACTAGTAGCAGTATGGCAGCTAGGATGATACCAAGCAAGGCGCGGTTAGACACCAAACTTTTCAGCAACTTACCAGGCTGTAACTTGTTATCGTTTTTCGGTACCTCAACACGCTCTGTGGTAAGTGCGTAACACAGCAAATAGCAACCTATTGCGCATATTGAGAATATACCGGCAATGAGGGTCATGCGGGAACCGGATAGCACTTGCTTGCCGTCTACAACGACATAGGCAACCAGTGGAGTGCCAACGCCAATGGCCATACCAGCTAGGGTAGCACCGATTGTGCGCCATGTGGACAACTGTGCACGGTCATCTGGATTAGCGGAAATGGCAGATGCCATTGATCCATAAGGGATGTTGATACCAGTGTAGCAGAATGAACCCCACAGTAGGTATGTAAAGAACATCCAGAAGACCTTGAAGCCGTAACTGGCATTAGCAAAAGCTGATTGGTAAATCAGAAATGAAGCAAGGGCCACAGGGATGCACATTCTCAGCAGCCATGGACGGAATTTTCCACTCTTTCCTTGATTCTCGGATATCATGACGATTAGTTACGCATATCTTAACCATTAAAAT
>X301_European_Hare__coassemble_879_pt1 | contig 51412 bp, 45 predicted proteins | sample X301_European_Hare__metabat2_high_PE_015 | metagenome-assembled genome bin X301_European_Hare
CGTTGGTGTGAGAGGGCGGGCAAAACCGCCCTACTCGATTAGAGCACAAAAAGTGAACATCCTAGTCGAAGTTGCGAAGCTAAGTTACTTCCTAGGCCATTATCCTAGAATTTTTCTCTCTGCTAATCTAGCGGGTTGGTTTTGGGGCTAATGAGTTGTTAGAGGCAATCAGGGATTGGGGTAAAAGAGACTAGGGTGGAAGGTGCTAAGGAGGGCATAGAAAAGGGAGAGCGGTTAGAGGCGGTCAAGGCCGATGAGGTAGGTTTCGAAACTGTCGGAGCGGCAGGCCTTGGGTTTGAGGGTTTTGGCTTTTTTAAAGAGGTGGCGCATTTGGAGTAGCAGTTGCTGTTGACCTCCGCCTTGGAAGATTTTGATCACTAGGTTGCCATGGGGCTTGAGAAAGGATTGGGCTAGGCTGAGAACCAAGTCGGCAAGGGCCTCGCTCTTGGAGGTGTCGACGGTGCGGTTGCCGGTGGTCATGGGGGCGGCGTCGCTGATGATGGCGTCGAAGGGGGCATGGGAGGCGAGTTTTTCGCGAATTTCGGGCGAGAAGGCGTCGCCAACGTAGGCGGTTACGGTTGGTGGGACGGGGTTGAGGGATAGGGGATTTAGGTCGACGCTGACGATGTGTCCACGACCGTGGAGGATGGCTCTGTGCGTGTAAAGGGTCCAGCTGCCCGGCGCGGCGCCTACATCTAGGACGTTGTCACCGGGTTTGATTATGTTGTTGGCTTTTTGGATTTCTTCGAGTTTGTAAACGCTGCGCGCGGGGTAGCCTTCGCGGTGGGCGCGTTGGGTGTAGGAGTCTGCGGTATCTCGTCTGCTGTTTGCCATGGCCTTATTGTATGTCAAAAGTGGGGTTTGGGGTAGGGTTTTGTGAAGCTTTGTGTGAAGTGTGTTTTCGTACTTGCCATAATTTGGGTGCTACATTATTTTTAAGTCTATGAGAGATAATTTTCTGAACAAGAAGTTTAGGTACACATATTCGAACGCGGCAATTTATTTGGTTATTGCAAATGTGTTTGTTTTCTTTTTAATTAATTACACTAGAATTAGCATTAAGGGTCTTCCGCTGGTGTATTGGCTGAGTCTAATTTCTGACTTGGTGAATATTGGATGGGTTTGGCAGTTTGTGACCTATATGTTTGTGCATGGAAGTTTCATGCACCTGTTTTTCAATATGTTTGCATTGATTATGTTTGGCAGAGAAATTGAGCGGTATCTTGGGACAAGAGAATTTTTACTGTTCTATTTTGTGTGCGGAATTTTAGGTGGTGTGATTAACTATTTGTTTTGCTTGATTCAGGGTTCGATGAACGTGGCAATAATGGGGGCCTCGGGTTCGATATATGCGCTATTGTTCTTATGTGCGGTGTTTTTCCCGACGTCAAGGATTTTACTATTTTACTTTATCCCGATGAAGATGCCTTATGCTGTTATGCTGTATATTGCAATAGAAATTTTCTCGCAGGTTTATGGAGTAGCAAACGGGGTCGCTCATTTGATTCATTTATCATGTATTGCTGTCGCTTGGCTGTATGTGCTTATTAGATTTAGAATCAATCCTGTTAAGGTTTGGAAGCAGGTGCTGTAGCAGTTTTTGAAAATGGGTGAGGAGCCAAAGAGATTGTACGGCAAGAGCCAGCGCAAATTATGGTGAGTAAAGTGTAGGAGAGAGGGGGATATCTGGGGATAAAAAAACAGGATGCGCTAGAGGCACATCCTGTGAATATCCTGAGATTAGCGGGTGTCCTTACAGTCCCAGTTGTTTCAGAACTGTGATGATGTAGGGGCGTTTCTCGCGGCGAGCGTATTCCATGACGCTGTGGCCTTGCCAGTCGCAGATGCCGGTGTCGGCGCCGGATGAGATTAACTGGGAGAAAATTCGTGTGTTTTTGTTCTGAAGGACAGACATAATCAGAGGGGTTTCGCCGAGATAGTTGCGAGCGTTGATGTCAGAGCCGGCTTCGACGAGAGCCTGAATGATTTTTGGGTTGGAACAGGCGTTGGCTGCCAAGTGAAGGGCGTTGGACCGATATTTCGGTTCGACTGCGTTGATGTCAGCTCCATCTTTTAGCAGAGCTTTCAGGACTACGACGTGGGTGTTGTACTGTGCTGCAAGCATCAGCGGGGTAAGGCCCCACTCGTTTGTGCAGTTGACGTCGGCACCCTGTTTGACTAGATAATGAACTTCATTAGCTGTTGTTGCTGATACGGCTGCTGCGAGCAGCTTTTTGTTAAGGGTTTTTTGCTTATTCGTCATACTTTTTTACTTAATCCTTTTTGCAAAGTAAAATTGTTAGTTTGATTATATTCAGAAAAACAGCGAGTTGTAAATAATATTTGAATGTTAAATAGACAAAATCAGGAAAAATGTCAAAAAATTTTAGGCAGTGGATAGTGCTTCAAAAAGGGGTTGGAAAATGGGTTTGTTGATGGGGACGTTGTGAAACAACTGGCTAGAATCTAGCCAGTTGTTGGGTAATTGAAAAATAGGTTAGGAAGTTTGCTGGAGTTGAGAGATCAGGGCTTTAACTTCGGTGGCTAGGTTGGGTAAATCGAAGGTGAGAGGTTGCTCGAGTGAAGGGTCGTTGGTGCGGCAGCGAAGTTTTACCTCACACTTGCCTTCTTTGTAACTGCGATTGCCTAGCGTGATGCGGATGGGGATGCCAATAAGGTCGGCATCTGCGAATTTGACACCGGCGCTTTCCTTGCGGTCATCGTAAAGAACTTCAATGCCGGCAGCCTCAAGTGAATCGTAGATGCTATCAGCAACAGCAGTGTCCTTGATAAGGCTGATGAAATGCACTTGGTAGGGGGCCACAGCAATTGGGAGTCTAAGGCCCGATTCGTCGTTGTACTCTTCGCAGAGGCAGGCTAGGAGGCGACCGATGCCGATGCCATAGCTACCCATAACAACTGGCTTGCGCTGGCCGGACTCGTCCTGATAGTAGCAATTCATTGCCTCGGAGTAGCGAGTTCCAAGTTGGAAGATGTTGCCCACTTCTACGCCCTTTGAGGCGGTGAGACCCTGTCCGCAGGTGGGGCATTTGTAGCCGTCGGCCGCACTGGCAATGTCCGCGACTACGCCATTGTAGTCTGTGCCGAAATTTGTGTTGAGGAAGTGGTAGCCTTCTTTGTTAGCACCGGCGACTAGGTTGTTTGATTTTGCCACGGAGTCGTCGACGATGACGACGGTGTTCAAGGAGCATCCAATGGGCGAACCATAGCCTGGAACAATGCCTGCCGCTAAAATTTCTTCATCATGTGCAGGTCTTAGGCTATTGGCCCTAGCGGCATTTTGAAGTTTGTTTTCTTCAATGTCCATGTCCCCACGAATTAAGCCAACAACAAGTTTGTCCTCTTCCTCGCCAGTTTTGGCGTTGACGAAACTGCCGACCATGAACAGGGCCTTGGCAGTTTTTGAGGCGGGGATGTTCAGAAGTTTTGTCAGGTCATCAATGGTTTTAGTGTTCGGTGTTTGGACCAGCTCCTTGGGCTTGACCTGTTCTGGGTAGTATGTTTTCTGAAAGCGTGCAACCTGCCTGTTGGCTGTGTAACCACAACTGGGGCAATGGATTATTGTGTCTTCCCCGATTGGCGAGAGGTACATGTATTCGTGCGACACTTTGCCGCCCATCATTCCGTTGTCCGAGCCTACTGCAATTACAGGAAGGCCGCATTTTTTGTAAATGCGAAAATATGCATCGTAGTGTGCTTTGTAGACCTTATCTAGACCGGCTTGATCCTTGTCAAAGCTGTAGCTGTCTTTCATAGTGAATTCGCGCACCCTAATCAGACCGGCCCTGGGTCTAGGGTCATCTCTCCACTTTGTTTGTAGCTGGTAGACCAAAAGTGGGAGTCTTTTGTAGGAGTCAATTACATTTCTTCCTAGGTCGGTGCAGCATTCCTCGTGCGTCATGGCAAGGACCATGTCTCTGTCGTTTCGGTCCTTAAAGCGGCTCATTTCTCTGTCAATGCTGTAGAACCTACCTGTTTCTTTCCACAGGTCGCCTGGGTTTACTACTGGCATCAGTATTTCCTGTGCCCCTAGTGCTTCCATTTCTTCTCTTACAATTTTTGATATTTTCTGTATGGACCTGTACCCCAGTGGTAGCAATGAGAATATTCCTGCTGCTAACTGGTCAATGTACCCAGCTCTAAGTAGATATTCATAGCCCTTGCAGTCGGCTCCGTTTGGTGCTTCCCTCAGTGTTTTTGAAAACAGCTTGCTCTGTCTCATGGCAAACTCCTTTGCATGTTGTTGCTTTTTGGCACCCTAGCGCTTTGGCGTGATTATTCCGTTTTTGCGCAAGTTCCTTGCTGTGCACAAATATTGCATTCTCTTGCAAGTTCTGTGTGTGTCAAATTATGCTCTTACAATAATAGCGATAATAGCAAAAATAGCAACTTAAGATAAGCATAACTTTGTGAATCTTTCAGTGACTTTTGCTTCGGTTACTATTGACAGCTAATTTTTCTTTCAAACATATTGGCTACATTCTTTCCTCTAAAATTTTAATTTTGCGAAATCTAGAGGAGAGGGTAGGTCAAAGTGGGCTAAAGGGGCCGATTTGAAGCTCAAGGCTTGGCAACAACAAGGGCAACAACAAGGACAACAACAAGGACAACAACAAGGGCAAAAAACAAGAGCAATAGCAAGGTACACACTACAGTTGAAACCCTTACCATAGAATGATAAAATAACAGGTAATAATAATACAGAGAGGCATAAGAATGCTTGATAATCAGACCATTGAGTTTTTGACCCAAAAAGCCAAAGACATCAGGATCTCGACAATTCATGAGATAGCCCATCTTGGAAACGGACACATAGGTGGGGCCATGTCTATTGTTGAAGTCCTAACCTATCTCTACTACCATGAGATGAACATTGATCCTCAGAATCCGAAAAAGGAAGGAAGAGACAGATTCGTTTGCTCGAAAGGGCACGCTGGCCCATCCGTTTATGCCACATTGGCAGAGAAAGGCTACTTCCCAAAAGAGTGGCTTATGACACTGAACGTTGGTGGAACAAACTTGCCTAGTCACTGCGACATGAGAAAAACACCCGGAGTGGACTTTACAACAGGGTCCCTTGGGCAAGGCTTTAGTGCATCTGTTGGAATTGCACTAGGTCAGAAGCTGAAAGGCGAAAATTCCTACACATATGCAATTATTGGTGATGGAGAAAGTCAGGAAGGTCAAATCTGGGAAGCGGCAGAATTTGCCTCGACTCAGGGTCTTGGAAACTTGATTGCCTTTACAGATTTTAACCGACAGCAGTTGGATGGCTACACAGCAGATATCATTAATATGGATAATATTGATACCCGTTGGCTGGGCTTCAACTGGCACGTGCAGAGAATTAACGGCCATGATTTTAAGGCCATTGACCAGGCAGTGCAGAAAGCAAAGGCAGTTAAGTGCCGCCCAAGCATGATAATTCTTGATACAATCAAGAGTAAGGGTTATGCACCAGGAGAGGGAATCAAGGCAAATCATAGCATGGTTGTAAGCCCAGAGGATGAACAAGCCGCCATCGCTGCTCTTCTAGGTACAGACTGCACTTGTCAAGCCACAGCCCACGCAAACGCAGACTGCACTTGTCAAGCCACAGCCCACGCAAACGCAGACTGCACTTGCCAGGCTCCGGCCACCGCAAACACAACTTGCACATGCCAAGCCACCCCAAATGGAGGTTCCAAATGAGAAACACATCCGACATCGCGAATATGAGAGACGCCATGATGGCCGCAGTCATCGATTTGGCGCGCGAGCACAAGGAGGTCGTCTTCTTGGACGCCGACCTATCTAGTTGCATAAACAGCGTGCCATTCCAAAAAGAATTCCCCGAGCGCTTCTTCAACGTGGGAATCGCAGAAGCTAACATGGTCGGCGTCGCAGCAGGCCTTTCCTCCATGGGATTCGTACCCTATGCGCACTCGTTCGGCTGCTTCTCCTCACGCCGCGCCTACGACCAATTCTTCCTCTCCGTCAACTACGCCGGCCAGCGCGTTCACCTCATCGGCACAGACGCTGGCGTCACCGCACAAATCAACGGCGGCACGCACATGCCTCTAGAAGACGTCGGCCTTATGCGCCTAATTCCCGACCTAATCGTTCTGGACCCCTCCGACGCCCAAAGTTGCTACGACCTCACTATTCAGGCCTACCAATCCGGCCACAGTTCCTACACACGTATTCGCCGAAAAGGCGTCACTCATCGCTACGCTCCAGGTCAGGTCACTCTGGGTAAGGCAAATGTCCTCGCTGATGGCAAGGACCTTGCCATCGTCGCTTCGGACGAGGTCATTGTCAACGAAGCAGTGAAGGCGGTCGAGGCCCTTTCCCAGAGCGGTATCCATGCCACGTTGATCGACATGCATACCATCAAGCCTCTGGACACCGACATTTTGGACAAAGTTTCGCAAGAAACAGGCCACGTCCTGGTGTGTGAAAACGCCCGTTACGCTGGCGGCCTTGGCGAGGCCGTTGCTGCCCACCTAGCCACCACATACCCTGCCAAGATGGACTTCGTCTGCGTCGGCGAAAAGTTCGGGGAAGTCGGCAAGTTGGACTACCTCCTAAAGGCCTTCCACCTAACATCCGCCGACATCGTCGCCAAGGCTCAGGCCCTTGTCCGCCGCTAACTATTAATATTGCCCACACCGGCTTGCTATGCTGGCCAATTTGACAGGTTCGCTCCCCCAAGCGGTTCACCCGCCACGGGGAGCACAAATTTTAATACGCGCCCTCTTTACTATACGGCGCTACCAACATCCAAGGAGTTTTCCATGCAAGAAACGTTTCTTTCCAAGGACGATGTTAAAATCACTAAAATCCAGATTAAGGACGAAGTACCCTCCACACGCTATGGTTTTTCCCCCGTTGGAGATGGCCTTGCTTTTTTTAACCTCTGTAGCGCTGTCCACCAGTGTGGTGAAGTAGCCAGAAATAACCAAAGCCTGATCCACCGCGCCCTCAAAAGTGATGGTAGCATCCTGACTGAAACCGACCTTGCCGTCTCTGACGCCCTGCTAGCAAAAATCAAGGAACTTTATCCCGACTGCAACATCGTCACAGAAGAAATAGACCTTCACTCCTTCAAAGATGGTGCCCGTTACACCTTTGTTCTTGACCCCATTGATGGTACCGACGCCTACAGCCAAGGCCTTCCGTCTTGGTGCATTGCCCTTGGCATCCTAGATTCCCAGCGCCAGCCTTGTGGTGCCATTATTCATGCGCCCCGCTTCGGAGTCGGCGTAGAGGACCTTTTCCTCTGCGCAATGCCTGGCGACACAAAGCTTTACCTTAACGGAAAAGAGCACAAAACTCCGCAGCACTATGACATTCCACGTCAGATGGTGATGGGTTCTGATGCCCTAAAATACATAGATATCAGCAGTTTTTCTGGCAAAATTCGCTCATTTGGCAGTAGTATCCTCCACATGGTGGCCCCCGTTGCCTTCTCAAACCTTGACTGTACAGTCGACCCCTACTGCTATGTCTGGGACATTGCCGCCTCTCATGCCATATGTCTTAGAGCCGGCATTGCCGTCTCTTACATCGACGGAAGCCCTGTCGTCTATAATGACAGTCTTTTAAAAGAGCGCAACAAAATCCCCCTTCCTCTCTTTATCGCCCACCAAGAATGCCTTCAATGGATGTTATCTAACATGCCGTTACTCAAATAGCCTTCAATTCATTTTTGTACCCCATCAAAGCCTATCTGGTATTTTCACAACGGCCTTTGCCTATTTCCTTGTAGACAGCGCGAATTTGGGCATCTTCGCAACCATTCCAGGGTTTGTCTCTGTTCTCGCTTTTGTAGTGCTCAATCATGTAGACAAGGTCACTAGCTGTCCTCTGTAGGTTTTGTTGCATTAGGTCGGCCATGCTTTGAGCAAATTGTTTTTGCTGAGTCTGGTCCAGGACATCTAGAGACATTCGAAGAATATGTGTCATGTGATGAAGGCAAAAGCCCTTGCTTTGACTGAATGCTTTCCGGAACTCTGGGTCTTGGCCCCAAATGTAGGGGATGGTGAAGCAGTAACGGTCAAGTCGGTCGGCCATTCGCTGGCAGATTAAGCAACCATCCTCGCGGCCTTTTAGGATTGTGTCCAGTTTTGCAATGGTCTTTTTTAGGTTCCGAGTGTTTTGCAACTCTATGAATGTTTTAAGCAAATCCATTCGTGTTTTTTCAAAATGAGATTCCCACATTACTGCCATCGAGTTCGGGTGTCCCAACTCTACCAATTTGGTTGTATGTTCTGGGCAGAAACCGATGTCGTTGACCCTGACACGGGTCTCGGGATTCATGACAGAGGAGCCAAGATAGAATTCCAGGCTGTCGCGTTCGGCCTGCTCCATGAGGTCGCAGATGAAGCATTCGCTTTCGCTTTTTATTCCATCCCAAACTGGTATGGTTTCTAGTTGGTACTTGTTTGCCATATTGTCCTCGGTGTACTAATTTTTCTGAAGCATTTTTTCTAGGATGAGTTGTTGGTCATTTGTGTCGCTACTTTCTTGAATTATTCGTTTTCGAACTGGCTCCAAGGTCTGTGTGTTTCTATTAAAATGATAGTACTCAATCCCATCCATTGTTGTGACATAGATTAGCATGTAATTTTTTTGCGGCTTGAAAGATAACCCAAGTACAAGCTCACACTTGCTATTTTTTCTTAACTCGATTAGGTTGCGTTGCTCAATTTCAGTTAAGTACTCGCTTCTGCAGATAATGCTAAGGTATTGCTGTCCTGTGGTTCGGTTATGAACCAAAATGTCTGGATTTATCAACCTACTTGATTTTGCGAGCACGGGGCAAAGGTCTACAGCGATGCTTTTATCGTCCTTTGAAATAATGTCTTTCAGGTGCATAGCTAGTGCATGGGCTAGTGAAATTCTGTTTCTAGTCCATGTGTACAGACAACTGTCTTCTTTTTCTAGTAGTGCTAGTGCGCGGCCAAATGCATCAAAGACCCTAATCCTGTTTCTTTTTGTGCTCATGTTTTAATTGTATCAGCAATCTAGGATTGTGACAAACTTAAGTTTTAGCGCTTGTGTATGCTGCAAAAGAGCATAGACGGGGTTGGCTGGTTGCTTTTTGGGTTTCAACAGCAAAAAAGTTCCCCCTAAATGGGCCGTTTTTGACAAAATAGGGGGAACTTTCCCCCGAAGTGGAAGATTTCAAGCGGTTTAGGGGGAACTTTGAAGGGTGCATGGGAATAGAGGTGTAATGGTAAGGCTACAAAAGAGCATTGTTAGGGCTGGGTGGTGGCCTTTGCCTCACAAGGGCACGGGGACAAATTTGTTTGGGGCAACTAACTGCATTTGCTCGGTGAAACCAAGGCTTTTGAGGAGGGCTATGGTGGGGTCGAAGGCGCCGCAGAGAGTGGTAGCAGAGTGTGCGTCTGAGGTTAGGATGATGCGCGCACGCTTTTGCTGCAGGTGCCTTAGAATGAAGGGCGCAGGGTAGGGGACGGAGCGGTAACCTCTGTTGATGGCGCCGGTGTTTACTTCGAAAATGCGGTCAAGGGGGAGGAGTCTGTCGATGTATGAAAGGACAAGGGATTGATAGATGGCAGAGGACTCGTCCCATATGTGTAGGAGGGAATTGAATTTAGTGAACAAGTCGATGTGGCCGATTACGGGGAAGTGGACGGCGTTGGCAAAGCGCAGGACGTCATCGAAGTAGGTGCACAAGAGTCCTTCGGGGCCTAGGGCGTTGCAGGCTTGGAGGAGTTGTGCCGGTGTGTCGTCGATTGCCATGTGTTGGCCGCCCACGCACACGTAGTGGCTTGACCCGATGGTAAAGTCGCAACGTGGGTCGATTTGGGGGAATGTGTCGCCGGTAGGGCCTGCCACGTGCGCCTCTAGCTCAAGGCCTTTGAATATGTCTATTTTGCCGCGATATTTTTGTTTTGCCGTGTCTAGGTCCAGGAAGTAGCCATCTATGTCGCGGACCTGGCAGGTGTCAAAGCGAAATCCGGTGGGAGCGTGGCTGGAAAAACCGATTGACTCTAGGCCCAGTTCGATGGCGGTTTGGACTATTTCGTCAATTGTGTTTTTCCCGTCGCAGTGTGTGCAGTGTGTGTGAATATTCGATTTCGCGCTCATGCGCATATTTTATCTGCATCGTGCTGTGCATTTCTAGTGCAACTTGTTTTTGGGGTGAGTGATTTCGAGAGAAGTGGCCCCATTGTGGGAACAAGCGGTTACTTGAAGCATGGATGGCAAAAATGATAATAAGCTCAATGCCAAACAGCAAAGCAAGGTACAAATGAACCCCAAGTTGGCTCACAGTGCCGCACTGATATATTGAAGAATGCTATTTACAGTGATAAAATCAACCTCAATTGCAAGAAGACGCAGAGCGTAGTATGGTACTGCTCTTTGCAATACTTTACAAAGCACAAGAGTAAAAACCCAAGACCGGTGTCCAAAACTTGCAAGCCAAAAGAGGCCAATATGAACTTTGATCAGCGCACAGTAACATGCGGACAACTCAGAGCCGCCGATGCAGGAAAGATTGTGGTGCTAAACGGATGGGTTCACAGAGACAGAAACCATGGAGCACTACACTTTATTAACCTCAGAGACCGCTACGGAATCACACAAGTAGTAGTTGACGATGACGCAAGTGAAGAACTACAAAAAATGGCGGCAGAGCTAAAAATGGAGTACTGCATTGCAGTCACAGGAACTGTACGCAGACGCCCAGATAACATGGTCAACCCCGACATGGAAACTGGCGAAATCGAGGTCAAGGCCCAAAAAATCGAAATTCTCTCCAGATGCGCCACGTTACCGTTTATGATTGATGACGCCAACGCGGAGGCACACACCGTCAATGAGGACCTGAGACTCAAATATCGCTTCTTGGACCTAAGAAGCAGCGGCATGCAACAGCGAATCGCACTTAGGCACGAATTTATCAAGGCCATTCGGGACTTCCTATGTGACGAAGGCTTCTACGAAATCGAAACGCCGACACTAATTCGCTCAACCCCCGAAGGCGCCCGCGACTTTTTGGTCCCCTCACGCAAATACCCCGGCAAATTCTACGCCCTCCCACAAAGCCCTCAACTTTACAAACAACTTCTCATGGTCTCTGGATTCGACAAATACTTCCAAATCGCCCGTTGCTACAGGGACGAGGACTCTCGCGGCGATCGACAGTTAGAGTTTACCCAACTTGACCTAGAGATGAGCTTCGTTAAGCGCGACGATATTTTAGGCCTGATGGAAAGACTGTTCGGCTACGTCTTTAAGAGAGTTATGAACTATCAGCTGCCAGAACATTTCAGGCGAATCGACTACTTCGATGCAATGAATACCTATGGCTGCGACAAACCCGATTTGCGCTTTGAGTGTGAAATCAAAGATATTGCGCCTATTATCGAAAAGTCCACCTTTGATGCCTACAAGGAAGTACTTGCAAACAAGGGCTTTACCAAGGCCATTGTTGCCCCAAAAACAAAGGACTTTGACTTTACTAGAAAGTATATGGACCAAGTTGCAGAGGCCGCCAAAGTCTACGGCGCGAAGTTTGTCCCCTTTATCAAAGTTGGCACCAACAACACCCTCTCTGGAAGCGCGGCCAAATACTTTGCAGGCCTGGAGGCTGAGCTTTGCACTACCCTTGGCGCCAAAGAAGGCGATGTTATTTTCATGGTTGCCCAAGAGTCTTGGAAAAAGTGTTGTGCCTCAATTGGAGCTATTAGAAACAAGCTTGGCAAAGACTTGGGCCTAATTCGTCCTGGCTTTGCATTTTGTTGGATCGTCGACTTCCCCCTGTTCGAGTACAATGAAGATGAAGGCCACTGGGAAGCTGCACATCATATGTTCAGCATGCCACAGGCCAAGTACATCCCCACTCTTGAACAGAACCCAGGCGAGGTCCGCGGAGACTTGTACGACATGGTAGTAAATGGCTACGAATGCGCCTCTGGCTCCATAAGAATCCACGACATTGAACTTCAAAAGCGAATCTTCCGCATCTGCAACTTCTCTGACGAAGAGGCAGAAAAGAAGTTTGGCTTCCTCCTCAACGCCTTCAAGTACGGCCCACCACCACACGGCGGAATCGCTCCGGGCATTGACCGCATGGTGATGATTATGACAGAGCAAAGCTCTATCCGTGAAGTAATCGCCTTCCCGAAAAACAGCTTCGCCGTCAGCCCAATGGATGACTGCCCGAATGACGTCGACCAAAAGCAGCTTGACGAGCTTAAAATCTGCTTCAAAACCGATGCTCCCAAGCCCGCTGCCACTGACAATGGCTCAACAGGGCCCACTCCTGCTGGCAACTAAGACGGCATGGGCACACTGTATATAGTAGCTACCCCAATTGGGAATCTGGACGACATCACGCTACGGGCAATTAATACCCTGCGTGATGTCCCCGTTGTTGCCTGTGAGGACACTAGACACACCCAGCTTCTATTAAATCACTTAGGCATAACGAATAAACGCCTAATTGCCTGCCACTCTCACAACGAGGCCGCTTCCAGCCAGGGCATTGTGAACTTGCTTTTGCAAGGCCAAGATGTCGCCTATTGCTCCGATGCCGGCACCCCTGGAGTTAGTGACCCAGGTAGCCGTCTAGTGTGTGCCGTTCGCGCCGCCGGCCTGAGTATCATCCCCATTCCTGGTCCCAGCGCCGTCACCACGCTAATCTCCGCCAGCGGCCTTCAGGGCAAAACCTTCACCTTCGAGGGTTTTCTTAGTCCCAAGCCTGGCCGCCGCCGAAATCGCCTCTCCGAACTCCTTACCAGGGCCGAGGCCTTTGTCATCTATGAGTCTCCCTTCAGAATTCAAAAGACCCTTTCGGACCTTCAATCCCTAGATGACACTCGTCACATTGTGCTAGGCCGCGAAATGACCAAGGCCTTCGAAGAGTTCCTCTTCGGAACTCCCTCCGAGGTGCTTGCTCAGCTTAAAGTTATCAAAGGCGAATTTGCTCTTGTTGTGCTTCCTCCCGACAAGAATGTCCCCTCAGAGGATGATGACCAGTGATTACAAAAAAGAAGCTTCAAACACTCAATGAGCGTACTCGCCTACGTAAAATTGCCAATATCTTGCATCAGGCAGCCCTACTGGCCAATATGGGCAAAAGTGTTGATTTGCCCTACATCAATGACATTCTTCCCCTTGCCGGTCTGACACCAATTGATGCATCTACGCCTGAACTTTCTTTTCTTCTAGAGGATTTAAGCTACAGTCTTCTGACAAAGCTTGGTGACCAACCTTCCGACTGGGATTTTGTGGATCAAGAGGGATATTTGGATAGCTCAGCGAGAAAAGTCCAAGACAAGGTCCTGGTCCTAGATAGAATTAGAAGCCCTTACAATGTCGGGGCCATTTTTCGGAGTGCTGACTCGTTTGGCATCTCGCGCATAGTCCTAGTAGAGGGTGGCGCGACTCCAGACCATGTTCGCGCACGGCGGACATCCATGGGCACTACCGATGTTATCCCATGGGACGTGCTACCACAGACCGAAGTGGTGGACTTCCTGCGCACGTACGACCCCTCCGAAGTACTGGCTCTGGAATTGGGTGGCTGCGACATCAACACTTTTTCCTTTCCGACGCGCGGCGTTGCAGTTTTGGGTTCAGAGGAGTTCGGAATAAGCGCCAGCATTCTTTCCTGCTGTGGGCGACGCGTCACAATTCCCCTTGGTGGCTCAAAGGGCTCACTTAACGTCTCCGTTGCCGCCGGCATTCTTCTCCAGCGCTGGTTCTAATATTAAGCAACCTAGCCTTTGTTTGGCTAATAAACAGTTCCCAATACCAAAGAGTGTGGTAAATTTTGCCATTTAGCAATTACAAAACGAAGGCAAAGCAAAACAAAAACAAATCAAAAACCCTAGATGTAATTGGTAATCCTTGCAATAAAAGAAAATACAAAAAGTTGGCACGGCAATTGCTATAAAGAGAGTGTCTGGGAAGGCTAAAAGAAGGCCGAAGAAAAAACGGACAAAAAAAGAGTAAAAGCAAAAAAAGAAGCAGGAGGCATGCAATGAACGCATTTAAAAGAATCCATGATATTGTTAGCTCAAACGTGAACCATGCACTAGACAAAATGGAAAACCCAGCAAAGATGATTAGGTATACCATTCAGGAAATGGAAGAAAGTCTGAAGAAAGCTAAGAATTCTGCAGCACAGACAGTTGCGAACATCAAGAGCAGAGAAAGCGAACTTCAGGCGGACAAAGAGGCCCAGGCAAGATGGGATGTCAGAGCACAGATGGCAGTTAGAAGTGGAAAAGATGACCTAGCCAAAGAGGCAATTGCTGAAAAGCAAAAAGTTGCAGCAAAGGTAAAAGCTTTGGAAGAGGAAATTGCAGGACTGAAAAATATCAACGCAAGCCAAGAGGCGCAGATTGCAAAGCTTACCGAAAAACTTGCCGAGATTAAGGCAAAGGAAAGAACCCTTGTGGCAAGGGCAGAGCACGCCAAAGAGAAAATCAAGATAGAGAAACAAATTAGTGCCACAGACTGCTCAGCAGCAATCAACAGATTTGCCGAGATGGAAGAAAAGGTAGAGCGACTTGAGGCTCAGGCCATGATGGCCTCAAAGAGCTTCGAGTCCGATTCCAAGTTCTCTGAAATGGAGGTAAACTCAGCAGTCGATAAGGAACTTGAAGAGTTAAAGGCAAAAATCGGAGGCAACAATCAGGTCGTCGAAAACTGACCTCGATGCTTCCGGTACAGGCCCCTGAATTGGTCATAGGTAATCTTCATCAGCCGCGCCGCCTCACGCTGATTACCCTGCGCCTGCTCAAGGGCCCTCTTCACAAAACAGGCCTCCAGCGCGTCCTTACTCCGCTCCAGGCTGTCAATCGGCAGGCCCGCAAACGGGTCCTCCACACGGCTCCCACCAAGGGGGCCTTTTTTATTGCCCGAAATCTGGTCCGATTCAGCCTTCGGCGAGTCCTTTGACCCCATCTCGCCTGACGGCGCCTCATCTACTGGAATTACAAACGGATTCTGAAATGGGTCAATCTGGATTTGAGAAATGATGTCCCCTTTGCTACGATACACTGCCCTTTCTATGCAATTTTTTAGTTCACGGACATTGCCTGGCCAAGAGTAGGAGAGAAGCTGGGCTTTGACCTGGTCAGAAAAAACAGGGACGTCTAGGTTGCATTCCATGGCCATACGCTGGGCAAAATAGTTAGCTAGAAGCAAAATATCGTCGCCTCGACTGCGTAGTGGGGGAATGAAAATAACCTCAAAACTAAGACGGTCTAAAAGGTCTTCTTTGAATTTGCCATCGCGGCACATCTGCTTTAAGTCCGCGTTTGTGGCCCCTATAATTCGGACATCAGCCTCATGCGTAGTTGCGGAGCCAACGCGCTCGTATGTACCATATTCGACGACGCGAAGGATTTTTTCTTGAACCTGGATGGGGATATTTCCAATCTCGTCAAGGAATAACGTGCCGCCTTGTGCCTCCTCGAAGCGCCCTTTTCGGGTTTTGTTAGCCCCCGTGAAGGCGCCTTGTTCGTAGCCGAAAAGCTCGCTTTCAATCAGGCTGGGCGTCAGAGCCGCGCAGTTGACAGTGACCAGATTGTGTTGCCAGCGCCGAGAAAGGTAATGCAGGCGACTGGCCGCCATTTCCTTCCCGCTACCTCGCTCGCCAATGACCAGCACACTACGATCCACCGCTGCCGCCTCCGCGATGCGTTGTTGGAAGTCCAGAAATACCTCGGACTCCCCAATATAACTATCCTTGAAGCCACTCATGTGGTAAATTATACCAATATCGGTTAAATTTGCCAAGTAGACACGCGAAATCTTACCCCAAACCCTCGAAATATCTACTTGGCACGCATTTTGCTACATATATGTCGAGCCCCTTGGCTCAAAGGAGTTTACTATGGGAGTCTTTTCAAGGTTCTTGGATATAATTAACTCGAACATCAATGCACTTCTGGACCAGGCAGAAGACCCAGAGAAGATGGTCAAGTTAATGATTAACGAAATGGAAGATACAATCATTGAAATTAAAACCAACTGCTCAGCAGCAATTGGTGCTGCAAACACTGCAAAGAGAAAGGTCACAGAGTTAGAAGGCCTAGTTGACCGCTGGCAAAAAAGGGCTGAACTTGCAATAATGAAGCAGCGATACGACCTTGCAAAGGAAGCTCTTTTAGAAAAGAAGAAGCTTTCCTTGGACCTTGAGCGCATTAAGGCCGAAAGTGACCGCTATGACCAGATGGTTGCCAATTACCGCGCAGACATTGAAAAGTTAGAGGAAAAACTATCCTCTGCCAAGGCTAAATATAAAGTCATGCGTGAGCAAGCCGCCGCAATGGCCGAGGAAAAGCGCAAATCCCACAGCCGAAGTGGCAGTGGTAGTTTCGCAAGTTCCAGTAGCGGGGATGCTTTTGCTGATGCCGACCCAATTGACCGCTTCAACCGAATGGAAGAACACATCGATAAGATGAGCCAGCGCAAGGGTACCTCTTCCACCGCCAATGACACTGAGTCCAAGTTCCGTGACTTGGAGGAGCAGTCAGAGATTGAAGAAGAGCTTGAGCAACTCAAGAAAAAGCTAAATGGCCAAGGCCAATGAGAAATAGAAGGGAGAAATGAATAACATGGCAACAAGAAGACTTTATAGATCAACAAGAAACGCCGAGATTTTGGGAGTTTGTAGCGGCATTGCAGAGTGGCGTGACCTCCCCGTTTCGTCAGTGCGCCTAGTATTTATAATCATTGCTCTATGCACCGCAGTTTTCCCCTGCCTTGCAATCTATTTTCTTTTGGGTCTAATCCTTCCAGCCAATCCTTATCAGGATTCTAGCTACCAGCAGGGCTACAGCGACGGAAAAAATGGCCGCCCGAACCGAGCCTACTACGCCAAAGAAGGCGAGGACTTTGAAAAGGGCCCCTTCACCACAGAGTCCGAAGAAGACTTTAAGCGCCGCCAAAAAGAAAACGACTGGGACAACCGCTTCAGTAATAGCTAACTAGCCTCCATTGGCCTTGTCTTGCAATGCACCTCTCCAATTCCTTGGCTGACTATTGCCTTTAGCATTCGCCGCTGGAAAAGTTCCCCCTGAATGGGCCGTTTTTGACAAAATAGGGGGAACTTTCCCCCTAGACAGGCGAATTTTTAAAATTTAGGGGGAACTTGAAGAGGGAAAAGGGTCAAAAAGGCTCCTAGCTAGGCTGACTATTGCCTTTAGCATTCGCCGCTGGAAAAGTTCCCCCGGAATGGGCTGTTTTTGACAAAATAGGGGGAACTTTCCCCCTAGACAGGCGAATTTTTAAAATTTAGGGGGAACTTGAAGAATGAAAAGGCATAAAGGGGCTTTGATGTGGTTTGCTGTCATGCATTGTGATGAAATTGGGTGGGCGATTTCTTGACTATTTGAATGCAGGGTGGTTGGTGGGTTGAATTTCTGTTTGAGTTGTAGTAGAAATCAATTTGGATAATAATGAAGGCCCGAAAATGGAGAATACAACTTCAAAAATGACTGCAGATTCCACAGCGGAGATGAATATGGAAACATCAATGAAAAAGAAGGAACATGAGAAGATAACTTATGGTTCTTTGTTCTGGCTTTTTTTGTTTGGAAGCGTGGTTGGTTTTGTAATTGAAGGACTGTGGAGTATTTATAGAAAGGGGAATTGGGAAAGCCACTCGACGTTGGTGCTGGGGTATTTTTGTATTATCTATGGGTTTGGGGCGGTGGCCATTTATTTGGTCTCGGCGTTACTGAAAGGGAAAAATTTGTTGTTGCAGTTTGTGGTGTTTGCGCTAGCGGGGTCGGCGGTAGAATATTTGGGGAGCTTGTTTCAAGAGGTGGTGTTTGGGTCTGCATCTTGGGATTATAGTGGATATTTTATGAATCTTCACGGCAGGATCTGTCTACAGATGACGATTAACTGGGGGATTTTGGGTGTTGCGTTTGGGCACTTTGTGTTTCCAGCCATTGTTAGGCTTTTGGAAAAAACAGAGAACAAAGCTTGGCATGTGGCATGTGTGCTACTTTCTGTGTTTATGCTGTTTAATTTTGTGCTTTCCTCGGCTGCAGTGCTTCGCTGGAGGGAGAGGCTTGTAGATAAGCAGATGCCGTCTAATGCGCTTGAGCAATTTCTTGATGATAATTATGACGATGAAGCAATGAGAAAGAATTATCCGAATTTAAAGTTCTCGACCTAAATGGGGAGGGGCTAGTTGGGTTTGGAGAGTTCGTAGAGTTTGCGGAGGCGGTTTTCGATGGTGTGGTTGATGGTGTCGGGTGGGAAGTTGCCTTTGACGTTGCGTTTGCCGCTTTGACGGAGGGTTAGGATTTCCATGCCCTGGTCGATGGTGGAGATGGGGTAGATGTGGAAAAGGCCGCGGGCGATGGCGTCTTGGATGGAGTCGGGGAGAATTAGGGTTTTGATGTTTTGGTGGGGGATGATGACGCCTTGGCGGCCGGTTAGGCCCATGATTTGGCAGATTGTGAAGAAGCCTTGGATTTTTTCGTTGATGCCGCCGACGGGTTGGATGTCACCTAGTTGGTTGACGGAGCCAGTGACAGCGATGTCTTGGCGGACGGGAATTTCGCCAATGGCGGAGAGCAGGGCGAAGAGCTCGGCGGAAGAGGCGCTGTCACCATCGATTTCGGCGTAGGATTGCTCGAAGCAGATGCCGGCGTAGACGGACAGCGGGAAAGTGCGGGCGTATTGTTTGCGTAGATAGCCTTCTAGGATCAGAAGACCTTTGTCATGGATTTCTCCGGACAGGCCGGCCTCGTGTTCGATGTTGACGATTCCCTCTGTGCCAGGGGCCACTGATACGGAAATGACTGTCGGTGTTCCAAAGGAGGCTAGCCCTCTGTCCATGACGGCCAAGCCGTTTAGTACACCGATTTTGGTGCCTTCTAGTGAGATAATCATTTCACCGTTTTTGATTTCTTGGTTGATGCGGTCTTCAGTTAGGCCGTTGGCAAAGTCCCTTTCTGTGATTGCTTTTTGGACGCAGGTGTTATTGATTTCCTCTAGGCCCTCGCGGTCGGCTATGTAGTTGGCCTCTGAGAGTAAATCGCCTAGAAGGGAAAGTTTTGTTGTTAGCTCATCCCTCATTTCTGCATAGCGGGAGCTATACAGCAGAAGCTCACAAATAGCGGCGTCTGTGACGGGTTTTAGGTGATTTTTTTCAGTGACACTTAGTAGATAGGCTATTGTTCCTTCAATATTTGTGTCTGAGGCTGGCATAGAAAAGTCAAATTCTGCGGATATTTTAAACAGTCTTAGAAACTCCTCGTCTGTTGCGCAGAGTTTATCATAAAGTTCGTCACTTCCTATTAATATTATCTTCGTTTGTACTGGCTCTGTCACAGGTCGGATAAAGGCTATATCATTTTCATCATTTCCATGGACTATAAAGCTGGAACTTTCTGCATATAGCTTCAAACTTTCCCAAAGTCCGTCCTGAGCTAGCACCTTGTCTGCCCTTACCACAAAAAAACCGCCTGCAGCATCCAGTATTGAGCCAGAGGTCAGCCGAAGATGCACATAGTCTGTGGTATCATCTGTGGTAGTTTGTGTGATTGGAGTTTTTGCAAGTTGGTTTTTTGCGAATTGACTTCTTGTGAGTTGACTTCTTGTGAGTTGTCCAAAAAGGTTGGCGTGAGTTGGGTGGTATTCTTCCACTAGTGGGCAGTCTAGCTTTTCTTGGTTGTCGCAAACAAGGTTTACTAGGTATTTCTGTGGCTCTGGAACATGGTTTCTAAGCGCATCAGCGATTTGCAGTAGGTACTGATTTACTAGGGCAGACGGGGTGTAGTTTTTAGGTAATGTGGTGGAACCTGGTGTGATTTCTGTATTTTCTGTTGAGCTTGTAGTTTCGGTGGTGGAGTTTAGCTCTGGGTTAAGTGTGGGATTGGATGTCGGGTTTAGTTCTAGGTTCAGAGTGGAATTGAATGTCGAGTTTGGTATTGAATTGATTGAGGTACTGAGGAAGTTTTGCCTTGCAATTGTGGCTTTTTGAAGGGCTTTATCCCAGCAGTTTTTGGCAACTAGGGCGGAGATGCTATCCATTAGGGCGCTTAGGTATCTTCCATTAGGAGATGGAAGCGAGAGCAAAAACGGTGACTGGGGGCGCTTAAAGTTATAGGCATAGACAAGGTCCATTACACAGCGACTTGGGGCTACCTTTCGGGCAGTTTCCCTAACTGCAGTGTGTCTGCCGGTGCCGTCTTCCCCACTGATGTATATGTTGTAGCCCTTGGCATTGACGTTCATGCCCATTTCAAGGGCACTCATGGCCCTAGGCTGACCTATGATACTGACTGTTTTACAGCTACTGCGAAGTTGGGCAATCCTTTCTTGGTCATAAGCAAAGTGCGCCTGTTGGACGCTAAGCTCTTCGTTTCTCATGCTTTAATTTTAGGTGGTGGTAAAACCTGTGTCAATAAACTATAATTTCAGATATGAAGCTTCAGGATTTATCAAACAAACTTTCAGATATTTTGGAAATAGGTAGGTTCGTCGGTTGTGATTCTTCTCTTAACGGGCTACAGGTTGGGGATGTCAACTTAGATGTCAAAAAAGTTGCTTTTGCTGTGGACGCTAGTCTTAATACTATCAACAAGGCGGTAGAGCAAGGGGCAAACCTTCTTTTTGTCCATCATGGTCTGTTTTGGGGTCGTCCCTTGGCAATTACTGGCCGTCACTATAACAGAGTCAGCACTTTGATTAAAAATAATGTTGGTCTTTTTGCTTGTCATCTTCCATTGGATGCGCACTTAACTTACGGGAACAACGCTCAAATGGCAAGGGCCCTAGGTATGAAGGATGTTCAAGAGTTCAGTGTTTACAAGGGTGTAAGTGTAGGAGTAAAAGGTGTTTTGCCACATCCAATGACTGCTGATGAGATTGTACAAGCCTTGGGCATACGTCGGAATTCTACGAATTTTGTTGTAAATGCGGGTTCAGACGGACAGCGGCGCTTTTGCTCAGCTGGGATTGTCTCTGGGGAGGGTGCATCAGATATTTATCAAGCTATGGCGGATGGTCTTGATGTCCTAATAACGGGTGAAGGTCGATATTCTACGCTTAATGATTGTCTAGAGACCACTGTTGGCATGCTTTGTCTAGGGCATTACGAAACTGAAACGTTTGGGGTGAAGGCAGTTATGGGTCTGATTTCTCAGGAGTTTGGTCTTGAAACTTGCTTTATTGATGCCCCGCTGGGTTTGTAGCGTTTGAGTTTGTAACGTTTGGATTTTAGTGTTTGCTATTTATAGCGTTTTGTTTGTGGGTTTTGGAATTAGAGAGATGTAGCAGTTTTGCATTTGTGCGGATGCGGATGCATGTGTTATTGTTTGACGCTGGGAACTGTCACTGCGGCTTCTTTAAAAAAAATGCGCGAAGACAAAAGTCCTAAAGCGGGGTTAATACCCGTTTTTAGTACAAGCTAACTTGAGATAATTAAAAAAGGCCAAACTTTTATTCGATACTGCTAGGATTTGGCAAGGAAAACTCCAGCCACTACAAATTGACTGCGATTAGTGATTTTTGTGTTTGATTTCATAGTAGAGTTTCGATATATTTTATTGTGATTTCGTATTTTGAAGTTTGAGGAATAGAATGGGCACTGCCAAGGGATACAAGAGATATCTTCCATTTATACTTACAGCCTCTATAGTTGTGGTGGACCAGATAACAAAGGCCTTAGTTATGCATTTTATTCCGCTAAATACCATTGCGGCCAGTTTCTTTGGAGATTTTTTAATTATTATGCATGTTCGAAATACAGGGGCGGCTTTTAGCCTTGGCGCAGAAAGTTCTGTCTTTTTGAGGGTGCTTGTATTTATAATTATCCCCATGGTGCTTATGGGCGGCATGAGTTATCTTGTTTTATCTAAGAAAAATTACATGACAAATGTCCAAAGATGGTTCATAGCAGGTATTATTGGTGGCGGTTTAGGAACCTTAATAGACCGCATTTTTCGTTTTAATGACGGGGTGGTAGACTTTATAAGTGTAAAGTTCTATGGTATCTTCGGTTTGGAACGCTGGCCGACTTTTAATGTTAGCGATAGTTGTGTTGTAATCTTTGTAATACTGTTTGCGCTATCGGTAATATTTACAAAATCAGACAACACCACTGATGCAGATCAAGCTTCAAAAAAGGCAAAGTCATCTAAACCCACTCATTCCGCCAGCACCCCTAATTCAGACAAGAGAAGTCATAAAGACTAAGGAGAAACCAATGAACACAGAATCCAAAAAGAAAAGGAATACAGTAATATTTGTGGCAGTAGCAACAGTTCTGAATGTAGTTTTAATGGTCTTTTTTCTAATCTGCGGCTACATTCTTCTTGCTAAGTTCGGAAAACCCGAAAACGTAACTGCAAATCAAATTTGGGTTGTTGTAATTTTCCTAGGTTCAATAGTCCTATCCTGGCTTATATACAGTAGGATGGTGAAGTGGTACATGAAGAAAGTTAACATTGATGAAAAATTTGCTCCACTAATCGGCCCCAAAAGATATAAAAAACGCCCTGACGACTCACAAAGCAACCCACGTAACACAACCCAAAGCGATTCACAAAACAACTCGCAAAGCATAAAGGGGTAAAACATTGCTAGCACTTGAAAACTGTAGGTGGTTTCCATTTAGTGACGAGCCCCTGCGCTTAGAACATCGCTACTTCCACATACATGGCAACTCCCAAGAAGGCCTTTTCGGCATGCAGGTTCTCTGTGATCCCCAAGTCCTTCTCCCCGAGCAAAGCTGCGATGGCAAATGGCACATGTTCGTCCACTCTTGGATTGGAATCCATCACTACATCTCCAACAGTGGCATAGCTTGGGAACCACGCAAAATGATAGTTTTTCGTGGACACTCACCCTTTATTTTCATCGAAAACGAAAACTACTACCTAATCTACGAAAACCACGACCGCAACATCTCCGTCGGCCACAAAAAACCCGACGCCAAGCGCGACAAATACTCCTGCATCGAAATGCGCACCTCTACCGACCTTGTCTCTTGGAGCGAGCCCCGCGTCCTCCTCGACAGCCGCACCATACCCTTTGCCGGCGACTACCTCAAATACCCGCGCATCTCCCGCCCACAACTAATCAAAACTGGCGACGAATATCGCCTCTATTTCGGTGCCTCCCACCTAAAACTCCCCGACACCGGCCAAAAAGTCTCCCGCTACTTCGCCTCAGTCTCAGCTACATCCCTCACCGGTCCCTACACCATGCAAAAAACCGCCCGCCCGCTACTTCAACCCATCCCTGACGATCAATGGGCCAACCTTGGCTGCGGCAGCATTCGCGTCGTACCATGCGGCGACGTCCTCTACGCCTTCCAATGCCCAGTCTACTGGGACTCCAACCGCCGCCGCACCAGTTCCTGCATGCTCCTCCTGAAAAGCTACGACGGCTACGAATGGCAACGCTGCTCCGACACCCCAATTCTCACCACGTCCGAACATGGCTGGTCAAGCTCGTACATCATGGGCTGTGACGTCCACTTCAAACAGAACGAGGCCTGTTGGTACTGTTATTTCTCAGCCTCCGGAACAAAAACCGTGAAGAAACTCTTCTTCAAACTCAACTACAAGACCGAGTCCGTTGGCCTGCTTGTCGGTAGCATTCCCGACCGCCGCTTGCGCTCTTAGCCTTACTGAACTACGAATTGAGGCCGTCTTTCCTGTTTCTTTCGCTCTTCCTTGCTTAGTATTTCTATACTAGTTACAGAGCGCCCAGTAACAAACATTGAAATTGCGTACATGCAGTCTTTCCATACTTCCAGATCTGGGAAGTCAATGAAATTGTGCACTGTATCTTTGCAAACTAAGCATTTAGCTGGAGTGTCGGCACTATCCAGAGCTTCAGCATAGAGCATTGAGTCATCAAGAAGTGGGTCGTGGTCCGCACAGAAAATTAAAGCTTCTGGAAGTCTAGAGTGGTCCTTTGCAAGTAGAGGTGAAAACAGAGGGTCCAAAATGTCCTTTGGTTCTCTTGAGTAATTCTGAATATAAAATGTCATTGCCTTGCTAGTAATAGTAGGACAATCCTTAAAAATTTCGTAGCTTCTTGTTCTCAGTCTGCCGTCAGTTATTGGCGAAAGAAGAATTTGCCCAGCAATCTTAGGTCCCTTTCTGTCCCTTGCAAGACGGCTAACCCCTGCTGCCAAATTACCACCTGCGCAGTTACCCATTACATAAATCTTATCGGGGTCAACCTTCCAGTACCTTGCTCCCTGAGTTGCCCAAAGAAATGCATGATAGCAATCCTCTAATGGAGTTGGAAATTTGAACTGTGGTGATAGCCTGTAGTCAACAGCCAAAACACTAGCACCCGTGAAGTTGCAAATGTTACTACAAACAGCACGGCACTTTTTCATATTCCCAAGCATCCATCCGCCATCGTGGAAAAAAATAATTAATGAATTCTGACCGACAAATGTTTTAGCTTTGAATTTTTCGAAAAGGTACCCCGTTATGGCTCCATCAGTTACTGGAATTATGAACGTTCTTGTAATAACGCCCTTTGTCTTCGGTCTGTATAGGCTGTTAAAAACAAGTTGCTTAAACTCTGACCGATTATATGCCTGAATATCTTCTTCTGAAGCTACAGTAACATCCGCAAGTTCAACAGACTTTCGTTTATTGAGAATTCTTTTAAGTTTTGGATTCAGTGTATACTCGACCATGATAAAACATTATGATATATTGAAATTCAATCTAATTCAATGATATTAAATTTGGAGCATAATGCCGGAGGGCTTGTATGATTCTTGTAACTGGTGGAGCAGGCTTCATTGGAACGCATTCATGCGTTGAACTTATTAATGCTGGCTACGATGTGGTTATCGTAGATAATCTAGTTAACAGCCATGAAAAAGCAATTGACAGGGTGCAAGAAATAACTGGCAAGCGTCCTTTATTTTTCAAATTAGATGTCTGTGACGAAAACGCCCTTGATGAAGTATTTTCAAAATATCCAATCGACAGTGTCATTCACTTTGCCGGACTTAAAGCCGTAGGCGAAAGTGTTCAAAAACCGCTTCTTTACTTTAGCAACAACCTTGATGCCTCGTTAGTGCTTTGCAAAGTAATGAAAAAGCACAATGTCAAAAAACTAGTCTTTTCTTCAAGTGCCACAGTTTATTCTGGTGATAATCACATGCCAGTAAACGAGGAGAGCAAAACTGGAAATTGTACAAACCCTTATGGATGGACAAAATACATGTCAGAGCAAATTTTCAAGTCGCTTTCAGTCGCAGACCCTGATATGTCCATAGTTCTTCTTCGCTACTTTAACCCAGTTGGCGCCCACAAGAGTGGCCTAATCGGCGAATCCCCTCAGGGCATTCCAAACAACCTAATGCCATATGTTTCTCAAGTTGCTGTTGGAAAACTTGACCACTTAACTGTCCATGGTAATGACTATGATACCCCAGACGGCACCGGAGTTAGAGACTACATCCATGTTGTTGACCTAGCAAAGGCCCACGTCCTAGCGGTTCAGTATGCTGACACTCACAAGGGTTGTGAGGTTTTTAACATCGGAACTGGCAAGGGTTACAGCGTTCTTGATATTGTTCATGCCTATGAAAGAGCCTGTGGAAAACCTATTCCTTATGTAATGGGGCCCAGAAGAGCAGGCGATCTGCCCACCGTCTTTGCCGAGACAACCAAAGCCCAGCAAGTTCTTGGCTTTAAGGCCGAGTGTGACCTAGACCAGATGTGCGAGGACTCTTGGAGATGGCAAAGCATGAACCCTGAAGGTTTCTGACCCAATCCATAGTCCAACAACCTTTTCAAACTGCTTGCATCATCCTTATGCTAAGCAGTTTTTTTATGCCGTTTTTGAGATTTTCAACAATTTTCATTTGTTTTTGTTCTCAAAGGAAAATGAACCTTGGTCAAGTCAATGTCAGAAACTCAGTCCTTGCTTGCCAATGCTTGTAAGCAAATCTTATATACGCTCTTCTTATGCCTAGCTGCAGCCAACTTTTTGAGTTATTGGGCCAAATCTAGCTTAACACAATAAGAGGCCATCGTTTTTCTGTCACAGATGAGTGTCCCAGAATTATTTTGCGCTTCAATTTTATAACCAAACTGTCTAAAACACTTGATTTTTAGCCTGCCTTAGTGGCTATGCACTTAGGACTCGGTCAAATTGTAAAAATTTAAGCGAATTGAACGAATTGGGGGAGAAAAGCAGGGAAGGGGAGAGGAAAATTTTTTAAACAAAAAGTGCAGAAGTGTCATGGTGGTGGTATAATAGCGAAGAAGGGAGGATTTTTGTATGCAGAAGGTCATTACTATTGGTAGAGAATTTGGAAGCGGGGGACATGAGGTTGGACTGAGGTTGGCAAAGAGGCTGGATATTCCATTTTATGATAAGGAACTTATTACGCTGACGGCGGAGAATAGCAGGTTTGCGGAGAGTTACTTGGTGAAAATGGATGAGCAAAGGCCGAGTTTTTTGAATATGGGGTCAGCGGGGATGCTACCAGGGGCCGGCGGGACGTCGGCGGTGCATGGAACTATGAATAGTTTTTACAATTTGTCGCCGAATGACCAGATATTTTTGGAAACGTCAAAGGTGATGCACCAACTAGCGGAGAAGGGGCCCTGTGTAATTGTGGGGCGCTGTGCTGATTATATTCTGAGGGATATTGATCCAGTAAATTTCTTTATTTGTGCTGACATTAAGGATAGAATTGCCAGAAAACTCGCTCTAGATGAGCATGCGGCGAAGGATGAGCAGGCGATGGAGAAGTTGATTCGCCAGACGGACAAAGCGAGGAAGAGGTATTACACGTATTACAGTCATGAGGTCTGGGGTGCGGCGAAGAATTATCATTTGTGCATCAACACGAGCGTTGTCGGTGTGGACGGTGCGGTGGAGATAATCATGAAGTTCGTCGAGGAATTTAGGCGCAAGAACCTGATGCCGGACCTGTGATGGAGCGGTTGGACCGGATTTTGAGCGAGGCTGGGGCGTACTCGAGGCGCGAGTGCGCGACTTTGGTGCGACGTGGCCTAGTGACTGTTGACGGGGTTTTGGCAACAAGCGCGGCACAAAAAGTGCCAGAGGGGGTGGCGATTTTGGTGCGCGGTGTGCTTGTTGAGCGGCGGCGGCCAGTAGTGTGCGCGATGAATAAGCCGGCGGGTTTTGTTACGTCTACTGCCGAGGCAGAGGCGGGGAGTCGGACTGTGATGGAACTGCTTCCCGAGAATCTGCGGCGACAGGGCGTAGTGCCAGTGGGGCGACTAGATAAGGACACAGAGGGACTGCTTCTGCTTACGAATGATGGGGATTTGCTACACCGGATTATTTCACCGAAGTTCCATGTGGAGAAGAGTTATCTAGTTAGATACGATGGTGTTCTGAGTGAGGCTTCGGTGGGCTTGGTCCGTGATGGGCTTGTGCTGCGCGATGGTTCGGTTTGTAAGGGGGCGACTATTGAGCAACTAGGCAACGGAGTTTGCACGATTACGATTTCAGAGGGGATGTATCACCAAGTTAAGAGAATGTTTGCCGCAATTGGTTGCCATGTGACTTATCTTAAGCGCGTTCAAATTGGGCCAATTAAGCTTGGTGATTTGGAGAATGGGGCTGTGAGGGAGTTGAGTGTTGAAGATGTAGCAACGCTGAGGGGGAGTGTGGGGAAGTGAGAGGGGTGCTAGTGCACTAAAACTAGGGTGCCTTTAGAGGAGAAGTATTTTAAAAACGTCCATAGAAGAAAAATTAACTGAGAATAGTAAAATTGTCCAATTCAATCTTGAACAAACCCTAAATTAAAGTGTCACACTAATAACAAAAAAAGAAATGGAGCCAAGCGGAATCGGACCGCCGCTTGTGCCATGCGAAAGCACCGTTCTACCACTGAACCATGGCCCCGTGACTGTGAGTATACTCAATTGAAACGTTTTTGTTAAGATGGGGCTTTCAGTTTCCTGGGCCCCATCTATATTTCTCAATTTGTGCTTTCAACCGCAGGCGCCAGTGACTGAGCAAAATCAGGTGCCTCTCCGTTTGGAGGAACTGGCTGACCACTTAGGCTGTTAAATCCATCAGAAGGTGGCAAGGGTTGGACGTTTAACATGTCAAACTCACCATTGGAAATGCTCCCCTGAACTAGAGTAATCAGATTGTCTACATCGATATAGTTGGCCAAAATGTAAAGTGCCAACTGGATGGCTTGGTCCGAATCAAGTTCAGTTGGAAGTGTTACCCCGTCTGGAAGTTGAACTTCACTTGCTCTGGAAATTAGGCTTTGGAGAATAGGTTTTAGATTTGCATCTACCCAAGGGGAAGCATTAAAACCATTGACTGTACGCATTCTCCCCTGATTGCCACCAAAGTCGCCTCCAAACCTGCCAAAATCTCCAAAATCAGGCCGTCCACCTCCATCAGCGCTAGGTCCGACGTTCATGCCAATGATGCCCTGAGAGACGGTGTTAGCTGTCATTTCCATGGTCACAACCGCTTCTTGGGCCATGAAAATGGATCCTTGTGGCATCAGTCCGTCTGTGCTGGGGTCTCTAAAAACACCTAGTGAAAGAGTGTAAGATTCATTGGAGACAAAGGCCTGAGTTCCGAAAACAATGGATGTTAAGGTTGGAACATCGTATGGAACTACAAAACCCATGATGACGTTTCCACTATCGTCTAAGATGGCGATATGGTTTCCAGCGTGGAAGGTGCGATCCCCATACGCTATCGAGTACCCTGTTGTGGCAGATGACTTTGGCATGTTGTTTCCGTTGCCCGCGCCAACGTAAGTGCCGCCTGTGAAAGTGAAATTTGCATCGTTATCGCAGTCAAATGCCTGTTCACGAGACGATGACATGCAGATTACCGTGCCGCCGTGGATTTCGATTGTCCCGTTCGAGTCAATTGAGTCGTTAGCACTGGATATAGCATATACGTAGCCACCATTAACCACTATCGACGCGCCCGCGTTTAGGCAGTCATCCGTACTCCGAACTTGAACCACGCCACCATTGATGTAAAGTGCGTTTTTCGCTTCGATACCTTCTGGACTAAGTGACTCTTCGTTGGAGTAATTATATGGTGTACCAGTAGTTACCACATTCACCACTCCGCCGTTGATGTATACGTTTGCTACAGGGTCATCATCTGTTGTCGCCGTCAAAGCGTCCTCATCTCGGTCCCAGCCAGCCGTAATCGCCTTCCCAACGGATACCACGTTTACTTGTCCACCATTTATTTGAACATAACCAAGGCCTGTACCAAGTCCTTCGGTTCCATTTACCTTGATTCCCTTTGACTCAGTTGCATGCACATTCCCATTTGCTTGAATGTCTAGCACTCCATTATTCATCACAAAAAACATATCAGCGCTAATCATATTCCCCTCAGCGCCTTGGTCCCCAACAATGGTCAAGTTCCCACCATTAACAGTAACCCCTCCGTCCACCTTCACACCATGTTTCTTGAACACATTCACCAGCAACTCTCCCGTTGTTGTGTTCGATACCTTGGCCTCGCCATTGGGCAGAGAATTATTTACTGGTCCATCAAATATTATGCTCCCAGCCGAGGTTATTGTCCCCTTTTTCTCATTATTCGGACTATCAGAAATAATGTTATTCGACCCAGCCTCACTATGAATAGTTGCTGTTGTACTACTTTTTAGTTGCACAGCAGGAAGTTTATCGCCGGTAATACTTACATTGTCCAACACCAAAGTGTAGTCGGCATTATCACTCTTAACAATCAATGAACCATTTAGAACACCGCTTAACTTAATGGTAACATTTTCGGTCCCATCGTACCTAACTTCTAGGTTTCCATCACTATCAAATTCGGCCTTTACCAAGGACGAACTACTGTTTCCATTTTCCAAATCAATGGCCGCATCTTCAGTAGGAGCCTCTGAAATTTCAGTTATACCTTGTGTATAGGCCATCGTTGCCAAAATTAGTGAAACTGCTAAAGTAAGAATAAATCGTTTCATGTCATACCCCTTTTGAATTACGAAAACAAAATATCCCCAATAGGGAGTATCTTCAACCAAGTGCGCCTTCATCTACACAAATCTACAAATACAAAAATCTGCTAGCACCTATTTCTCTATCTATTTTGCAAAACTAGCAGGCCAAATTATGAATATTTACAAAATTGCTCCATCATAAGATATACTTAACTAAGATGCACACAAAATTAACGGAGGCCCAATGAACCTATCAAATATAGAAAACCCAACTCCCATTCCCCAACTTCTTGACATTCAGCGCAATTATTTCCGCTCGGGTAAGACCTTGGACGTAGATTTTCGCATCCAGTGCCTGAAAAACCTCAGGTCAACCATATTGGAACATCAAAGCGATATTGAAGATGCACTAAATAAGGACCTAAGAAAAACCGGCTTTGAAACCTACATGACCGAAATTGGCATGGTTTTAGATGAAATACGCTATCATCTAAAATGCATAAAAAAGTGGACCAAAATTAGGAAAGTCAAAACACCATTATCTCAATTCCCTGCCAAAAGTTATGTTGTTCCACAACCCTACGGAGTTGCCCTAATTATCAGCCCATGGAACTACCCCTTCCAACTCTGCCTAGAGCCCTTAGTTGGTGCCATCTCAGCTGGCAACACTGCTATTCTCAAACCCTCTGCCTACGCCCCAAGCACGTCCGCATGCATCGCAAAACTAATTAGCCAAGTCTTCGACCCCGGCCACGTAAGCGTCGTTCAAGGCGGCCGCGCCGAAAATCAGGCCCTTCTTGACCAAAAATTTGACTACATTTTCTTCACTGGTAGCGTCGGAGTCGGCAAAGAGGTCATGTGCAAAGCCGCCGCCCATCTTACTCCCGTCAGTTTGGAACTTGGCGGCAAAAGCCCAGTAATTATCGACTCCACCGCTGACCTAGAAATCGCCGCTCGCCGCCTAGCATTTGGCAAAGTCCTCAACGCCGGCCAAACCTGCGTTGCCCCTGACTATCTCCTTATCCAACAAGGCCTTAAAGATAAATTCCTTCCACTTCTTCTCAAAGAAATCCAAGCCTTCTTCCCCAACGGCGACTACTCAGACAGCCCCGTCATTGTCAACGACAAACACTTCTCTCGCCTTCGCACACTAATCGACGACACCCTCCATCTTGGCGCCCGCGCCTACCTCGCCCCACACTTCGACCCTGACACTCGCCTAATCACCCCCACCATCCTCGATAACCTCGACTTCTCCAGCCCCATCATGGGCGAAGAAATCTTCGGACCCATCCTTCCGGTCATCGAATTTCCCGACCTTGACTGGGCCATCTCCCAAATCCTCCAAAGACCGAGCCCCTTGGCTCTGTACCTATTTTCTAACAACCCCAAAGTGCAAGAGCGTATTCTCCACACAATCCCCTTCGGCGGTGGTTGCATCAACGATACTATCATCCACCTTGCCACCCCGCACATGGGCTTTGGTGGTGTCGGCGAAAGCGGAATGGGCAGTTACCATGGTCAAAAAAGCTTCGACACGTTCACCCACTACAAAAGTATCGTCCACAAATCAAATCTTCTCGACCTTCCTATGCGCTACCACCCCTATACTCAGCGTAACCTTAGCATCATCAAGCATTTTCTCAAATAGAGTTGCCTTTGCGTACAAAGTAGTAAACCCAAAAGGGCCAAGTTCTACGCAAAGAATTTAACGAGGTAGACATCGGACTTTTTAAACCTGTTTGTTGAGTTTAACACAACTTATTTGCTACCACACTTCTTTAGGTCACTTTGAATCGGAGGGGTGGTATTCAATTTCTGCATATTCGGGTGGGGGATTTTGCAAGTCTGCACTGTTTTTGCCTGTTTTGAGCTCCTGCTGAAATAACTCCTTCATTTGGCTGATGCCAGAATTATTGCTAAGCTCGTCGAGGCTCATTTTGCCATTGTATATTTTTGACATTATTTTGATGTAGGATTCGCCAAGGGCTGTTGTTAGGATGCCTGCAGTTGTAGCGGCAATTGCACCTCCAACTACTGAGCCAACTCCTGGAATGAGTTTTAATAAACCTGACACAACGGATTTTCCTAAAATTGTCATTCCGCCAGCGCCTAGGGTTGATGCTACAAGGGTAGTAACAAAATTTCTGGTAACATTTATGCCAAATAATTTGGTGATTGTTGCAATCATTGTTACTTGGGTTGGAATAAGTAGAGCTGCATCCGAAATTGGTATTGGAGTTGCTCCAATTGCTGTTGCGCTTATGGTTGCGGCTTTTACTGCCGCTCTAGCTCTTTGTATTTTTGTATCTAAAGAAACTTTTTGTATGTTTTGCAGAGTATCTTTCAATGGTTCTGGCAATTCAAGTTCCATGATTTTAATTAGGACATCAAGTCCATAAGCTTTTGCTGTGTATTCATCGTTAAGGTCATAATCCTGTGCCAAGACGGGGATAACTTCAACTATATCTAAGTTTTCTGCTAGAATTGTCTTCCTCATTTCCCTAGCTTTGTTTTTGTCAAAGGATTGAGTTAGGATAATGATTATAGGAACTGGAACTTTGTTTTTTTGGTTTTCTACTGTGAGTTCTTTTAGCCATTTAATTTCTTGTGGCTCTATGCGGTTGCTTGCTGTGCTGATGCAGTACCAAATGCAGTGGATTGCCTTGTTGACATCCCCGCTAGCATTTCCCCTACGAATGGTAGCCAGTATTTCTTCTTTCACCTGGTCTTGAACTACCTTGTCTAGTTCAAAGCCTTTTGTGTCATATATGACAAGGGGAAGACCGCCTTTTGTGTATTGGCTCATTTTATTAGTAACTGGTTTTCCAATACCAGTTTCTGCGAGATTTTCACGAAATACGGAGTTTATTAGAGTACTTTTGCCTGTTCCAGATCTGCCTACTACTATGATATTCATGGTGTTTAACTTTATTTTTGATAATGCCTCAATAATCATTTGCCCTAAATCATTTGCGTCTATATCCATGCTGTTACTTCTCCTTCGGCTTTTCCTTCCTTACTATTTCGGGCCCCATGTCTTCGATATTGATTTGGTTTTTCTTATTTGAGTTTTTATATATTCTGCCCTCAAGTTTTTTTGTTAAAGGCAAAATCAACAAAAAATAGACGGCCACGACCGCCACAATTCCTATTATCCAATATATGATATACAAAGTAACTATCTCCTATTATTCACAACGCGACATGAAAAGATTATCACCCCCTCCAACATGGGGTGTCAAGAGAGGCGGAGGTGCCAAGGGACTCGTGGGTTGATTGCACAGATGGTTGGTCTTTTTATACCTAAAGCTTGTTGCCCTTACTTGACTGTGAATAGTCACAACTATTTTATATTGACACTGTGTCAGAATAGTGCTATTACATTTATGCTGACATTGTGTCAGAATGATTTTCGATGCGGCTTAGCAGCGTTTTGCGATTTAGTGCTACCGCGTGAAGAGGATGTGTCTATGCCAAAAGGTTCATTAGAGTTGACTCAGGCTCGCCGTGACGAAATTATCAACGCCTGCGAAAAACTCTATCAAACACATAGTTTCAAAGAAATTACACTCAAGGAAATTGCCTCGGCAACCACATTTACGCGAACATCAATCTACAACTATTTTCGAACCAAGGAAGAAATTTTTCTGGCCCTTCTAGAACGAGAATATTGGCAATGGATATCTTCTTTGCAGTCAGAGTTTCAAAAGTACCAGTCCCTGACAGTAGACCAGTTTGCCATTATTATGGCGCGTACATTGCAAGGCAGATCTCAACTTTTGAAGATTCTTTCGATGAATCATTACGATATGGAGACAGGAAGTCGACCCGAGAATCTTGCGCAGTTTAAGGTTGCCTATGGTCAGGCACTTAAAACTGTTCGACAGGCATTGGACAAATATTTTTCCAATATGAGTGATTCTGAAAAGCAGAATTTTATATACACATTCTTTCCGTTTATGTTCGGAATTTATCCATACTCTTTTGTCACAGAAAAGCAGCGGGTGGCAATGGAAAAAGCGAATGTTAACTATGTGTTTATGAGTATATACGAACTTACCTATAACTGCGTAAGACGACTTTTAAACGCAGAGTAAACGTAGAGGTTGAGAAATGAAAGTTGTAATGATTTAGGGAAGTCCGCACAAAAATGGGTCTTCGAATATGCTAGCATCTCAGTTTGCAAAAGGATGCCAGGAAGCGGGACACACAGTAGTGGAAATGGATGTAGCGCACATGAAAATTCACCCCTGTCTTGGTTGTGGTTATTGCAGAAAAAATGGAACCAACTGTGTGCAAAAAGATGATGTCCCAGAGGTTATGGACCAGATTATTTCTGCAGACATGGTAGTTTTTGTGACGCCAATTTACTACTTCGGCATGACAGCGCAACTAAAAATGCTAATCGACCGTTTTTACAGTTATAACGAAAAGCTAAAGAGTAAGCGCATGAAGGCGGTTTTGATTGTTGCTGCAATGGAATCGAAGGAGGAGGGGCTTAAAGCACTTTCGGACCACTATTTGAAAATCTGTAAGTACCTAAACTTTACTGATTGTGGGCAGATATTGGGCACAGATTGTGAAAGTCCAGAAGCAACAAAGGATAGTCCACATATGGAGCAGGCATACCAACTTGGAAAATCTATCTGAGAAAATAAGGAGCAAAATAATGAGCAAAAATAAAGTACTAGTAGCATATTTCAGTGCAAGTGGAACAACAGAGAAAGTTGCAAGGAAAATTGCACAAATCTCTGATGGAGATTTGTATGAAATTAAGCCCAAGGTACCATACACAATGGCGGACTTGGATTGGATGAATCCAAAATCCAGATCTTCAGTAGAGATGAAAGACCCTCAAAGCCGTCCAGAGTTGGCAGAAAAAAATGCCAATATTGCGTCATATGACACAATTCTGCTGGGCTTTCCAATTTGGTGGTATGTGGCACCTAGAATTATCGATACTTTTTTGGAAAGTTATGACTTCTCAGGAAAAAGAATCATTCTGTTTGCTACCTCTGGCGGAAGTGGTTTCGGAGGGACAGTTTCTGGGCTAAAGACTTCAGTAGCAAATAATACACTTCTTATCGAAGGCAAGATACTTAATGGTCATCTCTCAGATTCGGACCTGAAGGACTGGTTGGACGGGGTGTTAACATGGAATACACAAAGTTAGGCAAGTCAGATTTAACAGTTTCGCGTATCTGTCTTGGATGCATGGGTTTTGGCAATGCCAAAACTGGTCAGCACAGTTGGACAGTAGACGAAACTCAAACTAGAGCGATTATTAAGCATGCCCTAGAATCTGGTATTAATTTCTATGACACTGCAATTGTTTACCAAAATGGTACTAGCGAGCAATTTGTCGGCCGAGCCTTGAGTGATTTTGCACATCGGGATGACTATGTCATTGCGACAAAATTTCCAACTCGCACACAGGAAGAAATAGATAACAATATCTCAGGACAGAATCATGTTGAAAATTGTCTGAATCAAAGTTTGAAAAACCTAAATCTAGATTATGTTGATCTTTATATCTACCACATGTGGGACTATAACACACCCATGGAAGAAATTATGGAAGGTCTAAGTAACGTAGTTAAGGTAGGCAAGGCTCGTTACATCGGAATATCTAACTGTTTTGCCTGGCAACTTGCTAAGGCCAATTTTTATGCCAGACAGATGGGTTTTCCAGAGTTTGTCTCAGTACAAAACCACTATAATCTTATAGCTCGTGAAGAAGAGCGAGAGATGGCCCCATTCTGCATAGACCAAAATATTGCAATGACACCATATAGCCCCCTAGCTGGTGGGCGACTTTCCAAGCTTCCAGGCCAAAATTCCAAACGCCTAGAAGAGGATTCCTATGCCAAGTTTAAGTACGATGGCACATCTCAGATAGATGGAAAAATCATAGCTCGTGTAGCAGAATTGGCCACCAAGTTGGGAGTACCTATGACAGAAGTTTCGCTGGCTTGGCTTTTTTCAAAGGTTACAGCTCCAGTAGTTGGAGCTACCAAAAAAGAGCACATTGATGGTGCTGTTCGTGCGGTAAATTTAAAGCTAACACAGGAGCAGATTGACTACTTGGAAGATCTTTATGCTCCACATTCTTTAGTTGGAGTGATGGCACAAAATGGTAAGGAAATGGTAGGAAAAGTGAGATGAATATCTGCACTACACAGTAAATTTATAATTGGAGGAAATAAAATGGAAAAAATCACACAAACTGCTGGTAGAAATCAGCTTGGAAACTTTGCTCCAGATTTTGCTCATTTTAATGATGATGTCCTATTTGGAGAAAACTGGAACAATAAAGACATTGACCTAAAAACTAGGTGCATTATAACAGTGGTAGCTTTAATGTCTTCTGGCATTACGGACAGCTCCTTGGTTTATCACCTACAAAACGCCAAAACTCACGGCGTAACAAAGGCAGAAATTGCTGCCATTGTAACACATGTCGGATTCTACGCTGGCTGGCCAAAAGCTTGGGCTGTATTTAATCTTGCCAAGACAGTCTGGACAGAAGATGAACCAAGCACCACGGACGTATCATCCGCCACTTCCTCCGAAACCGATAAGGGCATGGCAAAGCACGCCGCTTCCATGATTTTCCCAATCGGGGCTCCCAACGACGCCTATGCCCAGTACTTCAGCGGCCAAAGCTACTTAGCCCCTGTCTCCAAATCCCAAGTAGGCGTCTTCAACGTCACCTTCCAGCCCGCCTGCCGCAACAACTGGCACATTCACCACTCCTCTCATGGCGGCGGCCAAATCCTCATCTGCGTCGCCGGCCACGGCTTCTACCAAGAATGGGGCCGCCCCGCCGTCGAAATGCTCCCCGGCACCTGCGTCAACATCCCCGCCGGCGTCAAACACTGGCACGGCGCCGCACCCGATAGCTGGTTCAGCCACCTGGCCATCGAGGTCCCCGGCGAAAACTGTTCCAACGAATGGTTAGAACCTGTCTCTGACTCTGATTACACCCAAGCAGCCCGAGGCCTTTGACATGAAAAAACTCTTTGCTCTTTTTCTATCAATCTTATTTCTATTTGCCGCCTGTAGTACCAAGTCAAGCGATGCACTTTCCGCGTCAGGAGCAAATTCTAATCTAAGCGACCACAAAATACTTGTTGCTTATTTTTCCGCCACTGGCAACACAGAAGGGATAGCCCAAAAACTAGCAAATGGTCTTGGTGCTGATTTGTACGAAATTACTCCCCAACAACCATACACTAGTTCAGACCTAAACTATGGCAATTCTCAAAGTCGTTCCACTTTAGAAATGAATGACCCAAGTGCACGTCCTGCCATTTCTGGCACAATCGCAAACATTGACCAGTATGACCTAATATTTATTGGCTACCCCATCTGGTGGGGGCAAGCTCCCAGAATCATTAGCACCTTTGTCGAAAGTTACGACCTTTCAGGCAAAACTCTTGTTGCATTCTGCACCTCCGGTAGTAGTGGCTTCGGTCAAAGCGATGCTGCCTTGCGCTCGGCCACTTTGGGCTCTACTTGGCTTACCGGACACCGCTTTTCAAGTAACGCCTCATCCGCCGACATCCTTTCTTGGGCCAACTCCTTAAGTCTCAATTAACATGAAAACAGGGTCTACCATTCAAGTAGGCCCTGTTTTATTGCTATTCGCACAAAATTCAACTTAGCTTTAGTTCAATTGCGGCATGTCATATTGTTAAGAGAAGTTTTCTTCTTCGTTTTTACCCTTTTTGCCCAATTTCAAGCAAAAAGGGATAAAAATTATCACCAAACGCTTGAAAAAAGACCTTTTGGGTAAAACTTGGGCAAGGAAGACATCCCAAGCAACCTCATACGGGGCAAGGCAAAGTAGTGTTTTTTCAGGACTTTGGGAACCTCCGGCACATTTATAAAGGTTTTTATCGCATGTTTATGAAAGTCCCCATTCCTAGTCAGAAGCACTACAAATAGGTGCGCTAAAACTAGATGCCTTAAGCGCAGAAGTGTAGCAAAAAATTTCATGGAAGAAAAATATCTGTGCTTAGTAACCCATACTTTAAATGGCATGAAGGGTAGAAAAAGCAGAGCGAAAGCACCATGAAACTAAAAATAAATGAAAAAGACTCTTAGAAGATATGGTATTTTATAAAGTTATATGTATAATAGAAATTGCCTTGTAGTACTTAGTTTGTAGCTTGTTTCTCCAGTAAACATCGCTTAATGATAGCCACATGAGATCACTCCTTTAGATGTTTACTGCTCCTCTCTAAGTTTTATTGCTTTGAACTGAGTCTACAAGGCTTCTATTTTATATAAACCTACTCCTCTGGCACTTATTGCGATAATAGATATAAAGGAAAAGGATATTTCCATGGAATTTTATTGTTCAAAATGCGGGAAAAGAGAAAGTATAAGAACTCTAAAACCAAACTGCGACTGCGGTGGACTTTGGAAGTTGGATTATAAACCTCCGAAGTTTGATTTGGCAAAGGTAGATAAAAGCCAGTGGAACATCTTCCGCTACAGAAATTTTATGGCCCTAGAGGATGATACGTGGCAAGAAGTCAGTCTTGGCGAGGGGATGACGCCCATTGTCAGGTTGGATGAGAATGTCATGTTGAAGATGGACTATTTCATGCCCACACTGTCATTCAAGGACAGGGGCGCGGCGGTCCTGATTTCACATTGCAAGGCCATTGGGGTGGACCACGTGGTACAGGACAGTAGCGGCAATGCTGGCAATTCGATAGCCGCATATTGCGCAAAGGCATCTATTTTATGCGATATATACGTTCCAGAGGCTACCAGTCCAAAAAAAATCGACATGATTCGCGCACACGGCGCTAATGTCACAATCGTCCCCGGAAATCGCGACCACTGCGCCGATGTCTGTCGAGAAAAAATGCGCTTACAGGGTCTGTACTACGCAAATCACGTCTATAACCCGCTGTTCTACGAGGGCACAAAAACCTATATTTACGAAGTCTACGAGCAACTTGGCCGCATTCCCGAAAATCTTGTAATCCCGGTAGGCAACGGAACCCTATTTCTAGGCGCCATCCACGCACTAGAGCACCTACTAGACTCAGGTTGCATCCCCAAAATGCCTCAAATTCTAGCCCTACAATCCGAAAACTGCGACCCACTCCTACGCGCCGCCAGACTGGGCAAAACAGAGCCGGAAATAGTTACTCCCACCCCCACACAGGCCGAGGGCATTGCCATCGGCCGCCCGATGCGCGGGCACGAAATACTGGAGTATGCCCAAAAATATTCTGTTCGCTTCATCCACGCTCCAGAGTCGCGCATCTTAGAGGCTCGCTCCGCTTTGGCAAAACGCGGCATTTACTGCGAGCACACTAGCGCCGCCAACTACGCAGCTTATCTTGCTTATTGCAAAAACAATGGCCCAATTCGTGATTGTCTTATCACAATTTGTGGTGCAGGCCTTAAATCAGACCATTAAAAAATCACTCTTTCTGTTTTGTTCAACTTATAGTAATATGAAAAAACATGGCACTGGGTGTGTCTAGTAAAGAGGGATTGTTCGATGGAATCTAAGGCATATTTTGCAGGTGGTTGTTTTTGGTGCATTACGCCCCCATTTTATGAACTGGAAGGCGTAAAAAGTGTAGCTAGCGGTTTTAGTGGTGGCAAGGAGGAAAATCCTACTTACGAGGATGTAAAGAGTCAACTAACTGGCCATAGAGAAACAATCTGCATCACGTATGACCCTGAAAAAGTAAACTTCAAAAAACTGTTGGACACTTACCTAGAAAATATCGATCCATTCGATGGAGGCGGGCAGTTTATTGACCGCGGAAAATCTTATACCCTAGCAATTTACTACACAACGGAAGAGGAAGCGGCTCTAGCTACGCAAGCTGTGCATGAAATAGCAGTAAAAACGGGAAAAATGCCACAAATTGTAATAGAGCTAATGAATTGTTTCTATATGGCAGAGGAGTATCATCAAGATTGGTACCGCAAAAATCCCCAAGCCTTTAAGTGCGAGATGGTAAGCTCTGGTAGGCGTGCATTGGTGTTTGACACGCTACCAAACACGCGTGATTTGGGTGGACTAAAAGGCATAGATGGCAAGCGTATTATCCCAGGTCGCCTGATTCGCAGTGGAAATCTGTCCAAACTGGAGGGGAAGGATTTAAGTACACTTTCAGATTTAGTAGAAACTGTCATTGATATGAGGACCACAGGTGAGCGTGAGGCAATGCCTGATGTTGTAATTCCAAACTGTGAATATATTAATATTCCTATCGTCGACCAACTGGCGCCAGGTGTTACGCATGAGGTTAAGTCTTCAAAGGACCTTGTGGCAGCTCTTATGTTTAAGCCAAAGGAGTCTAAAAACTATATTAGCGGCCTTTATCGCCAGTTTGTAGCAGGGGATTTTCCGATTGCACAGTATCGTAAGTTTATTGATGTTCTGCTTTCCCCACATAAAAGAGCTGTGCTTTGGCACTGCACTGTGGGCAAGGACCGAGTCGGCACCTCAACTGTGATTCTTTTGCGTCTTTTGGGTGTCTCTGAATCAGACATTTTAGACGATTACATGCAAACAAATGCCAACATCAAAGGCGAGATGGAAAATACAATTCGTTATGTCAAATATAAAAGTGGCAGTGACAGTCCCCTTATTGATCAATCTCTGGCTTATCTTTTTGGCACTGACCCTCAGTATATCCACGCCTTTGACCAGGCTATAAACCAGCGCTTCGGCTCTTTTTCCAACTTTATCTCTAATGGCCTTAAGTTGACTTCTTCTGACATCCAAAAGTTAAGGGATACCTATCTAATGGCTTCCCATTAAAAACGCAATATGAGATGCTAACTAACTGGCTGTGCTTTGACTGTGGGGGTTGGAGGAAAGTAGCATTAGGAAACGTATCTTGGATAAGGCCTGGTCAACGGCCTCGGTTAGAGGGTAGGTGGAGGTATCCTCTGGTTGGAGTTCGGCGAGTTGGATGCCGTAGTCGCTCATGAAGATGAGGTCCTGTGGGTTGTGTTTGAGGGTTGCGGGTGAGGGCATGGTGGCGCAGGGGTTCCATTTGCAGGCGCGGATGGCGGGGTCGCCGTTTTTGTCATGGATTACGGAGGCGCCGAAGAGGCGGCAGATGAGGGGGCGAAGGTGGTAGATGGAGCAGTGGAAGGGGTTGTCTGGGCGGTAGAGGGGGCAGAAGGTTTGGGTTGGAGATGCGGATTTGAGGGTGTGTTGGATTTGCCGGTCTGTGTCGTCGAAGATTAGGCCCATGGCGATGTATTGGGCCTCGGCTATGGTGATGTCGGGGTTGAAGTGTTGGCAACAAGAGCCGCAACCATCTTTGCAGTGGATGCAGAATTTGTTGGTAAAGTTTTGCTGGGCTGTGTCTAGTTGGGAGTAGATGTCGTTGATGGCGGCAAGGCGGCTACCTATTTGGGTGCCGCTTAAAATGCTGAGGGCTTGCTCATATTGCATAGTAATTCTCCGAACGAAAAAATATGGAAAAGTGTGGGTTTTGTAAATAGGGAAGGGGGCCAAAAGCACAGAATCGTTTTAAAAAACTTGCGCACTAATGGTAACTTAGTAAATCGAATGTGAACAGAAACCTAAGCAGCATGCAAACTGGATGTGCATTTTGTAGTTTTGAAATGATCATGCACAATGTTGCCTCTACGTGTCACCTTTGAAAAAGCTGTAAATAGTAAGCACTTACACGATCAAATATTCAAACTTCTGGCGGTATCCGTTTAGCAGCAACCTTGCAACTCTTTTTGCAAAAAGCTATGCCATAAATCCAAATTTCATTCACGTCAAGGTCATTCAGAATAGTGACATATTGCTTATCTTCAATTTGATTTATTGCTTTGGTGCATGCCTCTTCCATCTCGTTACGTCTTTGCACGTTTTTTATCTCGATTACAAAGCCGATTTGATCGTCTATCCTCTTTACAATAAGGTCCCCACGACCAGTTCCTGATTCTCTGTTACTAAGAACTTTCCAAACACTGCACGAACCAAGAAGTGCCGACAAGAAACCATGATAAAAGGATTCTTTTTCATCATGATAACTCATAGTGGTAATTAGCTGCTTATTAAGATATGTGGTAATTGTTTCAGTGTCGCCCTTCTCAAATGCCTCATACATTTCGACTAATTTGTCAGTTTCTGCTTTCACCTTATCTTTAAACCAAGCCTTTACTTGTTTATTAAAAATGTTTCTTATTTCTAGGTTTGGTATGCGCAGAATATAGTTACCTTCAGATGGTATTTGCGTAGTTGTCAGGTAGCCTGTCATATAGAGTAGGCTCCAGATATTGTCGATATTATTTTCTATCTCATTGTATGTAAGTTGCTCATTCACCTCTATGGAGATGGTTTTTCCCGCAATAAGGTCTTCTATGTACGCCTGTAGCGAAGTTCCAGATGCTTTTTCGATAAGTCTACGAATAATATCATTACCACTTGTATTCATCCAGTAATTTTGTGGCTCAGATTTTGGATTGATGTATAAGTCTCTACAGTAGTAAAGCACATCCCATGGGCAATAAACATCTTGATTTCCAAAGTGATATCCATCGTACCATTCTTTGGCTTTTTCATGAAACAGTTCTAGATTGTAGTACTTAAACAAATCATCAACTTCCTGGTCAGTGAAACCAAAATACTCATCAAAAGCCGTATTGGAAATAGAATTAACAACCAAGTTATTAAGCCCTGTAAAGATGCTCTCTCTTGATATGCGCATACACCCAGTGAGTACTGCGAAAAATAGGCTATCATTGGTTTTTAGTGCAGCACCAAGCATTGATCTAATCAAGTCAATCATCTGCTCGTAATAGCCATGCTGATATGCCTTGTCCAGTGGCACGTCATATTCATCAATTAAAAGAATGACTTTTTGTCCGTAGTACTTTTCAAGAAGAGATGTAAGCATTCTTAGACTGATTTTAATGTCTGAGATACCCTCTTTTTGTCCTTTAATTTTTCGTAAAGATATTTTTGCATCGTTCGATATTGCATCGCTATTTACTAAAAATTCTAGGCGAAGTACCTCCTCTCTGACGGTTGCAACTAACATTTCATACGCATCATCAAATGTTAGTCCATTCACATCTTTAAGTGAGATAGATATCACTGGGTATTTGCCCATGTACTTTTCGCATAGTTCTGTGTCCCGACTTACAGCCAAACCCTCAAATAAACTCTTATCTGTTCCAATCTCAAAGAAGGACTTTAGCATACTTAAAGTCAACGTTTTTCCAAAACGTCTTGGACGGGTGAAGAGGTTAACATCCCCACGATTTGTCATTAAATCTTGAATCAGTTTGGTCTTATCAACATAGTAATAATTTTCCTTTCGTAGTTTTTCAAAATTTTCGACACCCACTGGAATTATTTTTTTCTCTTCGTTCATTTGGTTTCACCTCTTGATGTGTTTACTATAAAATCTTCCAAAAGACTTAGCAAGGAAAATATCGTCCTTTTTCCGTGCGTAAAAATTATATTGGACACCATAGCATTTCAGTTGAATAGATGTTTCCTCAAGAGATATTTAAGAAAACAAACTTAACTCAATCATGTTATGATAAAACCAACTGTGAATGGTGACCCAAAAATTGAAAATAAGGTGGCAATTGATTAGAATTTAGGAATGGTTTTGCCATATAAAGCGTAGATTTGTGTGGTCGATTCTGTATGGGAGTTTGATATGAGAGTTGCATTGGGCTTGGTTAAAAGCGTGGTAGCTAATGGACAGGGGTATTATTTTAAGACTGAAAATGGGGCTTTGAGTGTCACTGTCATAAATGAGGATGTTGTTCTTTTTGATTACTTAATAGATGGCTATACAGTATCGAAAAAAATGGAAGATGTTAGTCGGATGCTTTTTGGCGCAGAGGACCAGTCTGAAATGCACTTGGTTGAGTGTTGCTTGGTTGAAAGTGCAGAAAACTGGGTAGTTCGCTTTGGAAATTCTGAAGTAAGAGTGGATAAGACGGATAGTACTATATCTGTGATAAGGGATGGAAAGCTGGTTTTTGGAGGGCGAGCAGGAGGGGCGGATACTGTAATTCCTCAAACTCAATTTCGGCTTTTGGGCACTTGGTATGAAAGGAACATAGCCAAGGGACAATCTGAAGTAATTGGGCGATTTGATTTTGCAATAAATGATGGCGATAGTTTCTTTGGACTTGGGGATAAGGCAGGAATTCCGGACCACAGGGGAAAAAGGCTCAGAATGTACAACAAGGATGCCATAGGGTATGACGCAAGATTCTCAGATCCGCTTTATAAGTCAATTCCGCTGATTATAAAGCACAATATTGGAGCGGGCGATGTTGGGGTGTATCTGCCGGTACCATGTATACAGGCGGTGGATTTGGGAAAGGAAAGCCCGTTTTATGCGCAGATAGATGTGCTAGGCGGGCCGTTTAGGTTTGCTGTAATTTTGGGAAGAGGCTATAAGGATATACTGGGAAGATACTATGAAATAACTGGAAGACCGGTGTTGCCGCCACTCTTTTCGTTTGGATATTTGGGCTCATCAATGAACTATGTGGAGGCGTGGGATGCGCAAGGGCGCATTGAGCAGTTTTTCGCTGACGTAGAGGCGCGAAATTTGCCGTGCGAGGGTATGTACGTTTCGTCGGGTTATTTGAAGTCAGATGATGGTCTGAGACACGCATTTATGTGGAATAAGCGCAAGTTCCCTAATCCTGAGGCCTTTATTCGGAACTTGCAAGGGCGTGGGTACCACTTGATGTTTAATATTAAGCCAGGGATTTTGAAGACGCATCCGATGTATGAAAAATTACTAAACGATGGCCTATTTATCAAGGATGATGATGGAAATACGATAGTAGAGTACTTTTGGGGCGGTCAAGCGTCGTTTATTGACTTTCTAAATCCTAAGGCGGTTGATTGGTGGAAAGAGCAGCTTAATAAGGCATATTTGGATTATGGAGCGGAGGGAATTTGGAACGACAATAACGAGTTTGAGATGGAGGATAGTACTCTTGAGGCTTATAAAATTCGAACAATTTACCCCGTGGAGATGGCAAAAGTTGCCTATCAGGCGTGCTTAAAAAAGAATCCTGACAAGCGGCCGTGGGTGTACTCACGAAGTGGGTATGCGGGTATGCAAAAATATGCCAGAACGTGGACGGGCGATAACACAAGCACATTTGAAACGCTAAAATTTAACCAATTCCAAGGTGCATCCTTGGCCCTATCTGGCGTACCATTTGTGGGTCACGACTTAGGCGGTTTCTTTGGCCCCGAGCCCAGTGCGGAGCTTATGGTCCGTTGCTGCCAAAGCGCCGTTTTTCAAAGCCGTTTTGTCATCCACTCCTGGCGTGAAAACGACCAACCCACCGAGCCTTGGAAATTTTCGATGGCCTATAATGCCATTAAGGCCTCAATTTTTGCACACTACGCCCACATTCCGTACATCTATGACCAGGCCTATAAGGCAACCGCTGGGGCCCCACTTGAACGCCTTCTCTGTCTAGAATACCCCTATGACAACAATCTTTCACCACAGACCGAGGCCTTTATGTTCGGTGATAGTGTCTTAAAAGCCCCTGTTTTGAGGGAGGGACAGCGTACAAAAAATGTGGTTTTTCCGCAGGGGGATAACTGGTACAGCCCTAAGCTTGGTAGGCTTTTCAGAGGCGGACAATGTGTGGACTTCGATGCCCCGCTTGACGTTTTTTGGTACTTCTATAAGGTGGGTAGTGTTATTCCTATCAGTCTTAAAATTGCTAAACTTGAAACTGGCTATTTCCCAAAACTTTGCATGTTCATTGTTCCAAAGGATGGGTATTATAGCTTTGACTATTTTGAGGATGATGGAGTTTCTACAGTTACTGAAAAGAGCCACAACATTTGGACGCTAGATGTGAAGTACTGCAAGGACACTGGGTTTGGGCAGGTTACAGTGAGGCTAAGCCATCTAGGAGACAAGAAATCGTTGAAAGGTAGGACTACAATGGTAACTTTCCCAAAGGGCTTTGAAGGGGATGTGGAGGTAGAAACTGAGAAGTTGGACGGGGTTGTGGTTCCGTTTAGTGGTCACTTTCTGGAGAACTTCTGAGAAATATAGTTCATCCAGCGCTGTAGAGATGTGTCTTTGAACTCGTCCTTGGCGGCTTTTGCAGCATCAATCTCAGTGGCTAAGGAGTTTTCTCGCTTCATAATATCCCAGCGTTTAACTAGCCACATGTACATGTCCGCCTGTGTTTGCCCTGGGAAAGATGCCATTAGGTGCTCTGCCTCAATTGCATTTATTATTTTGAGATAGACGTTGTTGTACCAACTGATGGCGCCTTCTTTGAAGGACATTTGCTCTGTCTGATTTTGGTTGGCGTAGTACTTGTGTACCAGAATGTGGTTGACCATTTCGGGGTAAGAGCCTGGGGCTGTAAAAACGATTTTGTCCATGGGAAGGTAGTCGGGCTTAAACTGGTCCATAAAGCGCTTGCGTTCATACTCGACAACGCGAAATTTAATTTCGTTAAGTGTTATACCTTCTTCTAATGGAATTTTGGAAGTTAACTCAACTACTTCGGCGTCAATGAACTCGACCCCTTGTGAGCGGGCGACAGAGACACGATGGTTGCCGTCGCGGACGAAGTAGACCTGTCCCAGCTTGTAGACGGAGATGGGTGGAAGGTCGACGTTGTCAATTCGTGCTGCGTCAACGTTTTGCCAGCGATTTTGAAGGCTGGGATTTTTGGGGTAGAAAGCGGATGAGAAGTCGTGGTAGCGGCTTTCGGAGCCGATTATTTGCTTGACGGGTATGGTCTGCATGCCTTTGTAAGCTTCGGCCTCGGGCTTGATAAGTTTTGTGACTTCATAGAAGGAGAGCAATTCGGGGTTGCTCCAGCGGAATGTTGAAAAGAGTTGTTGAAAGATTGCGCGATGGTGGGCTTTTGTGAAGTCCTCATCGAGTTCGATTTTGTTTGCCAATTTTTGTGTTTATCTCCTGATTTTCAATGAAATAGGTTCCAAAGACGTTGATTATTTGGGTGTCCTTGTACTGTGTCACACGAGGTGCGTTTTGGTCATTCAGGTGGACATGCCCATGGAGTAGATACGTGGGTTTGAATTTGTCCATGAATTTTAAAAAGCATTTAAAACCGGTGTGGCACAGGTCCGGACCATCTCCGATTCCGAATGGTGGAGCGTGTGTGATTAGTATATCTAAATACCTTCCGTATTTTCTTTTGTTCATTAGTAGTGTAGGCACTAGTTTTCGTATTCTCCAACGCATCTGTTTTTCTGTGTACTGGCTAATTCCGCGGTTGTACCTCATGGACCCTCCCAGTCCTGCAATAATTAGGCCTGTTCTTTTGTCAACCATGCACTTACCATCAATCATAAAGCCGTAGAATTTTTCGTTGAATTCGCTTCCGAATTTTTTGTACATTTCGACTTCTTTGTTCATTTCTGCCATAAACGTGCTTGTGTCATGGTTTCCGTAGACGTAGTACAAATCTCTATGTAGCATTGTAATTAGGTAGTCGTAGTTTTCCACTGGTATGTCACCGCAGGATAGTATTAAATCTGCTCCTTTAAATATTTCTGTCACGCTTGAAGAAAACGCCAAGCTTTTTGTTGTGTCAGAGACGCACAGTATCTTCATTTGTTTACCTATCTTTTGTTCTGTTTTTGTTTTGGTCTTTTGTTGTGGGTTAGTGTTCTTGTTTTGGACTTATTTTATGTTTCTATGCTTTGTTTTTTTGTCCTTTTCGTGTTTTTTTGTTTATCCCTCATTTTTTACGGCCATAATCTATCCAAATCTACACCTTTTTTCAATTGTTGAATTGAGGTATTATCGGTTTTAGTTGAGTTATAGGTTTAAAACTGCTGATTTACGTTGTTTTGTGCTATTTTGTGCTTCAAAATGCTTTTGAATTGCTGGTATCTTGCTTTTTGGCGAGTGGAGGTCCTTATGTTTCAGGATATTTATCCTTCTGTTTTTGATAATACTTATAGACCAACTTTCCCTAGACAGGGTGATGTTGTTATGGTTTTTGGTAAAAACACTGTTGCAGTAAAAGAATCTGACGGGGTACTTGAACTGCCAAAGTATCCATCTGTTTTAGCAGCAAAAGATGATTTTCTTTTTCATGTTGACAGTGTTGCCTACTTTGGTAGAAGTCAGGAGGATATAGAGGCTATCTCCAAGTTCAATTTGGATGAATTTACTTTTGTTCCTCTTAGGTCTACTTTCAGTAAGCAGCCAAAGGCTTTTCCGTTTATTATTGCTACTGGTTATCATGTTGTTTCTTGGAAGCGCTATCATAGATTCTGCGGTGTATGTGGAGAAAGGTTGGTTCTTTCTGAAAAAGAACGAGCTTTAACATGCCCTAAGTGTGGTCATACTATTTATCCTGATATCCACCCTGCGGTAAATATCGCGATTCGAAATGGTGATAAGCTTCTTTTGATTCGACACATGGACAGCCTAATTCCTAGATACAGTCTTGTTGCTGGTTTTATTGAAATTGGGGAAATGGCTGAGGACACTGTTCGTAGAGAGCCGATGGAAGAGGTTGGCCTTAAGGTTAAAAACATTCACTACTTTGGAAGTCAGCCTTGGGGTATTGCTGGGAACTTGCAGATAGGTTTTTACTGTGATGTTGATGGTAGCGATGAAATTAAAGTTGATGGCACAGAGGTTCGTGAGGCCAAATGGTATGAACGTTCCGAAATTCCACCTAGAGATACTACAAGTATTACAGGTCAACTGATCGAGGCTTTCCGCAAAGGCAAAATTTAGCGTCCACATTAGGTGAATCTCTTTCGCTTGACTTTTGCACATCCTAAAAGGACTTTGCTGATATCTTTGGTCTATTATCAGATTGTTTTAAAGGTAGCTTAGTTTTAGTGCAATTAAGCATGCAAGGATTAATCAAACCAACCTCAATACCAAACCCTCATCGCCAGAATTTCCACGTATTTCTTCCAAATTTTCATTTTACGTGGAAATTTCCACGTATTTCGCTTCATTTTTGAAAATACGTGGAAATTTTCTGCCCTAGCTAGCCTCTAATAGCTTAATAATGAGTGTGTTAGCCATGAAAGGCAACTCAAAAAGCCTGCTTTCATGAAACTGGGCTAACATACTGGGCTTTTGCCAAGCTAAGTTGCCTCAAAATAGCTAAAACTATCTCAAAATAGCCCAAAGCCAGGCCCCTGTCCGCTAGAATTTCCACGTATTTCTTTCCATTTTTCATTCTACGTGGAAATTTCCACGGATTTCGTTTCATTTTTGAAAATACGTGGAAATCTTCTGCAAAGGTTTATGTAATGCCTTGCATGGCATAGCATATCTTAATTGAACATATTGAACATAATGTTAGGGTGATAAAAACTGAGGAAAAAGCAGTGAAAAGTGGGGGCACTGATGGAAGAAAGTCAACAAATTAAAAAGAAATGTGGATAAAGGGTGGCAAAATAGGTGATGTTTTTTTTGTTTTTCAGTATTATGCAATCGGTATTATAGAAGGTTGCTAGATTTATGGCCAAGACTGAGATTTGGCCAAAAGATGGGCAACAAGAGAGAACAATTTTTATAAGGAGATAAAAATGGCAATCGATCTTACAAAGTATGGTATTACTGGTGTTAATGAAATTGTCTACAACCCAGATTATGACCTTCTGTACAAGGAAGAGATGAATCCTGAACTTCAGGGATATGACAAAGGTCAGTTGACAGAACTGGGTGCGGTCAATGTTATGACTGGTATTTATACCGGTCGTTCTCCAAAAGACAAGTTCATTGTTATGGACAAGAACTCGAAGGACACTGTTTGGTGGACAACAGATGGTTACAAGAATGACAACCATCCAGCATCCGAAGAGACATGGGCGGCCGTCAAGAAGATTGCCGTGAACCAGCTTTCGAACAAGAGACTGTTTGTTGTTGATGCATTCTGCGGTGCTAACCATGACACAAGAATGGCTGTTCGCTTCTTCATGGAGGTCGCATGGCAGGCACACTTTGTGCGCAATATGTTTATCAAGCCGACCGCGGAGGAAGAGAAGAATTTTGAGCCTAACTTCGTCGTTTACTGTGCCTCCAAGGCAAAGGTTGAAAACTACAAGGAGCTAGGGCTGAATTCAGAAACAGCCGTCGTATTCAACATCACCAGCCGCGAGCAGGTCATCCTGAACACCTGGTATGGTGGCGAGATGAAGAAGGGCATGTTCTCTATGATGAACTACTACCTGCCTCTACAGGGCATCGCTTCTATGCACTGCTCAGCCAACACAGACATGGATGGGAAAAACACAGCCATCTTCTTCGGCCTTTCTGGCACCGGCAAAACCACTCTCTCCACCGATCCAAAGAGACTCCTTATCGGAGATGACGAGCACGGATGGGACGACAAGGGCGTCTTCAATTTCGAGGGCGGATGCTACGCAAAGGTCATTAATTTGGACAAGGAGTCAGAGCCAGATATCTACAATGCAATTAAGAGAAACGCTCTACTTGAGAACGTAACTGTTGATGCGAATGGAAAGATTGACTTTGCTGATAAGTCAGTTACAGAGAACACACGTGTTTCTTATCCAATTGATCACATTAAGAACATCGTTCGCCCAGTTTCTACAGCACCTGCTGCAAAGGATGTTATCTTCCTTTCTGCTGATGCTTTCGGAGTCCTGCCTCCAGTTTCTATTCTTACACCGGAGCAGACAAAGTACTACTTCCTCTCAGGCTTTACAGCCAAGTTAGCCGGAACAGAGCGCGGAATTACTGAGCCGACGCCAACGTTCTCGGCCTGTTTTGGTCAGGCCTTCTTGGAGTTGCATCCGACGAAGTATGCCGAGGAGTTAGTCAAGAGAATGGAGCAGAGTGGGGCGCGCGCGTACCTAGTGAACACTGGATGGAATGGCACTGGTAAGCGAATTTCGATTAAGGATACACGTGGCATTATCGACGCTATTTTGGACGGCTCGATTGGGAAGTCGGAAACAAAGATGATTCCGTATTTCAATTTCGAGGTGCCGACATCGTTGCCAGGCGTTGACCCAGCAATTCTTGACCCACGTGACACATATGCTGACCCAGCCGAGTGGGATGCCAAGGCCAAGGACCTTGCTTCTCGCTTTATCAAGAACTTTGTTAAGTATCAGACAAATGATGCTGGCAAGGCCCTTGTTGCTGCTGGCCCACAGCTGTAATCTTGCCCGTTTGGGCTTAGAGTTAGCATTTCAACGACCCTCAGTTTTGGGGGTCGTTGTTTTTAAGTTGGTTGGGCGAGCTTTTGCTTTGAGGTTAAGGGTTTAGGCACTAATCGCCTAGTGGGATATTGAATGGGTGAAGTGTTGCTATTTACGGGTTTGCTAAAGTAACTTTTTGGCCGTAACTTTGCATTCTTTTCTGCAAAATGCAATTCCATATGCCCAAATTTCTTTTACCTTGAAGGGAAGAAGAATTGCTACATAATTCTTTTCTTCTATTTGAGTTATTGCAT